>ERZ827423.2104-NODE-2104-length-16782-cov-2.983081_pt1 | contig 16782 bp, 11 predicted proteins | sample MGYA00519775_ERZ827423 | MGnify/ENA primary metagenome ERZ827423 (study PRJEB31778, sample SAMEA3449296) | human gut metagenome | biome: human gut; feature: human-associated habitat; material: faeces | place: United Kingdom | collected 2010/2012 ...
GCAGCCGTCCTCGATCTTCAGCATGGCCCGGGTGCGGCCCTCCAGGCCGCCGGCGGGCAGGATCTCAAAGGAGCGGCGGTCGAAGGCGTTGTCCAGGGCGGTGACGGGCTGGCGCTCCTGCCAGGTGCGCTCCAGCAGACCGGCGAAGCCCAGCCGGTCCCCGGTGCCGGACACCAGATCCACCCCCAGGCCGTCCATGGCGTCCGGGTGGGTCTGGGGATAGCAGCCGCACACAGCGATGACAGCGTCGGGGGCGGCCTTGCGGGCCCGGCGGATCATCTGCCGGGATTTCTTGTCACTGACGGCGGTGACAGTGCAGGTATTGATAATATAGGCGTCGGCCTCCCCGTCGAAGGGGACCAGGGTGTGGCCCCGGCCGGTGAGCACCTGTTCCAGGGCCTGGGTCTCATATTGATTCACCTTGCATCCAAGGGTATAAAACGCGATCTTCATGGTCAGGGCACCTCATGTTCCGGCGGAGCGGGGCGGCCGCGCCCATCACGCCGTCTCTGTCTCGTTCAGGTCCTCCACCCGCAACTCCATCAGCTGCTCCCGGGTGGGGGACTCCAGCTGGGCCACCCGGTCGGACTGGCGGGACACCGCCTTCTCGAACAGGTTGCGTACGTCCCGGGCATTGCCGAAGTTCTCGTCCCGGCCTTCATAGAGGGAGAGAAAGTCCTGCTCCGCCCATTGGGCGGCCTCCGGGGAGAGGACATACCCGTTTTTTTGGCACATGGACTGAAAGATCTCCATGAGCTGGGGACCGGTGTAATCCTCGAAATAAAAATATTTATTGAAGCGGGACTCCAGGCCGGGGTTGGAGTGAATGAACTTCTCCATCAGACCGGAGTAGCCCGCCGCAATGACGATCAGGTCATCCCGGTGGTCCTCCATGTTTTTCAGCAGGACCTCGATGGCCTCACGGCCGAAGTCGTTGCCGTTCTCCTGGTTGACCAGAGCGTAGGCCTCGTCGATGAACAGCACACCCCCCAGAGCCTTCTGGACGGCCTCCTGGGTCTTGATGGCGGTCTGGCCCACGAAGCCGGCTACCAGGCCGGAGCGGTCCACCTCCACCAGCTGGCCCTTGGAGAGGATGCCGATGGCGTGGTAGATCCTGGCCAGCAGACGGGCTACGGTGGTCTTGCCGGTGCCCGGGTTGCCCAGAAAGACCAGATGGAGAGACATGGGCGAGACGGGCAGGCCCTGCTCCTGGCGCAGCTTCTGCACCTTCACCAGGTTGATGAGACTCTTGACATCCTTCTTCACCCGCTCCAGGCCGCACAGGGCGTCCAGCTCGGCCAGCACCTGGTCCAGGTCCGGGGGAGGGAGAGGCTTGTCCTCCGCCGGGGCGGGCTCCTCTTCCGGTGGAGCGCTGGTCCGGGGCCGGGTGACAAACTCGTCCGCTTTCAGGGCGGGCCGGTCCCCCTCCAGGCCTCCGCACAGGGCCAGCAGGAGGTCGGAGCAGGCATTGACAAAGCCGGCCTCCGGCTCGCTGACCACGTCATCCACCGCAGCAAAGAGCAGCAGGAGCAGTGTCAGCTGGTCAATGAAGGTGCGGGACAGACGGCTGTGGGTGAGGCGGTCATACTCCCGGAGACGGTCAAAAAAGGCGGGGGGCTGAAACTGGTCAAAGCCGGCCACCCCGGTGGCCACCTCCCAGTACAGGGCGGAGGGGGCGGAGAAGCCGTTGGTATAGATAGCGTTGTAGAACTCCACATGACGGGGGGTGATGGAGCTGGCGTTGTCCGCCTGCCACACCCCCAGGGCGCAGCGGCGGAAATAGCCGTCCGCCTCCCCATCGAACCGCGCACGCAGGGCCGGGTCCGCGATGAGCCTGCGGAATGCGGAGACCACCTCATTGTACTGCTTGTGGACGGTAGCGGCGGACATGGTTCCTTTCATAGCGGTCACCTCTTCAGGGTTAGTGGTGCGGGGCCGGGGCCCCAGCGGGCTGACAGATTTCATTATAAGAGGCCGGGCCCCGGCGGTCAAGGGTGAGGGAAGAAAGAAGTAGACATAAAAACGGAGAAAAACAATTATTTCATGGTTTTCCGTTGACGCACCTGTAAATTCACGCTAAAATAGAGACAAGTACCCGGCTGCCAGGCCGCAGGCCGGGCCATCCTGATCCAAGATTAAGGCGGAGGTGCGTGCCATGGCCAGCAGCCCCAAAGATCCCAAGCAGCAGAAGACGAAGCCCATTCGGCGCAACGACGTGATCCACTGTGAAAACTGTGGCGAGGACTACTCCGTCACATATAAGCGGTGCCCGTTCTGCGACGAGCGGCCGGCCAAAAACGGGCGCCCCAGAACGGCGGGTGGCCGCAGAGTGGCCGGTGGAGGCCGGAGCGGCCGGCCGGCCAACCCCCTTCAGGTGGCGGCGCTGGTGGGCTCCCTGGTGCTCATCATCGTGGCCATGTATATTGTCTTCACCTCCCTGGCTCCCCTGTTCAGCAAGGGAGAGGATGATCCCGGCGGGAGCCAGGCAGACCCCGGCGCCTCCACCAGCCAGACCGGTCCTGATGCCTCCAGCACCCCCAGCGGCTCCCAGGGAGACATCTCCCAGCCTGAGCCCGAGCCCCCGGTGACGGTGGATGTGACCTCCCTGACGCTGGATAAGAGCGACTTCACCCTTCAGGCCGGGGAGTCCGCCACCATCCAGGCCGCCGTGGTCCCCGCCGACGCAGAGATCACCTGGAGCAGCAGCGGGTCCAATGCCGCAGTGGTCACGCCGGAGGGCGTGGTCACCAACCTGTACCCCGGCGCGGGCACCTTCCAGGCCACCTTCGCCGCCGATGGCGCCGTGGACGCGGCCGCCTCCTATGCCGGCGGCACGGCGGGCACCATCTCGATCCTCTTCACGTTCGTTGCTATCGCATTCGGCTGGATCAACCGCAAGTTCGGCCTTAGCGGTTGGAAAGAGCTCTTGCTTGCCGTGGTGCTCTTCGTTCTCATGTTCGCCGTGGGCATGCAGTTCCCGGTGTATCTGAGCAAGTTTGGCTGGTTCGCGGTCATCGCAGTGTACCTGCTGTTCGCTGCGGCTATGCCCATCCAGACCCTCAAGCAGCCGCGTGACTATCTCACGAGCATCATGATGATCGTCATGATCGTGTGCGCGGTGCTCGGCATCTTCGTGCTCGGCGCCAACGGCGAGGCCACGATGACCGCCCCGATGGTCGCCGACATCTCAGCGCTCGCCGCAAACGGCAGCTATCTGTTCCCGCTGCTGTTCGTGTCGGTCGCATGCGGCGCGCTCTCCGGCTTCCATAGCCTCGTTTCCACCAACACCTCGTCCAAGCAGGTCGAGAAGGAGCAGGATACCGTCGTCGTGGGCTACGGCGCCATGATCGTCGAATCCTTCGTGGGTGTGCTCGCCATCGTGGTGGCCGCCATCATGTACTCCCAGATCAACAACACCGGCGCCGCCGGCGCGCTTCAGGGCACGCCGTTCCAGATCTTCTCGCAGGGTGTGGCGCGCGGCATGATGGCCTTCGGCGTGAACGGGACGCTGGCCACCGTGTTCATGACCATGTGCGTCTCCGCACTCGCGCTGACCTCGGTTGACGCCGTGGCGCGCATCGGCCGCCTCTCGTTCCAGGAGTTCTTCGCAAAGGGCGACGACGCCGCCGAGGATGTTCAGGCCGAGAACACCGGCCTTGCCAAGGTCTTCTCGAACACCTGGGTTGCCACCGTGCTCACGCTGGCGCTCGGCTTCGCGCTCGCATTTGGCGGTTACAACAACATCTGGCCGCTCTTCGGCGCGTCCAACCAGCTGCTTGGCGGCATGACCATGATCACGCTCGCGGTGTTCTGCAAGTGCACCGGCCGCAAGGGCTTCATGCTCTACGTTCCCGTGGCGTTCTTGCTCGCCTGCACGTTCACCTCGCTTGTGCAGAGCATCATCAGCTGCGCGAACGCGCTCGCTGCCGGCGGCATGGCGGTCATCGCGACTTCCGGCCTGCAGCTCGTGTTCGCAATCCTCATCGTGATTCTGGGCATCTTCGTGGCATACAACTGCTTGAAGGAGCTCTTCACCAAGGAGGCCGGCTCCATCCCCGACGAGGAGCCCGAGTGGTCGCAGATGGGTAAGGCTCGTTACGGCCATGGTGAGCGCCCCGAGGCTCCGGCCGACGGCGCCAAGGCTCAGGCCTAATACCCTCCCAAAATGATAAAACGAACCCGGTTCGTTTTATCATTTCTTCCGACGAGATAAGCCGCGAAGGGTGCAGGTGCCCTTCGCGGCTTGTTGGTTTTGGGCTGAGTCAATTTGAGGTGCCCGATTGCCAAGAAATGGCTTCATTCACTACGCCCGCGTGCCGTGGCGAGCGATGAAGACCTCGTAGTCGGCTTCGTTCTGGTCGGCGTATGCCTGCGAGAAGTTCCAGAGCGCGTCCTCAAACGCGTCGCCGTCGTCCAGATAGGCCGATATGGCCAATTCGTCGCCGGTGCGGGCGTGTGCGTGCGCAAGCGCGTGGGCGCACAAGCGGGCGACGCTTTCCAAGCTGCCGGCACCAATGCGCTCAAGGTCGATTGACCCCTTACCGTTCCAGAGCTGGCGTACATAGTAATCGCGTGCGGTGCCGTCGGGCGCGGTGGCTTTGGTCCACCCGAGCAAGATGTCGCTCGTGGACTGCACGAGCCGCTGGCCTTGCACCACGCGCTCGGCGTGGCTGGCAAAGGGCACGGGCCGCCAGAAGCGCTCGACTACGGACTCGCTCGCCTCCTTGGCCTGCAGGATAAGCGGGTCGTCAGCGTTTTTGCCGGCGAGCAGCGCGATCCATGCACGCGTGCCCACGCTGCCCACGCCCACGACCTTGCGTGCCGCGTCGTGCACGTGGTAGTGCTCCAGCAACATGCGCCGATCGTAGGGGAGGCTTGCGAAGTAGGAGTCAAGCAGCTCCTGCAAGGCTGCAAAGAGTTCGTTGCTGTCGGCGTAGCCCTGGAGCGCCTCAAGGTCGCTAAGGGGCACGAGTTCGGGAGGCTGCGAGTTGAAGCGCAGCGCATCGCCGACTCGATGGGCGAGCTTATCGGCGGCGCGCTGGTTATCCTTCTGGCGTGCCTTCTCAACCGCGCGGCGCACGGTGCGCCCGGTCTTGCCATGGAGGTCGCGCTCGAACTCGTCGAGCGCCTGCTCTACGTCGAGGTGCGCATACCACACATCGAGCTCCCCCATCTTGGCGAAGCTGTAGAGCGAGCGGCGGTACTGCTTGGCGCAGGCGCGCACGGCGTCTCGGCGGTCTTTCTTGGCGAAGCCCCGGTCGCGCCCGCAAATCTCGACGCTCGCGGCGAGGCGCTTGATATCCCATTCCCATGGGCCTGGCGCGGTTTCATCGAAGTCGTTAACATCGAACACGAGATGGCGCGTGGGGCTCGAGAAGACGCCGAAGTTCGCGATGTGCGCGTCGCCGATGCACTGCACTTCGATGCCGCTGACCGGCTGCGTGGCGAGGTCGTGCGCCATGATGATGGCGGATCCGCGGAAGAACGCGAACGGCGAGGCGGCCATGCGCTCGTAGCGGAGCGGCACGAGCTCGGGTACGCGGGTGGCGGATTGTCCATCTATAAGCTCGATGGCGTCTGTTCGGTTGGGCTGGACGCTCCAAACTGCGAAATCTTCGAGTGAAGGGGCGGTTTGCGTGCGGGTAGTTCGGCTGTTGCTCATAGCACCTCCAACACGGCGGCAAGCACCGCAAGTACGGTGAGGAACGCGATGTTCCACACGGTGAACAGCATGAAATAGTGGCCCTTCTCGCGCGGGAGCACGAGTGCTACCTGTTTATACGAGATGAGGCTCGCCATGGACGCGATGAGCGTACCCAGGCCGCCGAGGTTCGTGCCCACGATGAGCGCGGCGAAGTTCGACGTGAAGCCGGAGAGCAAGATGGCGGCAGGCACATTCGAGAGCACTTGGCTCGCGATGACGGAGACGGCGAGCTCGTGACCATCGATGAGCTGGGCAAGCGCGGCGCTCACCACCTCGATGCGGCCGACGTTGCCCACGAAGACGAAGAACGCGATGAACGTGAACAGCAGCGCGTAGTCCACATGCAGAAGCGCGCGGCGGTCTGCGGCAAGCGCCACGACGATGGTTACCGCGACGATTGCCTGGTAGGGGAGGATATGCGCGACGGAAAGCAGGGCGAGTACGAAAAGTGCCGCCCAGGGGAGCACGCGGAGCGGGGAGGGTGCGGGGTCGTCGGCATCGCTGGCGAGCTGCGGGGTCTCGCCGGCTGCCGGGCTGTCCGCGCCCACGCCGCGCGCCGCCTTCTCCTTCGCGTGCTCTGGAATTCGGCCAAAGAACGCGATCGCGCCTACGAGCAGCACGAGCGCTGCTGCGGCATAAGGCAGCATGAGCAGCAGGAAGTCGGCGAGAGCCATGTGCGATGTGCTGTAGAGGTAAAGGTTCTGCGGGTTGCCGATGGGCGTGAGCATGCTGCCGAGGTTCGCGGCGATGGTCATCATGACCACGGTGAAGCATGCATGGCGTGGGGAATCGAGCGTGCGCAGCGCCAGCAGGGCGAAGGGGACGAACGTCACGAGGGCGACGTCGTTCGTGATGAGCATGCTCGAGAAGAAGGCGAGGAGCGTGAGTGCGAGCGCGAGGCGTCGGGGTCCGCGTACGGCGCTTAGGAGATGCCGGCAGGCGATGCGGAACACGCCGAGACGCGAGAGCCCGGCCATGATCGTCATGAGGCTGAAGAGCATGCCGATGGTGCGAAGGTCGACGTATTCCGCATAGGCAGCGTCGGGCGGGACGGCGGCGCACGAGATGATCGCCAGCACGATGGCCACGACGAGCACGGGGTCTTTTCGCACGATTTCGCGCACGTTGAGAGCAAAACGCATGAACGCGTCCATGGGAGCCTTTCGTTTCACATGAGATGGAGCCCGCTTAGCGTATGACAGGCGCTTTCCGCTGGCAAGGCTATGGTTTCGCCGAGATGCGCGGGCGGCGGCTCCGGGGGCGTGCGGCAGGAGATACATGGGGCATACGCTGCGCTGTTGCGGGTGCGCAACAACGCGATGGCGTGCGGTACACTTCAGGTGGGCGAAGCACCCGGTCGACTGCTCCCATGTCCCGAACGAGGAAGCGAGGTTCCGCATGCGTAGCGACGAAGGTTGGTATCTGGACGACGGCGGAACGCTGGTGGTCGACGGCTTCGTCCCGTGTGCGGACGAGGTTCCCTGGCAGCAGATCGCCGACCAAGTCCACGCGGTGAGCGTGCAGTCCGGTGCGCAGGTGGAGCGCTTGGATCGATTGTTCGCCGGTTTCCTCCACCTGACCGCCGTAGACGGTCTGGAAAACTTGACGTGCCCCGATGGCAGCGCGGGAGCCGAGGACGCGAGCGAGATGTTCGCGGGTTGCTCCAAGTTGCGCCGTATCGATCTTTCGGCATTCGATACCTCGCGCGTGCGCAGCGCATGGGGCATGTTCCAAGATTGCCGCGGGCTGCGCGAGGTCGTCCTTCCCGCGCAGGGGTTTCCTGAGCTGCGCGAGGCGGGCGGCATGTTTCGCGGATGCCGTAGACTGCACTCGTTCGATTTCGCGGCGCTGGGTGCTCCGAACCTCGAGGACGCGTCCGATTTCTTTCGGATGTGCACCTGGCTCGACGAGGTCTCGTTCGTCGGCGCGCGAACCGGGCGGCTCGTCACGGCGGAGCGGATGTTCTATGGCTGCTGCAACTTGGAGCGCATCACGGGCGTCGATGGCCTGCAGACCGGTCGTATCGAAAACCTTTCCGGCATGTTCCGCTTTTGCGCGCGCCTGTCGCAGCTCGATTGCGCGTTGTGGGACACCGCGAGCGTCCGCGAGGCGAACTTCCTGTTCAGCGGCTGTTCGTCCCTCTCGCAACTCGATGTGTCCATGTGGCGCATGCCTCGCCTGCAGGCGGCGCGCGGCATGTTCTCCTATACGCCGATCGAGCGTGCGAGCCTGGCGGGCTGGGGCACCCATGAACTCATTGACGAGAGCTATATGTTCGACGGGTGCGCCTTGTTGCGCGAGGTGACGTTCGGCACCATGGATCTCTCTGGCGTTTTGCGCGCACAGGGCATGTTCGACGGCTGCACGGCACTGGAGCGCATCGTGCACGAGGGACGTGGCATGGAGAACATCCGAAACGCGGCGCGGCTGTTCTTCGGCTGCAAGAGCTTGGCGCATGTCCCCGGCGGCTTCGTTGACCTGACGCAGGCGGAGGACGCCCATCGAGCTCGCGAGGGTTGCCCGGCACCCTTGCCGTAGCGCTTGCGGTGTCACGCTGCCGCGGCGCTCGCTTCCCGCCGCAGCGCTCGCGCCGTTTGTGTTGCGCAACAAGGAAGGTGCTCGGCGATATCGTAGCCTTGCCAACCACGACGGGAGGAGCGCCTGCGAGCACCTTGCAACCGCCAATTAACGTCTGAGGAATGCCTCGCCGGCACCGTCCGACGAGCGCTGGATAGCGATATCATTTTTTATAAGCACTGACATGGGAGGCTGATGCCATGGATACCATCACCGGCGACCTGTTCGAATTCTGCGCTATCACCAATGCTGCCCGTGAGGCGGTCAACAGGACGACGGGGGGAACCGATGCGGAAGACCTTCTCAAGGCGGGCTGGAAACTGGCGTTTGCCGATAAGTCCTACAAGTGCATGCGCGACATCATCCGCTTCCAGGCGTCCGTCCGCGACCAAGCGGGCGAGGAGCAGGTGCTTGTGGTGAAGCTCAAGCAGAACGACCCAAACAAGAAGCCGGCGCGCAAGAATCCCAAGCCGTACTACACCTACGGCGTCGATCGCGAGGACGGTTCCCAACGCCCCTACCAGAGGCTGTGGGATTTTGCCTACGTGTCGGATAGCGCATATAAGCAGCTCATGGACCTCGCTCTGCCCGAGCCGTGGTCGTTTACCGATCGTGACGGCGGCCATGAGATTCTCAGCTGGTATCTCAACGGTACGTTTCTGCATCTGCTTGACGAGGAGAAGATTCGCTACGGACAGGATGCCCAGGGCAAGTTCGCGGTCTTCTGCACGGGTTTGGTCAACCGTAACTTCGAGGACATCTACTGCTTCTGTGAGCCGAACAGCAAGGCTAAAGCCGAATGGATCGTCAAGTCGTTCTGCACTAAGGGCTCGGGCAATGCTGGCAAGCGCCTTGTCCGCGCATTCGGCACCGACATGCCCCAGCGAGCCGTGTACTACCGAACCCTGACCGACGTCGTGTACGACGGCTCCTTCGAGCTCGTGCCGGACTTCGAGCATCTGATGCTGCGCTGGAACCGCGTCGAACCCTCCGCCCTGCGCGTGCTGTTCGCGGGTTCTGCTGAAGCGGCGCCCCTCATCGATGAGGCGGAGCGCGAATCCGATCCCAAGAAACGCCAGGAGCTCCTCGAGCCCTTGAAGGGAATCGTGGACGGCGATGAGCGCCTGCGCCGATCGCTGTGGCGGGCGCTGAGTGATGCGTGCGAGCTTGCGCAGACGCGGGCGCGCTACATGTTCTCCAGCGCCATCCCGTCGTGGAATCCGAAGCGCAGCAAGGGCGGCGAGGTCTTCTTCTGCCTGCCGCTGAGCTTGGTCGATGTCGACCGTGTGGACGCGGTGCTGGTAGCACGTAGGATCGAGGTCCAGCGCGACGGGGCGCCGTATTGCTACTACGAGGGCGAGACAATCTACTCGCTGCAGATGGCGTACGAGCACGCGCGGACTCTCCAACGCGTCGACGGTCTCATGGGGTGGATTGAGTCGGCCTTCCCGTCTGTGGCCGCTGAGGGCTCGATTACCCCGGCAGGCGGTGACTCGGCTTTCTCGAGTACGATCGCACCGTCTATGACGCCGCAGCTGGGCAACGATGATGAGCAAGACGACCCATCCTCGCGCTTGGCTCGCCTGGCGCCCGAGGATCCCGCGATGGGGACGTACGTGGTGCGGCCCGGCGACGTGATCGGCGTGGCACGTCGCAGCAGTGACCCTGCGCCCGATATCGTGCTGCCCTCGATACGTACATTCAAGTACGTGTCACAGCGGCACGGCACGTTCACGTGCGCCGGCGGCACCTGGAGCTATGAGCAGCACGATGTGAACGGCACCAAGGTGCGCCATCTCGACGGGTCTGTTCAAAAGCTGGCCAAAGGTTCCAAGACCGAGCTCGCCTCTGGCGACGAGCTGTCGTTCGCCGAGTCGGCGTGGATGAAGTTCATGGTGTAGCGCAGGTACCTTCGCATGTGAGCAGGGGAGAAGGACATGGGAGAGCATATCCGGTTGGAGTCCGTGTGGTATAACGCGCCGGTCGTCGGAAAGAACGGCTCGTCGTCCATCGATCCGCTGACCGCAAGCCGGATTGACGAGGGCGGCTACGCCACGATCTACCGCGTGCCGATCCAGCCCGGCCTGCCGGTCGGCGGCATCCTCAAGGTGTTCAAGCGCTTTCCGGAGCCGTACCGGGCAGGCGAGCGTCTCCGCCGCAAGGCGAAATGGGGCGCTCTATACGATGAGTACGATATGCTCTGCGCGCTCGACGGACTCGACGGCCACGTGCCGCAGGCCTACGCGTGCGGGTTCCTCGTGATCGACGACGGGGCTGGCGGCGTCACGTACAGCCCTGCCTTCCTTATGGAGGAGGTCGGCAGTCCCGCTGAGCGGCTCGATAAGGTATTGCAGAAACACCGCAGGCCGTTCGGAGCGGGGCAGGTCGCGACGTTCGGCCTGCGCATGCTGGACGTGCTCGACCTTCTTGCCGAGCAAGGGAAGGGGAAGAAGAGGGGGATCGCCCATGCCGACCTGTCGCCTTGGAACGTGTACGTGCGATGCTCCTCGGATGACGGGGTCTTCGATTGGGTCTACCTAATCGACTTCGGCCAGTCTAAGTATGCGGACGAGGATGTGACCCCTTCATTTGCGCCGGGCGTACACCCGCGTATGGGTATGGTGGAGTACTGCGCCCCGGAGTCAATCCCCAAGCTCGCGCTGCGAGAGAGGGATTCGGAAGCCTGCCGCGAGCACGATGAGCTGTATGACCTGCGCAACGACCCAGAGGTCGATCTTTGGTCGCTCGGCGCCCTGATGTACCAGCTTGCGCTGCGCAAGGCGCCGAGGTATTCGGTGCAGTACGCCAAGCGCGGCGATGTTTCGGGCTTCTGGCGTGGAGAGGTGAAGCTCGATGACGACGATGCGTTTCGTGCACTGATCGAGGAGAAGCGCGATAGCCTGAGCCTCCCAGACTATATGAATGAGGAGCGCGAGTTGCTGCTTGGCCAGGCGATCGCGCTCTGCACCGCCTGGGATCCGCGCGACCGCGATCGCCTCCATATTCGTCGCCTGCTCATGCGGGTGGCGGAGGGTACGGATGACGAGCGTTTCCAGCAGATGACGTACGTGCCCGAAGTCACGCCGACGCTCGAGGATGGGGGCGGCTCCGAGCAGGGTGCCCGTGTCGAGTCGGGCGTCGTACTCGCCGGTGTGTACAAGCTGACCGGCCCCGATGGCACGCCGTTTTCGGACGCAGAGGCCGACCTGCTCGTCTTCGGCGACAGCAAGCAAACCGTAGACATTCGGGAATACCGTTACCGCGGCGTGACGTACGCTGCCGAACACGTGGGGCCGTGCTACGACATGAGCTGCGGTGGGTGGGGCGTGAAGGAGTGGCAAAGCGATTCTCCCTGGCAGAGTATCAAAATCGTCGACTTTTTGACCAAGGTTCGCCCTGCGAGGATGCGCGCGTGGTTTGCGGGGAGCAAAAACCTTACCGAGTTGCTGCACATCGACCGCCTGGACACCTCTGCGGTGACTGACATGCAGTTCATGTTCCACGATTGCTCGTCGCTCGAATACGTGGACGTGTTCGGGTTTGACACCTCGCAGGTCGAGCGCATGAACGCCATGTTCCACGGGTGCGCGGCGCTGCAGGGGATCAACGTGGGTGGCTTCGACACATCGAAGGTCATCTCCATGACCAGCATGTTCAATGGATGCTCGGCGCTCGTCGTGTTGGATGTTGGGCGCTTCAAGACGGACAAGGTCCAGTCATTTGACTTCATGTTCAACGACTGCTCCTCGCTGCGACGGCTCGACGTCTCCGGCTTCAGGACGCCGCATGTAGAGTCGTTCAAGTCGATGTTCAACGGCTGCTCGTCGCTGCGGAAGCTCGACGTCTCGCGGTTCGATACGTCCCGCGTCACGAACATGCGTCACATGTTCTTCAACGACGGAAATCTGAGGCAACTCGATGTCTCGCGTTTTGATACGCGTCGTGTTGAGGATTTCACGTGCATGTTCGCAGGCTGCTCTTCCCTGAGATCCCTCGACGTCTCGGGCTTCGACACCTCGTCTGCCTCCGACATGAGCTGGATGTTCGCAGATTGCACCTCGCTTGACAACCTCAAGGGATGGCCGTTTTCCATTCCTGAGGGCACCGATCTCGCTCTCATGTTCGAAGACTGCCCCTTTTTCGAGGTGGTCGATCGTTCGTATGCCGATACCGCGGTCGATGCCGATTCTTACGCTAATGTGGGGCGCAATGACCCCTGCCCCTGCGGTAGCGGCAAGAAGTTCAAGAACTGCCACGGCAGGAACCGTTAACGGCTGAGTCAGATACATTCATTGAGGTTGCGGTCGTCGCTTGCGGTCGCAGGTCGTCTCAGGGAAGGATCGCGCTATGGCCGAAGCACTCAAGACGTTCGTCAAGGCGTTTTGCAGGGAGTTCTCGGGCGTGCCCGAGTGCCAGGTGCTCGCCTCATATGACAACGCTGTTAAATCGAAGTACGACGCGAGCCGCGTCTACCGCTTGTCGCCCCAAGACGAGCTCGCTCGAGCACAGCGGAGCTTTTCAGCGACGTCGAGGTACGCGTCGTTTGCGCATCTGGTTCGTGACCGCACGGCTCGCGGCTCGCGGGTAGCTAAGCTGTTGGACGAGAATGCGCGCGACGTCGCGCACGACCTCGAAGCGACGGGTCGAATCTTTTTGGATATCGACTTGTGGAAAGAGCTCAAGGCGAACTTCATCCGGACCGATGCGTTCCGCACGGCGTTCAGCGCGGCGCTCCAGACCGATGGCCTCGCCTACGATTTGCCAGGCTTTTGGCAGGCCATTGATGACGAGACTGGACGGCTGGACATGGTGCTTGCCGATAACGTTGAGACCATCAAGGACGTGCAGCGCGGAGTGATCGCGGCGTGTGTGTACGCGAGCTTGGCTGGTGCGCGCGACAATCGTCAGGAGATGGGCTTTGCCTTGCGCGAGACGCCGGTGAGTGTCGGGGGGATCGCCCCCGTCGTTACAGATTCTGCGCTGCGGGAGGCCCAGCTGGTGCCCGTCGTGATGGCTGGCCCTGATCCGCTCGACTACTCAACACAGCTCGACGACGGCGCCCGAGCAGTGACGGTCTACCGCTTTTCGGAGACGCAGGGCGCGCGTATCGGTCGCGAGGATCGCGCATGGTGCGCTGACCGCGGGCGCTGCCCAGTCGTCACCCGTGCGGCGTACGCCTCGCGGCATCACTGCGAGATCACGTTCGATTGTGGGCGCTGGACAATTGCCGACGTGGGCACCGACGGGCAGGGCAGCAGGTACGGCACGCTGGTGACGCCGGCCGATCTTGAGGCGTTGCCGGTGCTGCTGCAGGGTGATAGCTGCGAATTGCACCATGGCGATCTTATCTGCATCTTTCCGCGCCGTGTGCTGTCTGGCGACTACTGTGCCGCCAACTTTTCATGGGCATCCCGCATGCGCGACGAGAACTATCGGTTCGAGGTGCTCGGGTAGACGCAGATGCACGGTTGCACAACGTGCGCGATTCGCACAGGGAGAATCGGGTCGTACGATCCGTCGAATCGAAAGGATACGACCATGCATAACCACGAAGACAAGCAACTGGGTGGTGTCGGGTTCGACCTGGGTGCCGGCTCGGGCTCCGAGATGAGCGCCGAGTCCCTTGCCCTGCCCGTTGACGAGCTATCTCATGGTGCGGCTTCCCAGGAAGCTCCGGTCGAACGCCATTCCGTCGAGGACATCTCAGATGTGCGGTATTTCATGCTCGTCGCGGCGTCCTCAAGCGAGCGCGGCGCCCGTTTGGGCAACGAGGACTGCACTTGGTACGGGGACGACTGCGCTTGCTTGAGCGACGGGATTGGCGGCGCGCCGTTCGGCGACGTCATGTCCAGGTTGTGCTGCGGGGCGTTCGACAAGGCATGGAAATCGGCCCTCGATGCTGTCGGAGATGCGGCGGGTCGCTGGGCGCTCGGCGAGTGGTGCATGTATCAGGCGTTCGTCTCGGTAGATGCATTCGTGAGCAAGGTGTCCTCATGTTTGGGCGAGGGGTCCGGGGCAACCCTGGTCGCCGTGGCTGTGTGCGAGGGGGAGCTCGTGTTCGGCAGGATGGGCGATTCGACCGCCTACGTCCTGTGCGATGACGGTGGGCTTGAGCACGTATTCGGCAACGATCGGGGCCGCATCCGTGCGGGGGGCAATGCGCTTCGCGCCGCGATGGGATACCATGTGCTGCGAAACGGCGGCAACGCCCCCTTGCAGACAGCGAGCATGCCGATGCGGGAGGGTATGAAGATTCTTCTGTGCAGCGATGGCGTGTGGGATCAGCTGCCCACGGCGCGCATAGCAGAGCTGCTCTCCCTCGACGGTGAGCCGTGCACGGCATCGCGCAGCATCGTCCTCGAGGCGGCAGAGGCGGGCGGCGAACGGAGCGACAACGCGACGGCGGTCGTGATCGACGTGCGCCGCAGCGAGATGCCGAGCAGGCAGCAGACACCGTGGATCTCGACGTGGTGACAGCGCTGGTGCGGGGCTGCCAGGAGTTGTTGCGGGACAAGGTTGCGCAACGGGACGATTGGGCGATGGCACACTAGCCTCGACGACCGGCAGCCAACCAGAAAGGACGTCGCCATGAAGTACAGCAACAGCCGCCGCACCAACCGCGCCTATGCCTCCTCCGCCGCCAAGCTCGACGCCGTCGAGCGCAGATTCGCCCGCTTGTTCGACGCCATCTCGTATGCTCATCCCATCATCAAGCTCCGCCTGTGGATTGCCGGCTTGAGCGGCGATTCGGTGGTCGCGCCCGCGCCGAGCGAGGTCATCGAGGCGGTCGTGTCCAAGGCGATGGGAGGGCTGGTCGACTGGGGCGGTGGCGTGACGGACATCCAGTGCCCCGACCGCTTCGAGATCCAGGTTCCCGTGTCCGCGTGGCGGATGTACTACGGGCACGGCACCGCGGAGATTTGCACGCGCATCGAGGGCGCGGTCCAGGCCAAGCTTCACCGCAAGCTCGGGTGCGACCTGTCGCCGCGCGTGACCATCTGCCCGACCATGGCGCTGCTCGACGACGAACTCATTGTGCAGTCCTTTTACTTCGATACGCTGGACGAGCAGGCGGATGTGCACGACGAAGCCGCTGGCGATGCGGCCGTGGCTGCCGGGAACGCGGCCGCGGGTGCCAACCCCGAGGGCGTCTTCAGCGGCAAGGCGGTCGTCGAGGACGTGGCAGAAGCGGGCGCCACGCCCGTGATCGGCACCGCGCCCGAAGCCGACGCCGCACCCGTGGCCGAGCGAGACGCTCTGGAGGCGCCGGCTCTCACGCCCTGCCTCATGACGGAAGCGCTCGCTGGTGCCTTGGCGTTTGGACGGAAGCGCTATCCGCTCCGTGACGGCATGACGGTCGGTGTCAAGCGCGGCGACGGTTCCGACCAGGCGGATATCATGCTGCCGTATTCCGAGGACTTCTACCTGGTGTCCCGCAGGCACGGGCGCCTTGCTTACGATACGGCGCAGGAGATATGGCGCTTCGAGCAGCTGGGTTCCAACGGCACCACGGTGGTGCGCGACGGGCGGATCGTGGCTACGCTCGAGCGGGGTGACTCCGTGGTGCTGCGCGACGGCGACGGCTTGCTGTTCGCCGGCGCGCGCCAGCAGGTCACCTTCTTACTATCCTCCGAAAGCCGCACGGTCTGCCTTGATGCGGCATAAAGCCCTTCGCGCCGCCTGGGCAGGGCATTCGTTCAGGCGGCGTTCCCGCCGAGCCTGCTTTTCGAGAAAGGGCATCCGATGACGAAGTCCTCTTTGGTATACGCGTCGATCTACGAGACGCAGCCGGCCACCGGCGAGGCGCTTGCCGAGGATTGCACCGCGCTGGTCGTGTTCGGCGCCACGCCGTGGGACTGCGCGCGTTCCAGCTATGCAGAGGGAAACGTGCTGTATCGGCTCAAGCTTCTCTCCGGTCCTTTCAAGGTTCCGGAAACGGGGTATCCGTCCATCGTTGAGCCCGCAGACGATCCCGAGATGCCCGAGGCCAACACCGTGCGCTGGGCTCAGCCGTGGAGCGGCGTCGCGCGCGCCTTCGTCACGGCGCCCATTGCCCCGGTCAGCATGCGGGGCTGGTTTGCGGGTTGCCGGGAGCTGCAGAGCATCGAGGGTCTCTCGCTGGTCGATACGTCGCGCGTCACGAACATGGCCTGTTCAGCGCGTGTTCGTCGCTGCAGACGCTGGACGTCTCCCATTTCGACACATCACAGGTGACCGACATGAGCAACATGTTCAACTTGGGCGGACACGGTCAAGATGCGGGGCACCCTTGAGGGATGCGTCGCTTTGGACGAGGAATCGCGCGCTGCGGCGGCTCGTATAGGCCTCGAAGCATAGGTGGTGGCGCATAAGTTATCCACGTGGATAATTCGGCCAATAGTCGACCAAATCGCCCGGCAATTTCGGCCATGAAAAACAAAAAAGCTCGGAGGCCGTATGACCTCCGAGCTGTGCGTGCTTGGTCGCGGGGGCAGGATTTGAACCTACGACCTCCGGGTTAT
>ERZ827423.2105-NODE-2105-length-16779-cov-5.719206_pt1 | contig 16779 bp, 12 predicted proteins | sample MGYA00519775_ERZ827423 | MGnify/ENA primary metagenome ERZ827423 (study PRJEB31778, sample SAMEA3449296) | human gut metagenome | biome: human gut; feature: human-associated habitat; material: faeces | place: United Kingdom | collected 2010/2012 ...
AAAATAATGTAGTTTATTTAAACAAAAACTGTCAACCTATTTCAGGAAAAGACAGGCTGTTGAGGCACGCAGAAGTATGGCTGTGCGATATGCCGCCTTTCGTGCTGTAAAAGACCGTGTTTTACCACGCAAAACACGACATATCGGAGATTGAAAGACCGCCTTTTGCAAGTAAGTAAGAAATGGGAAAAGTTTTGTGCTTTTATCTGTCAGCTGTCATGTTTGTATATAAAAGTTAGAATATCAGGATGTTATGTCAAGATGAATACTGACAGCTTAGTTTTACAATCTGTCATTTATGTATATGCGTGATGAACGAATATGACAGGCGTTTCCATGGTCTGTCATTGCGTAACGGTTTGATATACAGATGATTAAAGGTGAATCTGACAGATGACAGATAAATTGGTGAATTTCTATAAAAATGTTAAGATATAAACTTTCTGCAAATTGAAAAGTATCTGTTTTGTTACAACCGGTGATATAAAGCGTATTGCAACGTCAAAACGTGCTTTGGGTATGGCCAATAATCTTTCTGACTTGGGTTGGAAAGTGTATATTATCATGGAGGATACCAGCGAAAACAGGCATCGTGTAAATTTGGAATGCGACGGTCGGACGGAAGTATTCTATTTTCAGGCTTCTTCGGCTTATGTTGAGCGTAAGGAGAAAGAACGTTTGTTGGCGAGGATAAAGCCTGATTATGTATATATTTGTGCTTTTGTTTTCAGAAATATGGTTTATCCGACACATCGGTGTGTACGGTTGGTAGAACATTCAGAACTTTGTTCTGCAATATGCAACAGAAGCATGAAACGTAGAATAACTGATTTTTTATTGGAGTATTATTCAATGGTTTATGCCGATGGAGTACTTAATGCGAGCGATTACTTACAAAAAACATATCAACGACGTATCAGGTATATTCCTTTTAAGAAAAATACAGCTATGTTGTATTTACCTTATGCTTACAATCAGCCTCCTGCACGCATTTCAGAAACAGAACTGTCGGAAATAACCGGAATGCATAAGGCTATGACCATCTTTGTTTATTTAGGTACCGTGACCAGTAATTACGGCATCTTCACAATTATAGAAGCTGCAAAGCGGTTAAAAGAAAAAAGGACGGACTTTTGCGTTGTTATATTGGGACATGGGCGTGATTACACCGAAGCAGTGAAAACCGTTGAGTTTGAAAAGCTGCAAGAGCATGTGCGTTTTTACGGCTTTATTGAAGAAGAACGCATACATTCTTTTTTTTCCACTGCATCCGCTTTTATTTCCCCAATGAATAATACTGTGCAAGACTGGGCTAGGTGTCCAAGCAAGATTTACATGTACCTGCCTTACGGAAAACCTATTATAACGTGCCGTATAGGAGAACCTCTACAAATTTTTGGTGACAAAGGCATGTATTATCAGCCTGGAGACAGTCGAGGAATGATGGAACAAATGATGAAAGTTGTTTGTGGAACGGCAAAATGTTTAAGTGTTGATGCATCAAAACACACATGGGAGACACGCTCCCGGATTTTTGACAAATGGATAAAAAATCATTACGATAATGTCTAACTTTATTTGTGTTTCTCCAAAACATGCACATCATTTCTTTGGATTTCATGATTTGATTGCATTCAATAAGTCTGATGACAAGCTTCTGTCATTGGAAGTTGATATTATAAACCGTCCGCCATTACCGATGGAAAATGCGAAGGTTGGTTATATACGACTTACAGACAATAGATTTGTACAATTAGGATACACTTGTGCATTCAATTATCCGCAAGGCGCACGACAACAATGGATTGACAATGATTTGTTTATTGTCAACAATCGTGTGGGCGATTGCTGGGGAGCTGACATATACGATGTCTCCTCTGGTAAGAAAGTTGATACTATAAATTCGACATGCCATTGTTTAAGTAAAGACGGCAAATATGCTTTCGGCCTGAATTATGCAAGGCTACATAGGTTGGGTGGATATGGTTATATCGGTCTGGAAGATTTTTCGGGAAATGAGAACATGCCCATTGATGACGGCATATATGTGACAAATTTGGAAAGGAAGCAAACAAAATTGTTAGTTTCGATTAGAGAAGTGGCCTTATTCGACAGGAATAGTAGCTTGCAGTCTTCATCATTCCATCACTACCTCACCCACGCATGCGTAAGTCCTGACGGTAAACGCATCGCTTTCTTGCATAGATTTGTTCTGCCCGACGGAGGGCTACGTACAAGACTAATGACAATCGGAACCGACGGCAATGGCCTAAGATGCTTGGCTGCTGGTTTCTTGAGTCATTTTGACTGGAAAGACGATAATACGTTGTTTATTTACGGACGCATAAATACAGCTATAGACAAGATGCGTAATAGCCGAATTTTGGCATTACCGCTAATGCCACAGCTCGTAAAACTGGGGAAAAAGATGTTGCAGGTTGGGCTAAAAAAAACAATGAGCGGCAACATGGGTTTTATGCTGATAACTGACGAAGACGGAGTTTTACCTTTAGATGCAACCTCTGGAGTTATTACGACAGACGGTCATCCCATGTTTTGTCCCACTAATAGGAATTTGATTGTTTGTGACACATATCCCGATAAAGAACATTGTCGGGACTTGTTCTTTTATGATTTTGCATCGGGAGAACGTAAAAACATAGGTATATTTAAGATGTGGAACGAAAAAGTAGATATGTCGTTGTCACATTCTTTTTTATCAGGTATTGATTCAAGTATTTTGAGAAACGTAGTAAGTGTAGACCAGATAAGTTTTACGCGTTCAGGTTTGCATTGTGATTTGCATCCGAGATGGAATTATTGGGGCACGAAGATAGCGTTTGACTCCATACATGAAAGCACACGCCAGATTTATACATTTGATTTGGAACAAAAGAAATGAGCACTATCGCTTTTCTACAACCTGAGATACCACATTATCGTACAGAGTTTTTTTCTTTGCTGGGAAAACGTGTAAATCTTTTGGACTTGTATGTTTATGATAAAAGAGAATATACCATAAAGCAAGGATTTTGTCCAAGTACGATTAAAGCTAAGCATATACGCAGCTTCTCTTTAAAAGGAGTATTGTTTTACGAGCCGTTCGTTTTTTATACAAAACAGTATGACGTGTTGGTACTGATGCTCCATCAAGGTCATTTCACAACATGGTTGCTTCTTTTTACAAAATTTCTGCACCGTAAGCGTATCATACTGTGGGGACATGGTATTTCTGTCCAACGATATTTGAAAGAAATAAAAAAGGTTAGTCCCCTTTTACGGTGGATGATTTCCATGGCTGACGGTGTCTTACTATACACTGCAGGCGAAGTTGCAATATGGGAAAAAATATTTCCACAAAAACCTATAGTTACATTTAACAATACAATATCAGGAATAAGCGATATTGTTAAATTTATACATCCCTTGTCAAAGATGGATTTAAGGAAAAAATATGGTATCAAAGAGAAGATAGTTTTTTTGTTTTGCGCACGCTTTAATTCAAATTACAGAAGAGTTGATCTGTTATTGTCTGTTATAGACAAGCTGGATAGTAAAAAATTCGCTTTTGTAATAATAGGTAAAGGTGACAAAAAACCTGATTTTTCAAGATTTAAGAATGTCTATGACATGGGAGAAGTATATGAACGAAGTTTGAAGAATGACTTGTTCTCACTGTCTGATATATATTTTCAACCAGGTTGGGTCGGACTTTCAATCGTTGAGGCAATGGGATACGGATTGCCCATATTTACATTTAGGCGTTCTTGCGAAATTAAACAATGTGTTGAATACTATTATATACAAGAAGGGTACAACGGCCTACTCTTTAATGATATTGATGACATTGTGAAAAAGATACCTCAATTGACAAAAACAGATATAAGCCAGATGGGACGTAACGCAAGAGATTTTGTTAAAAATAATTTATCAATGAAGCATATGGTTGAATCCGTTGTAGACATATTATAGTTTTCTAGTACAACCATCTCTTTATGAAAATTCTTCATTACATTCCAAGCATCGATCGCTCAGCCGGCGGTACTTCTTCTTTTATACAATTGCTGGCAAAAGAATTAGGAAAAATTATCGAGCTGCATATTGCCACTCATATGTCAGAGCGTCCTATTCTATTGGAAAATGCAGAAGTGCATTATATCGAAACGTTGTTTGGCAGCAAGATGAAAGGCGACTGGTTGCGCTTATTGGACTATATACGTCCGAACGTAGTTCATATTAACTGTTGCTGGATGCCGCAGTGTGCTTTGGTGCAAAGGTTGTCGCAACGTGCGGGTTACAGGGTAGTGCTTACACCTCACGGTATGCTTGAACCGTGGATAATCAGGCGACACTATCTTACAAGGAAATTACCAGCATTATTGTTGTACCAGAAAAAGGCTGTGGTTGCGGCTGACTGCTTGCATGCAACGGCTGAAAGTGAGAAAGACAATTTGTTGAATTTAGGATATAACACACATGTAGAGGTGATTGCCAATGGGGTGGATATTGATGGAATTGAAATAAAAAAATCGTGGAAACGTAAAAGACGATTACTATTCATATCGCGCATTCATGTTAAAAAGGGTATAGAGTGCCTTATTGATGCTGTGACTGTTATGAAAAGCTCATTACAAGATTATGAGGTGGTTATAGCCGGAGAGGGAGATAAACATTACGTTGATATGTTGAAGAAAAAAACAGTTGATTGTGGCGTGGAAGGAATAGTTCACTTTGTTGGATGGATTTATGACAAGGATAAATGGAATCTGATAAGAGAGTCAGATATATTTGTCTTACCAACTTATTCAGAAAATTTCGGCATTGTTATAGCTGAGGCATTGGCTTGCGGTACACCAGTTATAACAACTAAAGGGGCACCTTGGCAAGATTTGGAGACTTGGAGTTGTGGATGGTGGATTGAACGTGATGTTGACAGTTTGGTGGGCGCATTGAAGGAGTTTTTGAAATTGGATGAATTTGAGCTTGAGCGTATGGGGCGCAACGGACGACAGTTGGTTGAAGAAAAATATTCATCCAAAGTTATGGCTGACAATATGGTCAGGCTTTATGAAAGTTTGATGTAGCTGAATGTGCTACGATTTGCTTTGAAAGTTATTTTTGCGGCTAAGTGTTTTAGATATTTGTCTCATTAGGAGAGAATGGATCTTCATAGAACACTTGAAAGTTTTGATGTTAATCTTACCGGTAGGGAGCGTGTAGCGTTGTTACGTCGTCATGCCTTGCACCTCAAATATTCGCAAGCTGTTGAATTTTATGCCGATACGGACAAGCCATTGCGTGTTATTGCTGACGAATGTGGGGTTACCGTTGGAGGTTTGAGTAATTATTTACGGAGGTATTGGCGTGAATTGGTGCTGCAAAGGCATAAGATTTTAGCTGATGGTATAAATCCTGATGAAATAAAGATAATCCAGGCCGGTAAACAGAATGTTATTGCCCATGCAAAATACAAAAAGGCGGTGGCTGCTTGTGGAACATTGAAGAATATAGACTTAAATATATCGCAAGTGGCGCGTAAATACGGAGTAGACTGTACGGCGTTACTGAATTTTATGCATGTTCATTATCCTGATATATTGAGCTGGCGAGAAAAAGTACGTCTTCAGCTCGGTTTAGATAAAAATGTTCATCATGGTCTCCGTTTAGTTTGTCAAAAGCAATATGCCGAAGCCGTGGAGTTGTATCGGAATACAGATATGACAGTACACGAGATTTCCGAGAAATGCAAAGTATCTGAAGGTGGATTAAGTCAGCACCTGCGTTTTTACCACAAAGACTTGTTGGTGAGAAAACGAAACCAACGTAAAGCGGTAAGTGCTTCTGAAAATAAAGTGCTTGGCGACATGCTCGGTAACGGTCGCAAGTATTGTCCTTCACAGGCAACGGAAAAGAAATACGCCGTGGCATTGAAAATGTATAGAGACACAAGTCTGACAATGAAAGAAATTGTAAAACGTACGGGTGTGCCTGCTGAGGGTTTTCGTTTTTACTTGCATAAATGGCATAAAGAGCTTGTTGCTGAGCGTAATTGTGTATCTGGTTCCAGGTGTTTGAAGGTCACGAGGGCTAAATATGAACATGCCATTGAGAGCTTGCGTGATAATCCTAGGCCGGTAAGTGCAGTTGCGACTGAATTTGGTTTTAATCCGGAAGTATTCAGGGCTTATGTGCATAAGCATGAACCGGATTTGGTTAAACAACAAGGAATGGTACGTATCTCCAACGGAAAAACTATTTCACGCCACAGTGACGAACTTTATTCAGAAGCCGTGAACTTATATGCCACGACAAATGAAAGTTTACGTGCTATTGCGACCAGGCTTGGTCTTGTGTATAAGACCGTTGACGGTTTTATACGTCGCAATTATCCTGAAGTTATTGCCCGTCATAAGGCTTTGGTGAAAAAGTAAAATATGGTTTTTATAAAATAATATCATGCCGGTAGCATATAACTTTCAGTCGCCTTATACTACGGCAAACCGTATTAAACGAATGATTTGGGTTATTTGTTGGACGTTGTTTGCTCGTCCGTTTCCTAAAAGTACATTAATGCCTTGGAAACGTTTTTTATTAAGGCTTTTCGGTGCTAAAATTTCGGGAACGGCAAATGTTTATGCTACGGCAAAAATTTTCATGCCGTGGAATCTTGTGATGAAGGATTATTCTTGTCTTGCTTCAGGAGTAGATTGTTACAATGCGGCTGTGATAGAATTGGGCGAAAGCGTTACTGTCAGTCAACGGGCCTTTCTTTGTACGGCATCGCACAATATTTCTTCATTATGTAATGAACAGATAGAAAAGCCTATTATACTACGAAAAATGTCATGGATTGCAGCAGAGGCTTTTGTTGGACCAGGTGTAACTGTAGGCGAAGGTGCGGTTGTTGGGGCGAGAGCTGTAGTGGTTAGGGATGTTGAGCCATGGACTGTAGTGGGAGGTAATCCTGCCAAAGTGTTGAGAAAAAGGGTATTGAAATATGAATAATTCTATTGCTGCCATAATCCTGACATACAATGAGGAGAAACACATTTCCCGTTGTATAAATTCAGTTAAGAATGTTTGTAATGAAATATGGGTGATTGATTCATTCAGTACAGACAAAACATGTGAGATTGCTGCAAAGTTGGGGGCTAAAGTTAGACAGCATGCTTGGGTTAATTATTCTTCCCAGTTTAATTTTGCTGTTCATTGTTGCGAGATACAGTCAGAATGGATTTGGAGGATAGATGCAGATGAGTATTTAAGTGGAAATGTAGGTTGTAAAGTAAAGGAATTATTGGCAAAGTGCAATGATGATGTTAATGGTGTGTATGTGTGTAAGCGTATTGATTTCATGGGGCGTCCGTTAACGCACGGCGGATGGTATCCGTCATATCATTTAAAGATTTTCAGAAAGGGACATGGTGAATGTGAGAGCCGTTGGATGGATGAACATATCAGATTATTTGATGGCACATCTCTCGTTGTGTATGATGGTGATCAAGTTGATGCAAATTTGAGTGATCTTACTTGGTGGACGAATAAACACAATGGTTATGCGACACGTGAAATGGTTGATATGTTAGTTACAGAATATGGCATTGGTAATACGGATATGGAGATTAAGGCAAGTTTTTTTGGTAAGGAAGATCAACGTAAGCGGTGGCTAAAACAGAAATACGCTAAGGCTCCATTATTTGTCCGTCCGTTCGTTAATTTCTTTTACCGGTACGTATTAAGGGGAGGTTTTCTCGACGGGAAAGAAGGTCTTGTCTGGCATGTGTTGCAAGGTTTTTGGTATAGGATGTTGGTGGACGCGAAGATATATGAGCTGAAAAAGCGTTTCGGTTTCGATGATGATAAGATAAAAGAATATATCAAGATTACTTACTTAAAGTAATCTGAACTTTATAATAAAAACAAATGATGGTTACAATTATAACTTCCTGTTTCAACCGCGAGTCTACCGTCGGGCAAACTATTGATAGCGTGTTGGGACAGGACTATTCTGACATTGAATACATAATTGTCGACGGGGCAAGCAGTGATGGTACGCTTGCGGTTGTCAGAAGTTATGAAGGATGTGAACGACTTACGAAAATTGTTTCCGAGCCTGACAGCGGGATGTACGAGGCAATCAACAAAGGGATAAGGATGGCAAAGGGCGATATTGTCGGTCTGCTGCATTCTGATGATTTCTTTTACGATAGTCATGTCATATCTGATATTGTCAACATCTTTAATAATACGGGCGCCGACATAGTTTACGGTAATGGGCTTTATGTTGATGCCGAGTGTACGGACAAAGTTGTGCGTAACTGGGTTAGTGGACGTTACCGACGTTGGAAGGTTCGTTTCGGATGGTTGCCGTTACACCCTACGGTATATATCCGTCGTAGCGTGCTTGAGCGTTGTGGGTTGTATGACGAGAGTTACAAGATAGCATCTGATTCAGATTTTCTTGTCAGGTATCTTTATGAAAACAAACTGCATGTGGAATACCTTAATAAGTATTTTGTCAAAATGCGTATGGGCGGATTGTCAACCGGAGGAGCAAGCCGCTGCCAGATATGGGAAGAAGACGTACGTATGTACAAATCGCACGGATTCTTGGGTGTTCCGACAAAATTGATGAAGATGGGATGGAAGATACCTCAATTCATCGATGCGAAAATAAGGAAAAAGTTTCATAATGACTGATACGGAGAGACTTTTCTTTTATTTCTTGCGCCGCGGACTGTGGGGGGATACTTCAGCGATAGATATTGTTGCTGGTGACAGTTGTTGGGGCGAATTGTTCGACTTGTCGTGCCGGCAGGCTGTCTCCGGTATTGTTGCTGACGGAATAGTTAGGGCTGGCATCCGTCCGTCGGCAAGATTATGGAATGAATGGGTATTCCATTTGCTGCATATAGAGATGATGAACGAGGCGATGGCTCATTGTGGAGGAATGTTGCTTGATATGCTTGCAGCTCATGGCGTAACGGCTGTTGTATTCAAGGGACAAGCTGTTGCCAAGTGGTATCCCAATTCCTTACACAGAAGTTATGGCGACATTGACTTGGTTATTGTTGAAGGTTGGGACTGCCTTGTTAATGTATTGCAAGATAAAGGAATCCCTTATTTTTACGAGAATGGCGACATAATCGTAGAACAGCTTGGGAATGATTTTTATAACGCTAAATATGCCATGTCATGTGGCGACCGGTATAGGGTTGAGTTCCATCCAACTTTCGAGACGCTTTATAATCCGTGGATGAATAACCGCTTACAGCGTATAGTTACAAAGACATCTGAATGGTGGACTGTCAATTTCGGTAGTAGTGTCATTCCGCATGATACGCTTGAGTTTAATTTGGCTTGTGTCATCCTCCACATTCAGCGTCATGTCCTGTCTTACGGTATAGGCGCCAAGCAGATTTGTGATGTAGCTATAATGCTTGGAAAGTCTGGTGTTGACATTCCAAAACTGAAGGCCATACTTAATCACCTTGGTGCGTTGCGTTTCAGTACGGTGCTGTTTCGTTTTATAGATATTTATTTATCTGAAAATGTTTCGATGTATGGTTTGTGTCGTGAAGACAAGGATGTCGCACTTCTTTATGACATCTTTATGAATGATGGTTATGTACTTAAAGAGGAGCGGGTGAATATTGGTCGGGGAATACAACGGGCGCCATTACGTGTTATAAGAAACGGATGTTTCTGGACGTGGCGCAGTTTACGGCTATTCCGATTAATGCCGGGCGAGGCCTTTTTCTTTATGTTTGACAAGGTTATTGTACGGCTTAAGATGTTGTTCGGTGTAAAGAGTTGAAGCGTCCGGTTTATTGGTGGAAATAATTAAGTGAATAAATCATATAGATTAATTTGTTGAATAATTATGAAGAAGACAATGTTTTTTGTTTTGGCGTTGTTGCTTATGTGCAACGGCGCTGTCGCGCAGACGGTGGTCAGCGACACTGTCCGTGGTGAGACGGTAGTGCAGCCACAGCCTACGGACGATCATTATCGCGTTGTTACCAATCGCTTTTGGGACAACTGGTTTGTTTTTGGTGAGATTGGCGCCCACGCTTTTGCCGGCGACTATGGTAGTGTAGGTGACTTTGGCGGACTAATCTCTCCGGACTTCAAGATTGGTTTTGGTAAGTGGTTTACTCCGGGCATAGGTGCCAAAATCCAGTTTGGTATGGGTAACTCCAAGGGGTACAGTAAGGAGGAAACCATGTTTGTCGATGGCGGTCAGCTCACCGCTGACGACGGTACTCCGTACTGGGAAACAAAGATGAAGTGGCTTGACTTCAGTGTCAATGCCATGTTCAATCTTTCGCGTCTTTTCTGCGGTTACGAGGGTAAGGAGTCTGAACGGTTGAAGAACCAGTTTATTGCTTCCGTCGGTATTGGAGCGTTACACCATTATGGTATCTCAGCCCAGCGCAATGAATGGAGTGGACATTTCGAATTGCAGTACAGTCGTTTCTTCAGTAAGAAGAAGGATATTTCGCTTGATGTAAAGGCTCATGCCATTCTGTACCAGACTAACTTCGACGGAATTACCAACAAGGCGAACGGTGAGGACAGCCGTTGGTTTGATGCTAACGTAGGTCTCAGTGTTGGTCTTACTTACTACTTCAAGAAGCGTCATTGGGACCGCTGTCTGCAGTGCGAGGAGCCAGTTTATATTACCAACACTGTGCTGCCTGAACCTAACTGCCCCGAGTATAAGACGATGGTGTTCTACGTTTTCTTCCCGAACAACTATTCTGGCCGCGACGATGCCCCGATTGTGAGCGGTGCTACGGTTAATGCGATAGACTATCTTGCATCGGGTGTGTTCACGCAAAAGCGTTTCGTCGATACTGACGCTGTTGCTTCCGCCCTTGGTTCAGGACGCTCGCTTGCGTCTTTCAAGACGGAGGATATTCCCACGGTTAAAGCCAACCAATGTGAGGCTGACGGTGCGTCGAGAGGTTACGAAATGTCTTCGTCGCCAATCTCTCTTGACATGGATGCTGCCAGCATGAATGCGTTTAAGGACAAAGCCGGTTATTATTATGCGCCTGTTTATTCTGGCGGAAAGACATGGTATTACCGTGTTGACTCGGAAACTTCCACACAAAGCCTTGTGTCGAAGGATAATTACAAGGAGAGCGCTTCGTATGGATTAAACGCGCATTCAGGTCTTGACTTAGTACGCCAGAATATGACTCTTGACGAGGATGCCGACTTATACAGCTTTGCCGATATCTATGCAGCTGTTGAGGGTGAGGGCGGTTACATTTCAGGTTTCACGGACAACTCAACCGTGGCAGAGCTGAAGAATATATTTGAGAACGGCCGTATTCAATTTGTATCTGCCGAGGGATTGGCCACAAGCCAGGATAATTACGTAGGCGAGGATGCCGAGAACGTTGGTCTTGAGCGTAATAAGGCACTGGCTTATAGTCGTGCCCGCACGGTAATACAATGGCTCAAGGACAGTGGCGTGTTCAAGAATATTGGCCGCAACAGTTTCTCCCTGAATGCCTTGACAGATCCTGTAAGCGTTGTCAACGACAAGAGTACGCGCGGACTTAACGCCAAGCTTAACCGCTGCGTAAAGGTACGTATCAATTATGTTATTGAAAAATAATTGGGATTAGCCCATTTTTTGAATGTCTTGTTATATATCGGACGGCAGACGACCCGCTTTTTACACAAATTGCGGTCTCGTTTGCCGTCTTTTGCATTGTATATGATGGCTTTCTGATGACATCTTTTTATTTGGAATGGAATTCGATAATGACAAACTGTTTGAAGAAATAGCCTCGTTGCTTGCCCGTGGCGTTGAAGTAACTGTTGCCGTCAAGGGGCGCAGTATGAGGCCGTTGCTGGTTGAAGGTCGCGACCATGTAACCTTGCGTCGGTGTATTATTGACGATGTGCGGCGCGGCGACGTGGTGCTTGTACGCGAGAGCGGTTGCGGTCGTGTGTTGCTTCACCGTGTCATCAGGCGTGACGGCGGCACACTGGTTTTACAGGGTGACGGTAACCGTGTGCAGACCGAAACGGTTTCCGCTTCTGAGGTTGTTGGAGTGGCCGTGGCCTTTATGCGCAATGGTAAGACTTATACGGCACGCAGCCTTGCCGTCAGGGTGTATTCTTCATTCATTCTGGCGTTTATGTCCTTGCGCCGCTCCTGGGTTAGGCTTAGGATAAATGCAGGATATGTCAAGGACGCGTCTATCAGCCATCGTACAGGAATATTGTTGAGTTGTATCGTCGGTATTGTCTCGGTCGTACTCTCGCTGGCCTTTATATATTTTTCCAAGCATGTGATAGACGTGGCAACGAGGGTTGTCGATGGCTATGTTGCCGTGCTCATTGCGGTGTTGGCCGCTCTTGTTGCCATGCAGCTGCTTTGCAGCGCCGCCGGCACATGGATAGGTGCGCGGCTGCATGTAGGCTTGGGTAACGCGTTGCGGCATGCTACTTTTTCGCGTCTGATGTCCATCAGGTGGATTGAGCTTGAGCGGTTCCATACGGGCGACATCGTGAATCGTGTCGAGCGTGACACAGCGTCGGTTGTGTCCGTGCTTGCCGGCACGGTTCCTGCTTTTATAGTGTCGTTTGTCCAGTTTGCCATCGCTCTGGCGTTCTTTTGCGTCCTCGACCCGTGGTTGCCGTGGCTTGTAGTTTGTGGTTTCCCTATATTGCTGCTTGGTGGGCGTTTTTATATGAAGAAGATGTACCATTACGCTCGCCTTATACGCCGGAGCGACAGCATGATACAGTCGGTAATACAGGAAAGTCTGCAACAGCGTACCGTCGTCAAGGCCCTTGAACAGGGAACCGGGCGTGTGGGCACGCTTGACAGTCGGCAGTCAGAGTTGCGCGGTCAGGTTATGGGCCGCACGCGCTTCTCTATTTTGTCACGCTCTTTTGTGTCGGCGGCTTTCGCCATCGGTTATCTGGTAGTATTCTCATGGGGTGTGGTGTTGCTTGGTGCGGGCGCCATAACGTTCGGCACGATGGCGGCCTTTCTCCAGCTTGTCGGCAAGGTGCAATATCCCATATTCGACATGGCCCGCCTTGTGCCGTCGTTGGTCGACGTGCTTGCGTCGGTAGACCGTCTGCGCGAGATAGAACAGCTTTCGGCCGAGGATGTAGACGGCCGTGTGTCGGTGCCTTGTGTGCCTGACATCGTTTTTGATAATGTTACGTTTGATTATGGCAAGGGCGAAGCTCCCGTGCTAAAGTGTTTTTCATACGTTTTCCCCGCAGGCAGTTGCACTGCCGTGCTCGGTGTTACGGGGCGTGGCAAGACTACGCTTGTGCGCCTGCTTCTTGCGCTTGTCGAGCCGATAGAAGGCAGCGTTTCGCTTGTGTGCGGTGACCAACGTTACGCTGTATCGTCACGGACGCGCTGCAATTTTACTTACGTGCCGCAAGGCAACACTTTGTTTAGCGGTACGGTGCGTGACAATCTGCTGATGGGCAACCCCGAAGCCACAGACGACGAGATGCGCAAGGCGCTGCATACGGCCGAGGCTGATTTTGTATTTTCCCTGCCTGACGGTATTGATACTCCACTTGGCGAGCAGGGTGGTGGACTTAGCGAGGGGCAGGCCCAGCGCATAGCCGTGGCGCGCGCCATATTGCGTAAGAGCCATATCCTGCTGTTCGACGAGGCTACGTCAGCGCTCGACGCTGCCACTGAAAGCCGCCTTGTGGCCAACCTGCGCAGCGGCTGTGCCGGAAAGACACTTGTATTCGTAACCCATCATGAGGCCGTAGCCTCAGTATGCGACAATGTGTTGAGGCTGTAAATTTTATTCATCGGCGGTTCTGTAGGATAGAAAAACAAACATTATCTTCGGCATATTTTTTATAATCTTTTCTAATCCAAGTATCACCCCTCATTCTATCGAATTGTTATTCTTTTTTACTCGGGCTGTCATTTTTTTCAATAGAGTTATCATCCTCTTTTAATCCAGGCAGTCTCATTCAGTCATTCCGTGCTTGACACGGAATCCAGTGATGGCAGCCATTTTTTATACGCTATTTGTACTGTCGTTCCGCATCGAAGCGCGGAATGACAGATACCCACTGACCGCTTGAAGTAGGATTATTATCACGTCATCATTATATCGAACTTACGTTAAAGGCTGTGTTTTATAAGTAAACAAATAATAATAATTCTCGCTAAACATCTGTCAGTCTGTCAGCATAGGGAATAACTCACTGATTATCAGAAAGTTGGGTAATGAAAGATTGAGAGTGAATCTTTCAGCTTCTTTTACGCCGGCAACTGACAGGAAAGGGCTGACAGATGCCTGTCAGATATCTGTCAGCTCATAAACAACTGACAGCCAGGCTATTAAGAGCAAGGCTGAAAGATGAAAGAACATTTTTAAGAAAACAACAACGGGAAAACAATGAAGATGCAACTGGCCATCTTTTGCTTTTCAATACATACTCTTTGACAAGCTAAAAGGCCGCCTTTCATGAGGTAAAAGACTGCCTTTTACCGTCAGAATGAGGCACATCAATTGATAATAACACGTGAGTTCGGTATAATAATGATGTGACAGATACCCACCGACCGCTTGAACTACAAAACAATGTAAGTTCTTTATTCAAAAAGAAGTATTATTTTTATACCGAACTCACGTTAATTTTACTCACGTACGTTTTTGCTCTAACTACAATTTTTGCTCTAACAACAAAACGTACCATTGCCGTAACGACAATTTTTTGCTGTATCTACAAAAGCCGTTCTTTTTCAACAACTTACACTTTGAAATACGGGATTTTTATGCTTACTTTGTAAAGTAGCACTGTATCCTTAAACCATAAACATGTTACGAATATGAGCATAAAAATCAAGACAATACTGATTATTGCCTCGCTGCTTACTGCTGTATCCACGTTTGCGACGCGGCAGAAAGCGGACACCACCTACACCTTCCGTTTCGTACCACAGAAGGATATGTTCTATGTGCCGCTTGACGGCAACGACCGGGAACTTGCCCGGCTGCTGGAATGCGTGCGCCGGAACAAGGACAGCATACTCGGCGGCAGTCTTCCGCTCTATGTGGACGGCTACTGCAATTCCCTTGACAGCGAAAAGGAAAACCTGCGGATGGCCGCCATCCGTTCCAACCGGGTGAAATCGGAACTCATTGTGCGCGGCGGGATCAAAGAGGAATGTTTCATCACCAGGAACCATGCTTCCGACGGTGATTTCGTCATCGTCCGTCTGACAGTACCTGCACCGGAAGCATCCGCCACTGAATCGGAAGGGCTGAGCAAGGCAGAAGAAGAACGCCTTGCCGCCGAACGAGCCGAACAGGAACGCAAAGCTGCTGAAGAAAGGCGCAAGGCTGAAGAAGCACGCCACGCTGCCGAAAAAGCGGAAGCGGACAGACTTGCCAAAGAACAGGCGGCAAGGAAAGCTGAACAGCACCAAGAGATAACTGCCACTCCGTTGGAATCCCCATCATCTGCCCATTACCATTTTGCCCTGCGTGCCAACCTGCTGCGTTGGGCTACACTCACCCCCGACTTGGGCTTGGAGTGGCGCGTCCATCCCTCGTGGGGAATCCTCGTAAACGGTTCGTGGACATCGTGGTCGTGGAACGGCAAGGACAGGCGGTACGCCCTGTGGGAAGTGATGCCGGAAGTGCGTTACTATACAGGCAAGGAGAAACGTGGCTATCTGGGCGTGATGTTCAAGGCTGGCGAGTTCAACTACAAGCTCTCCGCAACCGGCAAGCAGGGCGACCTGATGGGCGGCGGCATCACCGGCGGCTACCAGCTACGGCTCAGCGATGCCCTGTCGCTGGACTTCAATGTGGCCGTGGGCTGCCTGCACGCGGACTATGAGAAATATGAGGTCATTGACGGCGTGCGTGTGCGTGCCGGCAAGGAGACGAAGAACTGGTGGGGCCCGGTCAATGCGGGTGTTACCTTAGTGTGGAAGCTGTTTTAGCGAAAGGAGGAAAATATGAAGACAACAACAAGATATACGACAACGATTCTTTCCCTTGCGCTGCTGCTCACGCTGGGCGGCTGCGTCAAGGACGAACTGCATGACACGCCACATCCCGACACAGGGAAGGTCACCGTCACCGCCGACTGGAGCGACCGCGGCGAGGGCGTGGACATCCCTGCGGAGTGGACAGTGACGATGGGCGGCTATACAGGCACGGAGACCGGTGCGACCCACTCGCCGGACTATCTTTTCAATCCGGGCAGTTATACCCTTGCGGTGTATAACCCTGCCGACGGCATCACGGTAAGCGGCACGACGGCTGCTGTGGCCGCAGCGGACGGCGGCTTCATCGTGAATACTCCCGGCTGGCTCTTCACTTCCGTGCAGGAGGTAGAGATAGAAGCCGACACCGACTACTCGCTGACCGCCGTCATGCAGCAGCAGGTGCGTGAGCTTACCCTCATGATTGAACCTGCGGGCGACGCTGCAGACAGGATAGAGAGCATCGGGGGCACGCTGAGCGGAGCGGCAGGGACGCTGGACTTCGCCACGGGCACCCACGGTACGCCCTCGGAGGTGGAACTGCATTTTACGAAGATAACTGAGGGCGACGATGCGGGCAAGTGGATGGCAACCGTCCGGTTGCTCGGCATTGCGGGCGACGCGCAGCGGCTCACCGCCACGCTGACCTACACTGACGGCAACCCGCAGCCTACATCTCTCAATAGCGACCTCACGTCTGCTCTCAACGGCTTCAACGACGGCAAGACCGCGCCTTTGACCCTCGGCGGCACAATAGCCGA
>ERZ827423.2110-NODE-2110-length-16756-cov-9.869050_pt1 | contig 16756 bp, 13 predicted proteins | sample MGYA00519775_ERZ827423 | MGnify/ENA primary metagenome ERZ827423 (study PRJEB31778, sample SAMEA3449296) | human gut metagenome | biome: human gut; feature: human-associated habitat; material: faeces | place: United Kingdom | collected 2010/2012 ...
TCTCGACGTGGAATAGCTATTTCACGTCGTGGAATGCAAAAGTATACTATATTCTTTTGGTTTTGTTCCTGTTATCTCGCGCCTTTGGCAGTAAGCAGAAATTCGTCGAACTCTCGTTAAGTATATATAAGTATATATATGTCAGCGCATGATATCGCTTAACATCTCTATGGCTTTTCGCAGAACGCACGTCAATATAAGTTGATTTGCCTGCGAAAACAAGTTGATTTGTCATGCGAAACAAGTTAAATCGATGGTCAATTTAACTTGTTTCGCATAAATGGGGTAAATGTTTAGCTATGGATATATACCTGCTTGTATTACAGCTTGTTAATTTGCTTGCAATTACAATTGGTATAGGATGCTATGTTTTGGTTTCACCCAATTATCGGGACAAGCCATTTCGCCATGGCGTAACCTCCGCCCATCAGCCATATCCACAAAAGGAATGCCAACAGGAAAGGCTTGAAGCCAGCCTTCTTGAATTTCTCGAAGCTGGTCTCCGCACCCAGGGCGGCCATGGCCATGGTGAGGAGGAAAGTGTCGAAGGTGTTGATGGACTCCACCGCGCTGGTGGGCAGCAGGTTGAGGGAATTGAAACCGATGACCACCAGAAAAAGGATGGCGAACCAAGGGATGGTAATCTTTCCTTTCGCTTTCCTGTCTTTTCTTCCCGCCACGTCCTTGGCCACGAAGTAGGTCAGGATGAGCAGCACGGGCACCAGCATCATCACCCTTATCATCTTGACGATGATAGCGACGCTGCCCACCTCTTCGCCCATGGCGTTGCCTGCCCCTACCGCATGGGCGACTTCATGGATGGTGCTGCCCGTAAAGATACCCATCTGGGACGTGGACAGGTCGAGGATTCCAGCGTGATAGAGTGTGGGGAAGAGGAACATGGAGATGGTGCCGAAAATCACCACTGTAGCCACGGCCACGGCGGTCTTGTAGGGTTTGGGCTTGATGGCTCCGTCTACGCCCATCACCGCCGCGGCTCCGCAAATGGCGCTGCCGCAGGCTGTCAGCAGGGCGATGGAGCGGTCCATCTTGAGCAGCTTGCCCAGCAGGATGCCCAACAAGATGGTGCCCGTTACGATAATGCCGTCAATGATGATGGCGGGAAGCCCCACAGCCATCACGTCCTGGAAGCTCAGGCGGAAGCCATAGAGGATGATGCCCAGCCGCAGCAGGCGCTTGCCCGTGAAGGCTATGCCAGGCCCCCAAGTCTCCGGCAACTGGTTGCGGAGGCTGTTGGCGTATGCCATGCCCAATATGATGCCAATCACTAACGGACTGAACGAGAGCGTTTTCGCCCAGTTCATCTCGCCGATGTAAAATGCCGCGCAGGCAAACAATGCCATGAGGAGCACGCCGTTGAGCATGCTGCCCCGTTCTTCTGATATCTTCATGGCCGCGAAGTTACGAAGATTTTTGTTAATCGCAGCAAATCATAAGGAATAAGATGACGAGAAAGAAAGTGATACAGGAGATGACCATGGTGGCAATAGTGCCATTTCTTCAGGTGTTGAGTGATTTCCAAAAACTATCGCCTTGTGCGTTTCATATATTTATAGATCTTAATATAATATTATCTTATCTTCGATCTATCCGTAAGGATAGTATAATATATCGATTATTTATCGAAAAGACGGAAATGTTGATTTTCAACTACTTAAGTCATATTCCCAATACACTTTTGGTGGTTTGCTTTACACTTTTGGTAGGTTGGCGGATTGAATCGCAATTTACGCAAATATGCTGAACCCCAGTAGAGACGTGGCATGTCGTGAGCTCGACGAATCATGGTTTATGCGTCACGTCTCTACAGTTTGGGAGACGAAAAAAGAAAAATACTAGGGGGAATTTTGGGTGATGGACGTATTATAGTAAGAAAGTAACAACAAAAAGGACTATGAGTAGAAGATATTTATTGGGCTTTGATGTAGGCTCCAGTTCAGTGAAAGCATCCTTGGTTGATGTAGAGACAGGCGAGATAGCCGCTTCCAAGTTCTATCCGGAGCGGGAGGCACCCATTAAGGCCGTGAAAGCGGGATGGGCAGAGCAAGAGCCCCAGATGTGGTGGGACAACGCCAAGCTTTCCTTGCGCGACATTATGTCAGCCACGGGAGCGAAAGGGGAGGATATCTTGGCCATCGGTATCTCTTACCAGATGCATGGCTTGGTATGTGTAGACAAAAACCAAAAGGTCTTGCGCCCCTCGATCATTTGGTGTGACTCGCGCGCTGTTCAATATGGTGAGCGCGCTTTCGATACGCTGGGAGCTGATAAGTGCCTGGGGCATTTGCTGAATTCCCCTGGCAATTTCACCGCCTCCAAGTTGGCTTGGGTGAAGGAAAACGAGCCTGAGGTGTTTGACCAGATAGACAAGATCATGTTGCCAGGCGACTATATCGCTATGCGATTGAGCGGCGAGGCGCAGACTACTATCAGCGGTCTCTCCGAGGGAATGATGTGGGATTTCAAGGAGAAGAAACCCGCCAAGTTCCTGCTCGATTACTATGGTTTCAGCGAGAGTGTGCTACCCACCATCGTGCCCACCTTCTCGGTGCAGAGTACGGTAAGCAAGGCCGCCGCTGAGGAACTGGGCCTGAAGGAAGGCACGCCCATCTCCTATAGGGCTGGTGACCAACCCAACAACGCAGTGAGCCTGAATGTGTTCAACCCTGGCGAGATTGCCAGCACGGCGGGCACTTCGGGCGTGGTATACGGTGTCTTGGGAGAAGTGAACTATGACCCCAAGAGCCGCGTGAACACTTTTGCCCATGCCAACTACACCACCGAGCAAGACCGCCTCGGCGTATTGCTTTGCATCAACGGAACGGGCATCCTCAATGCTTGGGTACACCGCAATATCACTCCCGACATGGGTTACGCCGAGATGAACGATTTGGCGGCTACCGTGCCCGTGGGCAGTGAAGGCGTTAGCGTGATACCTTTCGGCAACGGTGCGGAGCGCGTGCTGCAGAACCAGGAGGTGAATTGTTCTATCCATGGCGTTAACTTCAACAAGCATAACAGGGCGCACATCGTACGCGCCGCCCAGGAAGGCATCGTCTTCAGCTTCTGCTATGGTATGGAAATCATGCGCCAGATGGGCATGGATATCCAGAAGATACACGCAGGCAAGGCCAACATGTTCCTAAGTCCTCTCTTCCGCGATACGCTAGCCAGCGTGAGCGGGGCCATCATCGAGCTGTATGAGACCGACGGCAGTGCGGGTGCGGCTAAGGGTGCGGGCATCGGTGCGGGCATCTATAAAGATCACGACGAGGCATTCGCCACCTTGAAGAAGCTGCAAGTGATAGAACCCGACTTGGCCAACAAAGACGCTTATCTCCAGGCTTACGACAACTGGAAGAAGAAACTGGAAGAGGTGTGCCGGTAAACAATAAACAGAAGAACAGATTTTATACAAACCCTTAAAATATTTTAGTATTATGGCAAAAGAGTATTTTCCACAGATTGGTAAGATTCCCTTCGAGGGAACTGAAAGCAAGAACCCTATGGCATTCCACTATTATGACCCCGAGAAGGTCATAATGGGCAAGAAGATGAAAGATTGGTTGAAGTTCGCCATGGCATGGTGGCACACGCTGGGTCAGGCTTCTTCTGACCAGTTCGGTGGCCAGACTCGCTCTTATGAGTGGGACAAGGCAGAGGACGCCGTACAGCGCGCCAAGGACAAGATGGACGCCGGCTTCGAGATCATGGAGAAATTGGGCATTGAGTACTTCTGCTTCCACGATATTGACCTCGTTGACGAGGGCGATACCATCGAGGAATATGAAGCTCGCATGAAGGCTATCACTGACTATGCTCTGGAGAAGATGAAGGGTACCAACATCAAGAACCTTTGGGGTACCGCAAATGTATTCGGCAACAAGCGCTACATGAATGGCGCCGCCACCAATCCCGATTTCGACGTAGTGGCTCGCGCTGCTGTCCAAATCAAGACCGCCATCGACGCTACTATCAAGTTGGGTGGTACAAACTACGTGTTCTGGGGTGGCCGTGAGGGTTACATGAGCCTGCTGAATACCGACCAGAAGCGTGAGAAGGAGCACTTGGCACAAATCCTGACCTTGGCTCGCGACTACGCTCGTTCCAAGGGCTTTACCGGAACTTTCCTGATTGAGCCTAAACCCATGGAGCCCACCAAGCACCAGTATGACGTGGATACCGAGACTGTTATCGGCTTCTTGAAGGCTCACGGCCTGGACAAGGACTTCAAGGTGAACATCGAGGTCAACCACGCTACTTTGGCTGGTCACACCTTCGATCACGAGTTGGCAGTGGCTGTCGATAATGGCATGCTCGGTTCTATCGACGCTAACCGTGGTGATTACCAGAATGGTTGGGACACCGACCAGTTCCCCATCGACAACTACGAGTTGACTCAGGCTATGATTCATATCATCCGCAATGGTGGCCTGGGCAATGGCGGTTCCAACTTCGACGCGAAGATCCGTCGTAACTCCACCGACCTGGAGGACATCTTCATCGCTCACATCAGTGGTATGGATGCCATGGCTCGCGCTTTGGAGAACGCCGCTAACCTGATTGAAAACTCTCCTTATTGCGAGATGCTCAAGAATCGTTACGCTAGCTTCGACAGTGGCAAGGGCAAGGAATTCGAAGAGGGCAAGTTGACTTTGGAGGACGTTGTGGCTTACGCTAAGGAAGTAGGCGAGCCCAAGCAGACCTCTGGCAAGCAGGAGCTTTACGAGACCATCGTGGCTCTCTACGCTAAATAAGGACTCGTAAACTTTTTGCGAGATATAATTGTAAAAGGGCTGGAAATTTCCAGCCCTTTTCTTGTTTCTTTAAGGGAAATTGCTTAATTTTGCGAAATAATAAGGTATTTATGTAGTATGGTTAATCCGAACAATCATTTGGTTATTATGGCAGGTGGCGTGGGCAGCCGCTTCTGGCCAATGAGCACCGTCCGGAAGCCCAAGCAGTTCATAGACGTGTTGGGAGTCGGGCGCTCGTTGCTGCAACTCACTTATGATCGCTTTGAGGGTGTTTGCGCCCCAGAGAATGTATGGGTGCTTACCAACAAAGACTATTTCGACATCGTAAGGGAGCAATTGCCCGAGGTGCCGGAAGGTAACATCTTGTTGGAGCCTTGCCGCCGCAATACCGCACCCTGCATCGCTTATGTTAGTTGGCGGGTGAAGGAGACCAATCCGAAAGCGAATATCGTGGTGACTCCCTCTGACCACATCGTTACCAACGGCGAGGAGTTCCGCAGGGTGGTGAGTTCTTGCTTGAAGTTCGCGGGCGAGACGGATTCCATCGTGACGCTAGGTATGAAGCCCACACGTCCCGAGACGGGCTACGGCTACATCCAGGCCGACCTTACCACGCCCTCCATGCGCAACAAGGAGATATTCCGTGTGGACTCTTTCCGCGAGAAACCCGACTTGCAGACCGCAACTAAGTATGTGGCTGAGAATAATTACTTCTGGAACGCAGGCATTTTCATCATGAGTGCGGCCACCATGGTCAACGCTTTTCGTGTTTATCAGCCCGCTATCGCCAAGATATTCGAAAGCATGCGCTCCATTTTCGGCACGGAAAAGGAGAGAGAAGCGATAGACTTGCGCTATCCTGAATGTGAGAATATCTCCGTGGACTACGCTATCATGGAAAAGGCCGAGGAGATCTTCGTTTGTCCCGCTGACTTCGGCTGGAGTGACTTAGGCACGTGGGGCAGCCTGCGTGAAGAGACCAAGCAAGACCTGTATGGCAATGCCTTGATAGGAGAAAACATACACATGATAGAGAGTCGTGACAATATTGTCCACGCCACGGAGGAACGTAAGGTGGTGATACAGGGGCTGGAAGGCTATATCGTGGTGGAGAAAGACGATGTGCTCTTGATTTGCAAGCTCAGCGAGGAACAGCGAATCAAGCAATTCTCCGAGCAGGACTGAATGGCAGGGACAGGATGCTCACGTTTGCCCTTGTGGCTTTTTAACTTACGATATTAAATAAATATTATTAAGGTATATACTGCATGTTGGACAAGAACAGTAAGATATACGTGGCGGGACACCATGGCCTGGTGGGTTCCGCCATCTGGAACAACCTGATGGCCAGGGGATATCACAACTTGGTGGGTCGCACGCATCGTGAGCTGGATCTTACGGATCAGGTGGCCGTGAAGCGTTTCTTTGACCAAGAGCAACCCGATGCGGTAGTGTTGGCTGCCGCTTTCGTGGGTGGCATCATGGCTAATAGTCTTTACAGGGCGGATTTCATCATGCAAAACATGATGATGCAGTGCAATGTGATTTCCAATGCCTATTCCCATGGAGTGAAGAAGCTGCTTTTCCTGGGCAGCACTTGCATCTATCCCAAGAACGCTCCACAGCCCATGCGTGAGGATTGCCTGCTCACCAGCCCATTGGAGTACACCAATGAAGAGTATGCCATCGCCAAGATAGCGGGTCTCAAGATGTGTGAGAGCTATAATTTACAATATGGCACTAACTATATTGCCGTGATGCCTACCAACTTGTATGGCCCTAACGACAACTTCCATCTGGAGAACAGCCACGTGATGCCTGCCATGATGCGCAAGACCTACTTGGCCAAGCTGATGGAAGACGCCGATTGGGATACCATCCGCAAGGATATGGACAAGCGTCCTGTAGAAGGCGTGACGGGAAAGGCTTCCCAGGAAGAGATAGAAGCCGTGCTCGGGAAGTATGGTATCTACAGGAACAAGGTGGTACTGTGGGGAACCGGCAAACCACTGAGGGAGTTTCTCTGGAGCGAGGATATGGCGGATGCTAGCGTGCACGTGTTGCTCAATGTGGATTTCAGTGACATAATCGGTATCGAGAAGTATTCGTCAGTATGTTATGGCGCTACTACGGATGGTGCGGTAGACCGCGACAGTAACCAAGGCCGCGGTGGGGCAATTCCCTCACTTGGCGAGATACGCAACTGCCACATTAATGTAGGCACAGGCAAAGAACTCACTATCAGGGAACTTTCCCAGCTGGTTGCGAAAGCCGTGGATTTCAAGGGAGTAGTGGAGTTTGACGCAACGAAGCCAGATGGCACTCCCCGCAAGCTGATAGACGTAAGCAAACTGCATGGCCTGGGCTGGCATCACAAGGTGGAAATCAACGAAGGCGTGCGATACTTGTTCGATTGGTATCGCCAATCCTTGGCTTAGTCTTTTGCCTTTAATTCCCAAAATGCCACGGCCGCGGCCGCGGCTACGTTGAGAGAGTCTACTTGATGCGACATCGGTATGCGTACCACGTAGTCTGCTTTCGTAATGGTTTCCTCGGGAAGTCCGTCTCCTTCTGTTCCCATGACAATGGCCAGCCGTCGCTCCTTGGTCAGCCGTGGGTCGTCTATGGATATGGATTTGTCCGTCAAAGCCATGGCGGCGATGCGGAACCCATACTCACGCAGGTTTTCAACAGGTTCATTGAGCCATGTCCATGGCACGAGGAACACGGAGCCCATGGATACCCGGATGGCCCTTCGGTTGAGTGGGTCGCACGAATTGGCCGTCAATAGCACGCCGTCTATGCCCAATGCCGCTGCCGAGCGGAATATGGCCCCGATGTTCGTGGTGTCCACTACGTTGTCTATCACCACCACCCTCCTGGCTTTTTGGCATATTTCAGCCACGGATGGCAGTGCTTTCCTGCGCATGGCGCAAAGCACGCCTCGGGTGAGTGTATACCCCGTGAGCTGGCTGAGCAATGGCCGCTCTCCTACGTACACGGGCATTTCTGGGCACTGGGCGATGATGTGGGCGGCGTCTCCCTTTATATGTCTCTCCTCGCAAAGCAGGGCTATGGGATGGTAGCCCGCATTGAGGGTCACTTGTATTACTTTGGGGCTTTCTGCGATGAAAAGCCCCCATTCATTGTCTTTCTGTTGACGCAATTGCGCCTCGGTAAGGGCGTGGAATATTTCCACCCCAGGATGCGTGAGCGAGGTTATTTCGATAACAGGCATAGGACAGGTTTATTTCCAAGGAGTGAAGGTGAGCTTTTTGGGTATTTTCACCCATTTGCGGTTACGCGCTATCTTGATGGTGCTGCCTTTCTTTTGTTCTAGCGTATAGGTGCCATCCTTTTCCAGGGTGAGTTCAGCCTCCAGGTCTTCGCTGCCATAGTCGTTGACTATTTCCAGGTAGGCCGTGTTCTCCTTGACCTCCGCTCCGGTTATCAACCATTTTCTGCTGTCTTTCTGGTCACCGAAAAACCCTGGAAGCTCACCCAGTATCTCTTGTCTCGGCACTTTGACATTTTGGTCTTGGAAGTTAATGGTCAAATATACTTGGTATTCTTTGTTCAGGAAGGTGCCTTTGAAGGGCTCCTTGCTTGTTTGTGCCATGGCGAATGCCCCACAAAACAAGGCTAGCAACGAGATGAGAATGGTTTTCTTCATGACTTTGATGGTAATTTTATATCCGCGAAGATAATTCATTTAAATCAAGAAATGAGCAAGTTACCATAAAAATAGTGCATATTTTTTCCTCGTTTCGGAAAATTATACTATCTTCGCGAGCACTTAGAAAATGTTTATGGTACAGAGAAAGTATACTCCAGACTATATTTTTGAGTCAAGTTGGGAAGTGTGCAATAAAGTGGGAGGTATCTATACCGTCTTGTCAACAAGGGCCAAGACCCTGCAAGAGAAGTTACCCGACCATATTATTTTCATAGGTCCTGACTGTTGGAAGCAGCAAGCCAATCCATATTTCAAGGAAGACATAACATTGTTCGCTGAGTGGAAAACCCAAGCCAAGACAGAGGGGTTGAACGTAAAAGTGGGCAGATGGCTAGTGCCAGGTAATCCCATCGCCATCTTGGTGGACTTTGAACCTTTCTATAGCAAAAAAGACCAGATTTACGCACGTCTTTGGGAAGACTTCCAGGTAGACAGCCTCCACGCCTATGGTGATTATGACGAGGCGTCGATGTTTTCTTACGCCGCGGCCAAGGTGGTGGAAAGTTTCTATCTCCACTATTTGGACCAGAGCCAAAAGGTTATCTATCATGGCAATGAATGGATGACTTGCCTTGGATTGCTTTATATCCGCAAGGCACTGCCGCAGATAGGCACGGTGTTTACCACCCACGCCACCAGCATTGGCCGTAGCATAGCGGGCAACAACAAGCCGCTTTATCAATATTTGCCAAATTACAATGGAGACCAAATGGCGGGCGAACTCAACATGCAGAGCAAGCACTCCGTCGAGAAACAGGCCGCATGGAATGTGGATTGTTTTACCACGGTTAGCGACATCACGGCTTTGGAGTGCAAAGAACTGCTCGACAAGCCCGTGGACGTAGTGTTGCCCAATGGTTTCGAGGATGACTTCGTGCCCAAGGGAGCCGCTTTTACCGCCAAGCGGAAAAAGGCCCGCCAGCGGTTGCTGCAAGTTGGCAACGCCTTGTTGGGCGAACGACTAGGTGACGACACGTTGATATTATCCACGAGCGGAAGGTACGAGTTCCGCAACAAAGGCATTGACGTATACATAGATGCTGTCAATATGTTGCGCCAAGATTCGTCTCTCAACCGTCCCGTCGTGGCTTTCATCGAGGTGCCCGCATGGGTGAAAGGTCCCCGCGAAGACTTGAAGGAAAGACTGAATGGAGGAGAAAGCACCTTTGACACTCCATTGGACAATCCCGTTATCACTCATGATTTGTATAATATGGACAGTGATCGTGCCTTGGGTATGATGCGCCATTTGGGCATCACCAACCGCAAGGAGGATAAGGTGAAGGTCATTTTCCTGCCCTGTTACTTGACGGGAGATGACGGCATTGTCAACCTTTCATATTATGATGTCGTATTGGGCCACGACCTTTGCGTTTATCCTTCTTACTATGAGCCTTGGGGCTATACCCCGTTGGAGGCCATCGCTTTCCATGTGCCTTGTGTCACCACAGATCTTTCGGGATTCGGCCTGTGGGTGAATAGTGTCAAGGGAGGTGAGAGCAAGTTGGAGGAAGGTGTGGAAGTGATCAAGCGCACCGATTATAATTATACGCAAGTGGCGCAAGACATCAAGGACGCGATATTGCGCTATGAGCGTTTTACCCCCACTCAAGTGACTGCCGCCCGCAAGGCTGCGGGCTCCCTCTCGAAGAAAGCCCTGTGGAAGTCATTTGTCAAGCCCTATTATGAGGCTTACGCCATGGCATTGGAGAAAGCTGAGAAAAGAATGAACAATACAAATAATCAATAATAAGTTAAGAAAATGAAGATTAAGGCAGATTATGTCAACACTCCCCAGTGGAAAGAGTTGACGGTAAAATCCACTCTCCCTAAGGAATTGGAGTGTCTTGACGAATTGGCTCACAACCTTTGGTGGTCGTGGAACTATGAGGCCAGGGATCTTTTCCGTAGTCTCGACAAAGATCTTTACAAGGAAGTGGGACATAATCCCGTTTTGCTCTTGGAGCGACTGGGATACGCGCGCAAGGAGGCCATCGTGAAAGACGAGGCCATGATGAAGCGCGTGAAGCAAGTCTACAAGGATTTCCGCGCCTATATGGACGTGAAGCCCGATCCTAATCGTCCTTCCGTGGCTTATTTCTGTATGGAGTATGGACTCACCCAAGTGCTGAAGATATACTCTGGTGGTTTGGGAATGCTTGCGGGCGATTATTTGAAGGAGGCTTCCGACAGCAACGTAGATTTCTGCGCTGTGGGTTTCCTCTATCGTTATGGATATTTCAAGCAGTCTCTCAATATCGAGGGACAACAGATCGCTAACTACGAGGCACAGAACTTCAACTCGCTGCCCATTGAGCGCGTCATGGATGACCAGGGCAACCCTGTAGTGGTGGAGGTTCCATACATGAACTACATGGTTTACGCTTACCTTTGGCAGGTGAACGTGGGTCGTATCAAGCTCTACTTGTTGGATACTGACAACGAGATGAACTCCGAGTTCGATAAGCCCATCACCCACGCCCTCTATGGCGGTGAATGGGAAAACCGACTGAAGCAGGAAATTTTGCTCGGTATCGGTGGTACACTGGCCCTGAAGAAGCTTGGCATCAAGAAGCAGATTTACCACTGCAACGAAGGTCACGCCGCTCTTTGCAACCTGCAGAGACTCTGCGATTATATACAGGAAGACGGCTTGAACTTCAACCAGGCTTTGGAGTTGGTACGCGCTTCTTCACTCTACACGGTGCATACGCCCGTACCCGCCGGCCACGACTACTTCGACGAGGCTCTCTTCGGCAAGTATATGGGTGGCTATCCTGCCAAGTTGGGCATCTCATGGGATGAGTTTATCGGCATGGGACGCCAGAATCCTGATGATCACGGAGAGCGTTTCTGCATGTCAACCTTCGCTTGCAACACTTGTCAAGGTGTGAACGGAGTGAGCAAGCTCCACGGATGGGTGAGCCAGAAGATGTTCGCTTCCATCTGGAAGGGATACTATCCCGAGGAGAACCACGTCGGATATGTTACCAACGGTGTTCATTTCGCCACATGGGCGGCTACCGAGTGGCGCAGGGTTTATGACAAGTACTTCGACAAGAAGTTCATGAGCGACCAAAGCAACGAGGAGATTTGGCACGCTATCTACAATGTGCCCGATGAGGAAATCTGGAGCACTCGCATGGCTCTGAAGCAGAAATTGGTCAACTACATCCGCGAGAAGTTCACCCAGACTTGGTTGAAGAACCAAGGTGATCCCGCCCGCGTGGTGACTCTTTTGGAACGTATCAATCCCAATGCCTTGATGATAGGTTTCTGCCGTCGCTTCGCCACTTACAAGCGTGCGCACCTGCTCTTTACCGATCTGGATCGTTTGGCCAAGATCGTGAACAACCCTGAACGCCCCGTGCTCTTCTTCTTCTCAGGAAAGGCGCATCCTGCCGATGGCGCTGGACAGGGACTCATCAAGCGCATCTTCGAGATCAGCCAGCGTCCAGAGTTCCTTGGCAAGATTATCTTCCTCGAGGACTATGACATGCAGCTGGCTCGCAGGCTTGTCTCTGGTGTGGATATCTGGATGAATACGCCTACCCGTCCTTTGGAAGCCAGCGGTACGTCGGGTGAAAAAGCCGAGATGAATGGCGTGGTCAACCTCTCCGTGCTCGATGGTTGGTGGGTTGAGGGCTATCGTGAAGGCGCGGGATGGGCTTTGCCTCAGAAACGCACCTACCAAAATCAAGGCTATCAAGACCAGTTGGATGCCGCTACTATTTATAACCTGCTGGAGAACGAGATTGTTCCTCTCTACTACCAGAAGACCGAGGGCAAGGACTTCAGCGCAGACTGGATCAAAGTGGTGAAGAACTCTATCGCGACTATAGCTCCTCACTATACCATGAAGCGTCAGCTTGATGATTACTATGAGCGTTATTACGAGCCATTGGCGACCCGCTTTGAGAAATTGGCGGCTAATCAAAATGCCTTGGCTAAGGAAATCGCCCAGTGGAAGGAGTCTGTGGCTGAGCGTTGGGATTCCATCAAGTTGGTGAGGATTGACTCACCCATAAGCCCCACTTCCGAGACAGGCAAGGATTACAAGATAGAGTATGTTATCGATGAGCAAGGACTCAACGACGCAGTGGGATTGGACTTGGTTATTCTGAAAGACAACCAGACTACCGACGACCACGAACTCTTCGACGTGAGACCTTTCCACGTGGTAAAGCATGAGGGCAATCTTTATACGTTCTCTATCACTACCTCTCCCGAGGTGGCTGGAACTTATCGTGTGGCGGTACGTATGTATCCCAAGAATGAGAACTTGCCTTATCGCATGGACTTCTGCTACGTGAAGTGGCTTGACTAACCGTTTCGCTAACCGATAATAGATACCAAACCCGCTTGGCTTTATGGCCAAGCGGGTTTTTCATGCCTCAGCGAGTGTCTCTATATTTTAAAATGAGTATATAACGTTTATTGCTAAATTTACATTTATAAACAATTACTATATTACTATATGACGATGAAAAACGTATCTCAACATTCTTTCAGGGAATGGCTTATCGCTTTGCGCCCATGGTCATTTCCCGCTTCTGTCATGCCCGTGGTGGTGACGTTGCTCTATTTGTATTGGCAAGGTGGAGCCATGGACTGGGTAGCAGGCTTGTGGGCCTTGGTGGAGATGATGCTGTTTCATGCGGCAGGCAACACGTGGAGCGATTATTTCGATTACCAGCGCGGGGTGGACGTGGTAGATACCCCAGGGGCGAGTGTCCTGACCAATGGTCTGTTCCTGCCAGGCGAGGTGATGAGACTCTCGCTCTGGCTTTCCGCATTGGCGCTGCTGGGAACCCTGGGACTTCTGCTGTACATGACGTGGCCTTCTCTGGCTTTGGGCGTGGAGGGATTACCGATGGCGTGGCAGACCTTGAGGCCTTTGTTAGCTGTGGGACTGATAGGCGTGGCCTGCTCGTTGCTTTATCCCACCTTGAAGTACAGAGCTTTTGGAGACCTGGTTATCTTCATGGATTTCGCTTTGCTGCCTACGCTGGGCACCGCCTATGTGGCCTCAGGGCACTGGTGTTGGACTGCATTGTGGCTGGCTTTGCCTTTGGGATTGATAACTGTTGCCATCCTTCACGCCAATAATACTCGTGACATAGAGACTGACGGGCAGGCAGGTATTACGACTTTGCCGATGAGGCTAGGTGGGCGGATGTCTGCCTGGGTCTATCGGGCAGAAGTGCTTTTCCCCTTCTTTTGGCTTTTGCTGTGCGTGTGGGGTGGTGTGTTCCCCGTGTGGTCGCTCCTGTCCTGTTTGGCTTTGGTGCCTGCATTGGCCAATTGCCGGTTGGCGGGCAAGTGGTGGAGTGGGGAAGCTATCGCCCTTGACTTGCGTACGGCTCAGCTCCAGTTGGCTTTCAGTCTGTTGCTCGGCCTGTCGTTCTTGTTGGGAGGGTTGCTGAAATGAAAGTCTTGGCTTGGGTGGTGGCGTTGGCCTTTGTGCTGTGGACGGTGATGTTCTCGCCCTTGACAGCTCCTCATGTACCTTTTTGGTGGATGATGACAGGTTCAGCCATCACGCTTTCCCTGTTGGCTACGTTTCTTTCTCCGGGCTGGTGGCGAGGCATGCGCTGGAATTTTGGGCAACTCGCGTTGGGCGTGGTGATAGCCGTTGGGCTATGGTGTGTCTTTTTCGTGGGTGACAAGGTGGCTACCTGGCTCTTCGGTTTTGCCCGTTCTCAGGTGGATGCCATTTATATGATGCGTCAAGGGTGGTCACCCTGGTTGCTCTCCGCGCTCATGCTGGTGCTGATAGGTCCGGCCGAGGAGATTTTCTGGCGCGGCTATGTACAGCGCACGCTCGCAGCCAGATGGGGGCAGAGCGTGGGTTTCCTTTCGGCCACGCTGCTCTATGCCTTGGCGCACGTTGGGTCATGCAATTTCATGTTGGTAATGGCCGCGTTGGTGGCAGGCTTCGTGTGGGGAGGGATATATCGTTTCTTTCCGAGATGCTTTCTGGCCATTGTGGTGTCTCATGCCTTGTGGGATGCCGCGGTCTTCATCTGGTTTCCCATCTGACAAGGTGTTTCCCGTTTCAGAGCCTCCTTTCCACGTACTGCGTATGGGATAAGGATATGTGCGCCCCCCACAAGGTTTTTTCCTGTGGGGGCGCTTCTTTCATATTGCGATTCACGTAAAAATTTGAGTTCGACGAAAAGTTATAGAGATACCATGACATATATAGCTCCACGTTTCTACAAATGGGGTATGCGCAAAACACAATTCGGCGAACTGATGTTAAATGACGTGAGTTCGCCGAATTTCTGCTTACTGGCGAGGGTGCGAGATAACAGGAACAAAACCAAGAGAATATAGTATACTTTTGCATTCCACGACGTGAAATAGCTATTCCACGTCGAGAAACAGCCATTCCACGTCGTGGAATAGCTATTTCACGTCGTGGAACAGACTTTTCTTCTAGCTTCTTGGAGTTTATATACTATATGAAAAGGATTTGTAATAAGTGCTCCAGGGCTCGTTCCCCCGCCAGGTTGCCGTGCTGCACATCTTATCAAGTGGATATGGCAATTCCATGAATTTCCGCCAGGGGAGATGCGTCACGCCACGTCTCTACATTTTAGATATGCGCAAAACACAATTCGTCGAACTCGACGTTAAATACGCTGTGTTTTTTACGTTAATAATATGAATCAAATGCTGAAACATGAAACAGATGACTATTAAGGAAATCGCGGCGGCCTGGAAGGAATACAAGTGCCACTACGTGAAGCGGTCCACCATGGCTGCTTATGTGTTGACATTGGAGAAGCACGTGCTTCCCAGTTTTGGTGATAGCTGCACTCTGCGCGAACAAGACGTGCAGGCTTTTGTTTGGAAGAAACTGGATGAGGGGCTGGCTGCCAAGACTGTGAGGGACATCCTGGTGGTGTTGAAAATGGTGATGAGATATGGAGTGAAGAACGAGTGGATGAATCATTATGAGTGGGATATCAAATATCCCGCCCTTTCCGCCCCCAAGGAATTGGAGGTGCTCTCGGTCTCCAACCATATAAAAATATTGGAATACATACAGGGACATTTCTCCTTTGTAGGGCTAGGCGTTTACATCAGCCTCTCCACGGGGTTGCGCATCGGGGAGATATACGGCCTGAAATGGGGTGACATAAACATAGCGAAGGGCACTGTCACCGTCAACCGCACCGTGGAACGCATCTACCAGGTGGAGGAAAAGCGCACAGAGTTGGTGGTCAATACGCCCAAGACCCATAACTCTTGTCGGGAGATACCCATGGGCAAGGGCTTGCGCCAGATGTTGAGACCTTGGATGGGGAAGGTGGACAGGGACCACTACGTGGTGACCAACGCCGAGCGCCCCACGGAGCCACGCACCTATCGCAACTACTATCTTCATTTGATGCGGTCGCTGGGCATTCCCAAGATGAAATACCATGGCCTGCGGCATAGCTTCGCCACCCGTTGCATCGAGGCGGGATGTGACTGCAAGACCGTGAGCGTGTTGCTGGGCCACGCCAGCGTATCCACCACGCTCAACCTGTATGTGCACCCAAACATGGAGCAGAAGAAGCGCTGCATTGATAGGGTGATGAAGTCGTTGGGCAAGTGAGGCCAGGGAGTGCCCGTCGAAAGGGTGACAATGAGCATAAGTGAGTCGTATTACTTACTTATGTTCATTGGGCATCGCACATAAGTGAGATGGCCAACGCACATATGTTCCTTGACAGCCATAAGTCATTCAACTTGTTTTACGCACTAAATCAAATTGACTCGCAGTGCGAAACAAGTTAAATTCCCTTCTAAAACAAGCTCTTTCCCTGATACCAGTCACATTATGAGGGAGACAAGGGAAAATCACCCCTCAATACCATCTATTCATGATGAAATGACATCATTCTGTAATCGTTTTGTAAAGATATAAGAAAAATTTTGGCTGGAAATAAAAAAAATCTCCGAAAAGCTTGCGAGTTTCAAATAATGGCCGTATCTTTGCACTCGCTTTCGGTCAAAACCAGGGCATACAAAAGAAGGAGTTCTTTGAAGAAATTACATACATGAGAGTAGTACAAGAAGCATGCATCTTCTTATTATTAGGAAGACGCTAGGGTAATTAAACCGTTAATTCTTGCAGGGTAAACTTTTCATCCAACTTTTGATAACAGAATATTCGCCATTCCTTTGGGATATGGGCGATCGATCATATTTTACTATGGAGAGTTTGATCCTGGCTCAGGATGAACGC
>ERZ827423.2111-NODE-2111-length-16753-cov-12.416876_pt1 | contig 16753 bp, 18 predicted proteins | sample MGYA00519775_ERZ827423 | MGnify/ENA primary metagenome ERZ827423 (study PRJEB31778, sample SAMEA3449296) | human gut metagenome | biome: human gut; feature: human-associated habitat; material: faeces | place: United Kingdom | collected 2010/2012 ...
CCTGAAAGGTGTCAGCACTGTCAAGGTGCTGTCCTCCTTACGGGTACCACTTTAGTTTGAACGGTCGTTAAAGAATTTAGGCTTAGACTACTTAGATCTCTATTTGATCCATATGCCTTTTGGCGACTATTACGGCGCCTGGAGAGCCATGGAAGAGCTTTATGAGCAAGGAAAAATCAGAGCTGTCGGCGTCTGTAACTTTTTACCGGACCGATTATTGGATCTGTGCAAGAATGTGCGGATCCGGCCGATGATCAATCAGATCGAGCATCATCCGCATGATCAGCGAGATGAAGAGCTTGCGTTGATGAAGAAGATGGGTGTCCAGCCAGAAGCCTGGGCTCCGTTTGCGGAAGGGTTAAAGGGGATGTTCAGCGAACCGCTGATCTTGGAGCTGGCGCAAAAGTATCATAAGACTCCGGGGCAGATCCTGCTTCGCTGGAATATCGAGAATGGCTGTGCCGTGATCCCCAAGACCGTTCATGAAAGCCGAATGAGAGGGAATCTGGACATCTGGGACTTTCAATTGTCCAAGCAAGATTTAGAGCGGATGAAAGAGTTGGATAAAGGCGTTCCCTCTATGTTGGATACGCGTGATATCGATGAGATTGAACGAGTTTATGCTTATTTAGATGACCCTGTCTTGACGACATTAAAGTAAGAGGATATGATGAACATCGTTGTATTAGAAGGAAGTCCGAACACCCATGGTTCTTCCAATATGCTGGCAGATGCCTTTATCAAAGGCGCACAGGAAAAAGGACATACGGTTGAAGTCTTTGATCTGCCGAAGATGAATATTCATCCATGCACGGGCTGTGTCCGCTGCGGCTATGAAGGACCATGTGTTCAGCACGATGATGCCGAACAGGTCCGAAGATCACTGTTGTCCAGTGATATGGTCGTCTTTGTGACTCCGTTATATTATTATGGCATGTCGGCGCAGCTGAAGACGATGATCGATCGGTTTTGCGCCTTCAACTCAAGCTTGACATCCCGTCATCTAAGATCGGCATTGATCAGCGCCGCCTGGAATGATGATCCTTGGACATTTGATGCACTGGAAGCGCATTACGATACACTGGTTCGCTATCTTGATCTGGAAGATGTCGGAAGGATCTTAGGCAGAGGCTGCGGGACGCCAAGCATGACCCGGCGTTCTGCTTATGTTCAACAGGCTGGTGAACTAGGGAAAAGCTTAGATCGTTAAGAGGAGGTATTCGCAGTATGGAATATGCTAAATTAGGAAATACAGATATCGAGGTATCCAAGCTCTGTGTCGGCTGCATGAGCTTTGGAAAGGCCGGGACGCTTCATGACTGGACGGTGGATGAGGCAGAAACGGAAAAGATCGTCAAACATGCGTTGGATCTCGGCATCAACTTTTTTGACACGGCCAATGGTTATTCAGAAGGAACCAGCGAGGAATATCTGGGGCGGGCGATCAAGAAAAATATCGCAAGAGATAAAGTAGTGATCGCGTCAAAAGTCTACTTTAATCCAGGACGCCTTTCTTCGGCAGCGATCCATCGGGAGATCGAAGGGACATTGGAACGGCTGGGCACAGATTATCTGGATCTATATATCATCCATCGGTTTGACTATGATACGCCGATTGAAGAGACGATGGAAGCGCTCAATGATCTGGTGGTGTCTGGAAAGGTGCGTGCAATAGGAGCGTCAGCGATGTACGGCTATCAGTTTTACAACATGCAGCTCGCCGCAAGAGATCATGGCTGGGCACAGTTCGTGGCGATGGAGAATCATTATAATCTGCTTTATCGGGAAGATGAACGAGAGCTGATCCCCATCTGCCGCCAGATGGATGTTTCGCTGATGCCGTACAGCCCTCTGGCAGCAGGGCATCTGACCCGCCCGGAGTGGAACTCGGACTCCATCCGCAGCAGGACAGACAAGGCAGCCATGGGGAAATACGACAGTACCCAGAAGCAGGATATGGAGATCGTGCGCAGGGTGCATGCGCTCGCGGAAAAATATGGGGTCAAGATGCAGCAGATCGCACTGGCCTGGGAATGGGCCAAGGGCGTGACTTCCCCGATCATCGGCGCAACGAAAGTGTCTCATTTCGATGATGCAGCAGGCGCGTTTGCCGTCAAGCTCTCAGAAGAAGATATCGCTTATCTGGAAGAGCCATATGTTCCGCATCGGATCGTCGGCGCGATCGATCACAATCCGGAAGAGGGCGTCAAGCTGCTGGATGTCAAAAAATAACCGGAACGGAGGAGAGACGATGAGCGTAACGATGCACCTTTATTATGCCGGCAAAAACGGCAATGCCCGCAGATTTGCCGAGGAAATGGAACAGAGCGGAACAGCGGACCTGATCCGCGCAGAGCAGGGAAATGAGGGGTATGCTTACTTTATCTCGATGGATGATCCGGAAACGGTCCTGTTGGTCGACCGATGGAAGGATCAGGCATCTCTTGATGCCCATCATGCGTCTTCCATGATGAGGACCATCATCGACCTTCGGAAAACATATGATCTTCATCTGCGTGCAGAAAGACTGATCTCAGATGATGCAGGGATCCCAGATTCAGATGTGAGATTCATCAACGAATGATGCACGTCAAAGCATGGATCGATGTAGGGACAATATCGATAAGATCCTGTCTCATGCTTGCGTCAGCGCTATTTCCATCCTGCACCCTTCTCTTCACAGAGGGGGTGTTTTCATGTCGTGTTTTTTGTAAGAAGGACAGAATGGTGAGCAGATCTCTTGGCGGATGAACAAAGGATCATCGCACTTACGGCGTAAGGCAGACATAGAAAAAGCCGGGACATCGTACCGGCTGAGCGATCATAGCAGGCGGCATAGACACATCAAGCCGTGTCTATCTTTGCCTGTTCTTGCAGAAATCGCTCACGATCTCTTTGACGATTCTGAGTATCGTTTCCTTTTGCTTGAGGCTGCAAGGCGCGACGGTCAGGGCGAATCGTGCGCTGATCTCGTCATCATCAGCGCCCGTGCTGTTTGCCAGCACCTTGTCTACGGAAATAGACAGCGATGAAGCGAGGATGGCGACGATCTCCAGTGAAGGGTTGGCGATCCCGTTTTCGATCTTCGCGATGTGCCGCTTGGAGATCCCGGTCAGGTCTGAGAGATCCTGCTGGCTCAATCTCATTTCACTTCGGGCCTGTCTGATCGCTTCTCCGAATGCCTTGATGGCTTGCTCTGGCATGATGAATCACCTCAATGACATTTTATCGTTCCCCATTTCTGCTTTACATATCCTAATCATTCCTCAAAACAAGGTATCATCGTGCGTCTTGACCGGCCTGTTTTTGGACAGGGAATGGGCTTGTGTGAAGGGGCATGGTATAATGATCCTGTTCGATCATGTCGAAGGAAGGGAGGAGCTGTCATGGATATCCTCATGGCTCTGATCATGATCATTGCCGGATTTTTCTTTCTGGTCAAGGGGGCAGACTTATTTGTGGATAGTGCCTCAGGCATAGCGGGGAAGCTGGGCATATCACCGGTCGTCATCGGCCTGACCATTGTAGCGTTCGGCACGTCGATGCCGGAACTGGCGGTCAGTGTGACGGCGGCGCTGGAAGGCGCGAATGAGATCGCCCTCGGCAATGTCGTCGGCTCCAACATCTTTAATCTGCTGGTCGTCGCCGGCGGGAGCGCCTGTCTGTATCCGCTGGCCTGCGACCGCATCCTGCTGAAGCGGGACTGGCCGCTGTCTGCGCTTGCCGCACTCGTGCTGGGCATCTTCCTGTTTGGGGATCAGCGCATCTCGCGCGGAGAGGCGCTCATCTTGCTGGCGATGTTTGGTGCAGTGCTGTTCATGCAGCTGAAGGGCGCAAAGCAGACGGAAGAGAAAGCGCCGGAGACCCGTCCGATGGGAAGGCTGCTGCTGTTTCTGGTGATCGGCATCGCGGCCATCGTCATCGGCGGACAGATCACGGTGGACGGAGCCACATCGCTTGCGCGCATCCTCGGGCTGAGCGAGACGCTGATCGGCCTGACCATCGTGGCCGTCGGCACGTCGCTGCCGGAGCTGGTCACTTCGCTCGTTGCGGCGCGCAAAGGCGAGAACGAGATCGCGATGGGCAATGTCATCGGGTCGAACCTATTCAATATCCTGTGCATCCTCGGCGTATCGGCGCTGCTCGATCCGATCCAGGTGGAGATCACGGCGCTTTATGACACAGCGTTTCTTCTGGCTGTGACGCTCATCTTCTGGCTGATCTGCCGGCATCATAAGCTTGACCGCCCCATCGGCATCCTGATGGTCATCACTTATGTGTGCGATCTGATCTACATCATCCTGCGCTGAACAAGGCCATCTTCAGCCTGCAGACGTCCTTGCGGGGCGTTTTTTTGCGTCTTCACGCATTCATCTCGATTTTCTTTACCGATGCGCTGCCTGTGGAAAAAACGGGTATAATGGTTTAAGCGGATGAACGGATCCGCTTGAGGAGGGAAAGGATGATCCTGTATTTCAGCGCGTCTGGCAACAGCCGCTTCATCGCCGAACATGCGGCGGCATTGCTGGAGGATGAAGCGTGCAGCCTCAATGCGCGCATCCGCCTCGATCAGCATGATCCCTTGGAATCAGCGCGGCCTTATGTCCTCGTCTGCCCGACATATGCCTGGCGCATCTCGCGCATCGTGGAAGAGCATCTGCGCCATACGGAGCTGAAGGGCAGCAGGCAGATCTATCTGCTGGTGAGCGCATGCGGATCCAGTGGGAACACAGGCAGCTATGCGGCGCAGTTTTTCCGATCGATCGGCATGGAATGGATGGGCTGGCATACCTTTTATATGCCGGGGAGCTATGTGGCGTTTCTGGAAGATCCGGATGTGGCGCATGCCCGGCAGATGAACCAGCGCGCCAGGATCCAGCTGCGAAAGCTCGTCTGCCGGATCAATGCCTGCCAGCCGCTTGATCCTGTTCGTGTCGGCCTGCTCGATCGGTTCATGAGCATGGCCTGCATCCACCAGTGCCCGAAGGCGGCCGTGGAATTCCGCCGTATCACCATAGGAAAGAATCGGTATTACAATACAGGAGAATGAGAGGAGGAAACGCGATGCGTGAACTTGAAGCAGACATTCAGGCGCTGGCACAGGAATTTTCAGGCTGCCGGCATATCCTGCAGGCGCTGGGCGATGAGACACGTCAGCATCTCATCCTGTCGATGATGCAGATGGGGCAGTGTGAGGGCTGCCGGGTCGGCGCCATCACGGAAAAGACGAGCCTTTCCCGTCCGGCCGTTTCTCATCACCTTCAGATCTTGAAACAGGCCGGATTGCTGAAGGTGCGCCGTGAAGGGACGAAAAACTATTATTATTTCGATGCGGACATGGAAGCGATGAACAGTCTGATCCAGATGCTGGAACATGCCAAGCAGGTCATGGCTGTATTGCCGGAGCGCACCAATGATGAGTGAAACAGACGATGGAGGTAGACGAATGAATATCACAGAAGCGATGAACGCGCGGCACAGCGTGCGTCAGTATCAGGACAGCGCGTTGGCGCAAAGCGCATGCGCGCGTCTGCAGGCAGAGATCGATGCCTGTAATCGGGAAAGCGGGCTGCACATCCAGCTGATCGTCGATGAGCCGAAGGCCTTTGACGGCTTCATGGCCCATTATGGAAAGTTCAGCGGCGTGCGAAACTATATTGCCATGATCGGGAAAAAGGGCGCAGATCTGGATGAGCTGTGCGGCTATTATGGCGAACGGCTCGTGCTGCTCGCGCAGCAGCTTGGCCTGAATACATGCTGGGTGGCGATGACTTACCGCAAGATCAAGACGGCGTTTACGATCGATCGCGGCGAAAAGCTGTGTGTCGTCATCGCGCTGGGCTATGGCGAAAATGCCGGTGCTTCGCATCCGGTCAAGGTGTTCCATGAAGTGGCGCAGGCAGATGGCGAGATCCCGAAGTGGTATCGGGACGGCGTCGAAGCAGCGCTGCTTGCCCCTACGGCCATGAACCAGCAAAAGTTTTTCTTTTCGCTGAAGGGAAATCAGGTCAGCGTCAAGGCCGGCATGGGTTTCTATACGAAGGTCGATCTGGGCATCGTAAAATATCATTTTGAACAAGGTGCAGGAAAGTGCGGCTGGAGATGGGCCGAGCGATCCTGAACGGACAGAGATCGGGACAACGGATGATCATCCCGGTCTCTGTCTGCTTTTTCATGATTCTCAGCTGAATGAAAAACTGAGACTGCCTGATTGAAAACGCTTACCTCTGGGTGGTATAATGAGGATGACATGAAACGTGGCAATAGGAAGGAAGGTGGTGTGCGAAGGCGAACATATCCAGATGTATATAAATGAGCAAGGACCGCTCTCTGTCTTATGCGAATGGCATCTATGCATGGACAACGGCGCGGGCGTATCATCGTCAAAGAGCTGTATCATCAACGATCAGCCGCGTTTTCATGCAGATACGGCATCCACAAGTAAGGAAAGGAATGATAGGTTAACATGAAGAAGAGGAAAATGATTTCCGCGATGCTTGCCTTGTTGATGAGCGTCACGGCTGTATCCGGCATGAGCGTGTCCGGTGTCCGTGCGCAGACCAATGAGGAAAAGGCAAGAGAGATCGTCGCGGACATGACACTGGAAGAGAAGATCGGCCAGAAGCTGATGCTCTCTTTCCGCAGCGGCTGGACGATGCGGGACGGCACGAGCGTTTCCGCCGTCACGACGATCAACGATGAGATCTATGACATCATCGGCACTTATGATATCGGCAGCGTGATCTTGTTTGCCGCCAACTTTGATCCAGACGCCACCGTCAATGTGGAGCTGACGGATGGCCTGCAGCGGGCGGCGATGGATGAGAGCTTAGGCAAAAACGCCATCCCGCTGATGATCGGCGCTGACCAGGAGGGCGGCATCGTGTACCGGCTGACCGGCGGAACGGCGCTGCCGGGCAATATGGCGCTTGGAGCGAGCGGGGATACGGACAATGCCGTCATGGCCGGAGAGATCATCGGCAGCGAGCTGAGCGCGGTCGGCGTGAATGCCAACTTCGCGCCGGACGCCGATGTGAATAATAATGCGAACAACCCGGTCATCGGACTGCGTTCCTTCAGCAGTGATCCGCAGATCGCCGCTGAGTTTACCTCCGCATACATCGCAGGCGTGCAGAAGCAAAATGTCGCAACGAGCGCCAAGCACTTCCCGGGCCATGGCAATGTGTCCACGGATTCCCACACCGGGCTGCCTTCCATCGATTCCACGAAGGAAGAGCTGTATGCGACTGAACTGGTGCCGTTCCAGGCGGCCATCGATGCCGGAACGGACATGATCATGACCGCGCATATCCAGTTCCCCAACATCGTGACGGAACAGCTGTATTCCAGCCTGCAGGATGAATGGATGAGCCCGCCGGCGACGATGTCCCGCGAGATCCTCACCGACCTGCTCAGAGGAGAGATGGGCTTTGACGGCGTCATCGTGACCGATTCCATGACGATGGACGGCGTAGCCAATTACTTTGATGTGAATGAGCGCAACCTGCTGGCCGTCAAGGCAGGCGCCGACATCCTCGACATCCCGTTCAATGACATGAGCTCATGGGCAGACATGGAGAGCAAGCTGATCCCGCTGATCGACGCTTTCGTTCAGGCATATACAGAAGAAGACGGCTATCAGGGCATTACCCTCTCTCAGGATGAGCTGGATGAATCTGTCGTCCGCATCCTGACCATGAAGTTCAACCGCGGCATCATGGATCTGGCAGAAGACGAGCGTACGCTGGAAGAGAAGAAGGCCGTGGCTGAGGAAGTGGTCGGCTCTGTGGTTAATCGTGAGAGCGAGAGACTGATCTCCGCCAATGCCGTTACGGTCGTCAAGAATGAAAACGATCTCTTGCCGCTGAAACTGGATGAGCATTCAAGGGTATTGTTTGCATCAACGTATTCCCGCAACAACAACCGTTTCGTCCTGGCATGGGAACGGGCAAAACAAGCCGGACTGATCCCGGAGGGCGCGGATTACAAGATCCTCCAGCACTATAACTGGACCGGCCTGCCGGATCAGGTCAACAGCGCGATCAACTCGGATGGCACGAACTTCTATGGCACGAACCAGGATCTGCTGGATTGGTGCACGGTGCTCGTGCATGCATCTGAGATCTCCAGCGCATCCAACATCGATGGTTACCGCGTGACCTGCCCGCAGCTGTTCATCAACTATTGCGAAGGCTTGGGCAAGGATACCGTGGCCATCTCGCTGAATCAGCCTTATGATGTGCAGGCGTTCTCAGAGGCAGATGCCATCGTAGCCGTCTATGGCACGACGAGCGCAGGGCTGGATATCACGGAATCATTCGGCGGCGGAACCATCAGCGCGAATGCGGCGTTCAGCCCGAACCTGACGGCTGGCGTGGAAGTCATCCTGGGTACGTTCGGCGCATCTGGAAAGCTGCCGGTCGATATCCCGAGGTATATTTCCGGTACCGGAACATATTCAGATGAGATCGTCTACCCGTTGGGACACGGATTGTCTTATGATTCGCTCGTTCCAGATCCGGACAAGCAGGCGCTGCAGACAGCCATCGAACAGGCGGAAGCATTGGATCTCAGCGAGTTTACCGAAGCGTCCGTAACGGCTGCCAAGGAAGCGCTGGCTGCGATGAACGAAGCGCTGGCTGATGCGCAGAATACGATGCTGACGCACAAGCTGGCACAGTCTGTCGTTGATGAGAGCACGAACACGCTGAATGAACGTATGGACGCGCTTATGGAACTGCTCGTCTATGACACGGATAAATCTGCGCTTTCCGCGGCCATTGATGATGCGATGGCATTGCAGGAAGAGGACTACACAGAGGACACGTGGGCGGCATTCGCGCAGGCGCTGGCTGATGCCAAGGCCGTGCTGGAAGCGAATGTGGACCAAGAGCAGGTCGACGCCGCTTTACAGGCGCTGAAGGATGCACAGGCAGCGCTGACGCTGCGCGGCAGCGAGGCGCCGGAAGATCCGCAGCCTTCTGAAGGCGGAGAGAACAAGCCGGATGATACAGAGACCGGCGCAGCCACGGGCATGGGACTGCTGGCGGCTGCTTTCCTGGCATCTGCCGCAGGCGTGCTCTGCCTGAATCGCAGAAGAAGGACACATTAACGGAGAGGATCGGTGCGCTTAAGCAGCATCCCATAAGGAAGTAAACAGATTTTGGTCAGAACCGGCATGTTGCACCACGCCGGTTCTGATTCGTTTAGGGCCATCTTCCAATCTGTAAAGGGATGCGGTTGTGCCCCACATGGGTTAGAGAGCTTGCGTGTCATCGCAAGAGCCTTGTCGGCGATCGTGCTCAGGCGACGGTCTTTAGCATTTCTTAGAATATTTCGTCTGTCAGCTTGACAGGAGAAAGATCGATCAGGGTGAGCGCTTTTTTTCATGATATAATCATGGGGATGAGGAGGCGGTGTGGTGACAGAGAAAGAAGAGATGAAGATGCTGCTGGCCGAGGCGCTGAAACAGTGCATGAGAAAGGTGCCGCTGGAGAAGATCACAGTGACGCAGATCGTCAGGACATGCGGAACGACCAGACAGACATTTTACCGTCATTTTCAGGATAAATATGATCTGGTCCACTGGGTATTTGATCAGATCCTGATGCAGTCTTTTGCGCATATGGGAGAAGGCAAGACCGTTTATGAAGCGCTCGTCAACAAATTCACCTATATAAGAGAAGAGCTGATCTTCTTTCAGGCCGCGTTTCGCTGTGATACGCAGAACAGCTTGCGTGAGCATGATTTCCGGCTGATCTTGGCTTTTTATACCGACCGGATCACCCGCATCTGCCCGCTTTCCGACACCTTGCGCTTTCAGTTGGAGATGTATTGCCAGGGATCGGTGTATATGACCGTGAAATGGCTCATGGAAGGTGCGCAGCTCGCTCCGCTGCAGCTGGCTCGGCAGCTTTGTGACGCAATGCCCGCTGAGCTGGAAAAGACTTTTCGTAGATTAGAACTGAAGTGACAGATCAGGTTTTCTGTCACTTTATCTGAATGCGCTAAGCTGATAAACTGAAGATGTAAGCAGTTACAAGAAAAGGAGAGTGCAATATGACCAATCGAATCATGCTCAATGAAACATCTTATCATGGTGCAGGGGCGATCCAGGAGATCGCTGCGGAAGCGAAGTCAAGAGGATATCAGAAAGCCCTTGTCTGCTCCGATCCGGACCTGATCCGCTTTGGAGTGACCGGAAAAGTGACCGATATCCTCGATCAGGCTTCCCTTGCCTATGAGATCTATTCTGACATCAAGGCTAATCCGACCATCGAAAATGTGCAGAAGGGCGTTGCCGCGTTCAAGGCGGCTGGTGCCGACTATATCATCGCCATCGGCGGCGGATCTTCTATGGATACGGCCAAAGCGATCGGTATCATCATCGCGAACCCGGAGTTCGAGGATGTGCGCAGCCTGGAAGGCACTGCCCCGACAAGCAAGCCCAGCGTACCGATCATCGCGGTACCGACCACGGCCGGCACCGCCGCGGAAGTGACCATCAACTATGTCATCACCGATGTGGAGAGAAAACGCAAATTTGTCTGTGTGGATCCGCACGATATGCCGGTGATCGCGGTCATCGATCCGGATATGATGGCATCGATGCCAAAGGGGCTCACTGCCGCGACCGGCATGGATGCGCTGACCCATGCCATTGAAGGCTATACGACCAAGGCAGCCTGGGAAATGACCGACATGTTCCACCTTAAGGCCATTGAGATCATCTCCCGTTCGCTGCGCGGCGCCGTGGCCAATGAAAAGGAAGGCCGCGAAGGCATGGCGCTGGGCCAGTATATCGCCGGCATGGGCTTCTCCAACGTCGGCCTGGGTATCGCACATTCTATGGCTCATACACTGGGTGCGGTCTATGACACGCCGCATGGCGTCGCCTGCGCGATGATGCTACCGATCGTTATGGAATATAACGCTGAATGCACTGGTACAAAATACCGCGAGATCGCCAGAGCGATGGGCGTGAAAGACGTTGATGAGATGAGCCAGGAAGAATATCGCAAGGCCGCTGTCGACGCTGTGCGTCAGCTGTCCATCGATGTCGGCATCCCGACCAAGCTGGAAGCGCTGAAGGAAGAGGATCTGGATTTCCTCGCGCATTCCGCGCACGAGGATGCCTGTGCCCCTGGCAATCCGAAAGACGCTAGCGAAGAAGACCTGAAAGCATTGTTCAGAAAACTGATGTAAGAAACAAGCATCTGCCCGACGCAGGTGCTTTTTCTTCGGGAAACGGGTATAATGACCTCAGGAAGGAGCATGATATGGACATTCTGGAAGCGATGCGCGCGCGGTACAGCGTGCGCCAATATACGACACAGCCTCTGTCTGCAGCGCAGGTGCAGCGTCTGCAGGAAGAGATCGACACTAACCGTGAGATCCGCCTGCATGTTCAGCTGATCAAAGATGAACTGAAAGCTGTTCAAGGATTTTTGGATCATGATGGAAAGCTTCAGTTCATGCGAAACGACGTTGCCATGATCGAAACAAAAGAAATGAAGTCGGAAGAGATATGCGGGTATCATAGAGAACGCTTCGTCTTGCTGGCACAGCAGCTTGACCTGAACTTCTGCCGGACTGCTTTGACTTGCCGCAAGAGCAAGCGCACGTCCGCTGTAAAGAAAGTGAGCGAACAGCGGATGCGCCGGACAAGGGAGGGATGCGCATGAGCAGAAAAGTCATCTTATACATTGCGCAAAGCTTGGATGGCTGCATCGCCGATCCCCATGGCAAGGTGGATTGGCTGGATGAAGCGTCAGCGGAAGATGCAGGCTATGCGGCATTTGCAAAGACCATCGACACCGTGATCCTCGGCCATCGGACATACTGCCAGATCCATGATGAGCTTTCGCCTGCGATCTGGCCATATGCCGGTATGCAAAGCTATGTGCTCACTCATCAGGCCCGGTCCGCGCAAGAGGGCATCCGCTTTGTCTGTCAGCCGGTGACGGCGCTGATCCATACGCTGAAACAGGAACAGGGGAAGGACATCTGGATCTGCGGCGGCAGCGATGTGATCGATCAATGTGTGCGAGCCGATCTGATCGATGAATATCACATCACCACGCTGCCGCTCATCTTAGGCGGAGGCATCCCGCTGTTCAAGTCAGATGGACCCATGCGCAGGCTGAAGCTGCTGCGCGTCAGCTCGACATCTGGACTGGTAAATATGATATATGAGAGAAAGCAGAGTGAATACGATGAATGAAATCAAAGCGAGAGTGGAACAGCTGCGCGCCCAGATGAAGGCGCATGGCGTGGATGCCTATATCGTTCCGACATCCGATTTCCACGAAACCGAATATGTATGTGATCATTTCAAGGCAAGAGAGTACATGAGCGGCTTTACCGGTTCGGCCGGCACTTGTGTATTCACGGCCGATGAGGCGAAGCTGTGGACCGACGGCCGTTATTTCATCCAGGCCGCGAAGCAGCTGGAAGGCAGTGGCATCGAGCTGATGCGTATGGGCGACGAGGGCGTCCCAACGATCGAAGCCTATCTGTGCGATGTCCTGCCCGCTCATGCCACGCTTGGCTTTGACGGCCGGGTCATGAACACCGCCATGGTCGAGCGCCTGTGCGCTCAGCTCAGTGAAGTGACGATCAGCTGTGACATGGATCTGGTCGGCGCGATCTGGCATGATCGTCCGGCACTGCCTGCGTCAAAGACCTTTGAGCTGGCACAGCGTTATACGGGCAAGAGCGCGGCGCAAAAGCTCAGTGAGGTGCGCGAAGCCATGGCAGAGGCCGGCGCGGACATCCATATCATCACCCGTGTCGATGATATCGCCTGGCTGCTCAACATGCGCGCCGATGATATCCCATGTTTTCCCGTAGCCTTATGTTATATCCTCATCGATCAGCAGGATGCCGTGCTTTATATCAATGACGCGCGGCTGAGCGATGATCTGAAGACGACCTTTGCACAGATCGGCGTGCGCACGGCAGCGTATGACGCGATCTATGAAGAGGTAAAGCATATCCCCGCATCCAGCAAAGTATTGCTGGACAAAGCGAACACGAACTATCGCATCACGGCTTCTCTGCCGCAGGAGGTGACCATCATCGACCGACCGAATCCGATCGTGCTGATGAAGGCAAAGAAGAATCCGGTGGAGCTGGAAAACATCCGGCGCTGCCATATCCGCGACGCGGTGGCGATGACCCGCTTCATGTATTGGCTGAAGACACATGTGGGCAAAGAAAAGATCACCGAGATCTCGGCGAGCGATCAGCTGCTGGCTTTCCGGCAGGAACAGGAACATTTCATTGAACCGATCCAGACTGCTTCTGCGTACCAGGAACATGCGGCCTTGATGCATTATATCGCTACGCCGGAAAGCGATGCGGAGCTGAAAGCAGAAGGGGTGCTGCTGGTGGACAGCGGCGGACAGTATGAAGAAGGAACGACCGATATCACACGGACCTTCGTGCTGGGGGAGCTCAGCGACGAATGCAAGCTGCACTTCACGACGGCATTGCGGTCGATGATCCGTCTGGCGAAGGCGCGTTTCCTGTATGAATGCCGGGGGATGAACCTGGACATCCTGGCGCGCGGACCGCTGTGGGACCTTGACCTGGACTATAAATGCGGGACCGGACATGGCATCGGGCATGTGCTGAATGTGCATGAAGCGCCCAACGGATTCCGCTGGCAGATCGTGCCGGAGCGCAATGACAGCTGCGTGCTGGAAGAAGGAATGGTGCAAAGCGATGAGCCAGGCGTATACCTGGAAGGGAAATATGGCATCCGTCACGAGAATGAGACGGTAGTGCGCAAAGGAACAAAGAATGAATATGGCCAGTTCATGTACCTGGAGACGATCACGTTCGTGCCGATCGACCTGGATGGCGTGGACCCGAACGTGCTGATGCCGGATGAGCGGCAGTGGCTGAACGCCTATCATGCGGAAGTATACGAAAAAGTCTCTCCGTATCTGAACGATGCGGAGAGGACTTGGCTGAAGCAGGCGACCAGAGCGATCTGATTGCCTGCGTTATTGCGCGACATAAGCGTAGATCGTGTCTGCGAGCTGATCAGTGAGCTCACGCTGAAAGGCGGCGTCGGCGAGGATACGCATATCCTCGGCAGAGGTGATGAAGCCAAGTTCCAGCAGGACAGAGGGCGCTTCATTCAGCGCCAGCACGAGCAGGTTGGATTCATCCTGATCGCGCATCTCCCGCGCTTCGGTATAATTTAATGCGCTGAGCGTATCGTTCAGTGCCTGGGCAAGCGAATATGACCGTGTGTCAGAAAACGACGACCACACTTCAAAGCCGCTGGCTATGAATTCAGAAGAATTCAGATGAATGGAGATAAACGCGTCTGCCTGCGCGTCATTGCTGATCATCACGCGCTGGAACAGATCTTCGCTGACCAGCTCAGAGAGCGCTGTGTCGGTGGAACGCGTATAGATGACCGTGCAGCCGCGCTGTTCCAGCGCAGCGCCAAGCTGCAGCGCGATCTGCAAGGTGATGTCTTTTTCAGTATAGCCGCTGCCTATGCTTCCGCCATCCACGCCGCCATGACCCGGATCGATGACCACGGTGGGGCGTTCGATCTGCGCTTCTGCCGCGGGAAGCGGATCTGTTGTAGTGTGGCGCTCAGTTTCCTTAGGGAGGAACAGCGCGCTGACCGGCGTGATGACACATTGCAGTGTCATCACGGTCAGAAGGCATACCGTCAGCTGCATGATCTTTCTCATCAGGATCATCTCCTTTTTTTCGTCATTATAGAGGAGCATGGGAAAGATGTAAAATACTTGCTTCGCATATTCATATATGCTTGATGTGCATATTAGCCTGCAATCTTGCTTTCAGCTGTGATCATGGGCTGTGTTGAAGATGCCTGCGACGTATGGAAGAGGATATGAAACAGGCATTTTACGAAGACCATGCCAGGGCATACAATGAAAAGGTCTAAATGATGGGTCTGTACACAGGCCTTCAAGGCGTTATGCCTGGAAAGGAGCAAAGATGGAGAAGTTACCGAGAATTGCCTTTGGCACATGGGCATGGGGAAATGACGGGACCTTTGGCCCGGCACTGGATGAGGAAGCGCTGCGGCCGGTATTTGATGCCGCTATGCAAGAAGGAACGGTCCTCTGGGATACCGCTTATGTCTATGGGATGGGCGAATCAGAAAAGCTGCTGGGCCGGTTTTTGCGGCACGTGCCGCGTGACGCATACATGATCTCTGATAAGTTCACTCCGCAGTGTGCCAACGCGGATGCTGAGAATCCGGTCAGTGAGATGTTTGAGATCAGCGCGCATCTGCTTGGGAGCGAGCAGATGGATTATTACTGGATCCATAATCCGCTCGATGCGCCAAGATGGGTCAAAAAGATCATCCCGCTGGCCAAGGCCGGCAAGATCGGGCTGTCTAACCACAGCTTGGCACAGATCCATGAGGCACAGCAGATCCTGGCAGAAGCAGGGCTGGCAGTAGGCGCCGTGCAGAATCATTTCAGCCTGCTCAACCGCTCATCGGCGCAAAGCGGGATCCTGAATTATTGTCATTCGCAGGGCATCCCGTTCTTTTCTTACATGGTGCTTGAGCAAGGCGCGCTCAGCGGCAAGTTTGATGAGGCGCATCCCTTCCCTGCAGGCAGTGAGCGAGCGCGCGTATATGATCCGATGCTCAAGCAGCTGACAACGCTGAATGCTGGCTTGCAAGAGCTTGCGGACCGTCATCAGTGTTCGATTGCGCAGCTGGCGATCGCCTGGGCCATCGCTAAAGGCACCGTGCCGATCATCGGCGTGACCAAGAGAGATCAGGTCACCGATGCCATTGCGGCTGCCTCTGTCGCGCTGAGCGAAGCTGAGGTGCTGCAAATGGAGAAGCTGGCCGATCAGCTTGGCATCTGTGTCGTCCGTTCCTGGGAAGAAGAGATGCGATGACCCTTTGAAAAAAATCAGATCATAAAAGGACAGGAGCGCATTAAATGAAGCTCCTGTCCTTTTTGACGGAATATGAGGTTTTAAAGAAAATTCGGAGCATATGCAGAATGATTTCTAATGAATGTTGTCACTGGGGATATATTTCAGATCTTGTAAGTCTTTGCAGCATATTCTATGTAAAAATCATGCGTGACAGAGCTATCTCGTACTTTATGCTCTCTGAGATCTGCTAAATCCTCTTCGACTAGCTGCACCATTTTTTAGCCTGAGCTGCAGCTAGAGCGATCGCTTCACTGTCTTTGTCCGGATCAGCAGCAACGTGAAAAGGATCTGCTCCTTTTTCTGCATATTCCCAAAATGGCTATGTGTTTTAAACGCTTGTTTGTATGATATGAAAGGGAACATGAACGCACTCATGAGAAAATTGCTGGCAGGATCCACAAAGCTTCGGGCAAGCACAATATACTAATTATGCTTCCATTTATGCCATTTCGATTGTTCGTGTGAAAACCATATGATATTTGTAAATTGAAAGAGATGACATTGTGGGAGGTGAAATAGAATGCTGATCGTTGTAATGAAGATCCAATGGATTCAATTACTGCATTAAATATATTTGGTTACAAGTACAGAAATAGTGACTCGTTTGCTTAAAGGAGAGGTATCATTGTATGACAGATCTGAGTCAGTATTTGCTGTTATTTTGTCGTGCTTATCTTCATGCCTGCTATTTGTTCTGGATGTTATAAATGCAGATGCATTCATGATAAAAAATATGGAGATAAGTGTGAATAAAAATGCGTAAAAAAGGCCGACTTAAAAACAAGTAGTAAAAAAT
>ERZ827423.2120-NODE-2120-length-16643-cov-4.136846_pt1 | contig 16643 bp, 18 predicted proteins | sample MGYA00519775_ERZ827423 | MGnify/ENA primary metagenome ERZ827423 (study PRJEB31778, sample SAMEA3449296) | human gut metagenome | biome: human gut; feature: human-associated habitat; material: faeces | place: United Kingdom | collected 2010/2012 ...
GTTCTGTTCAGAGTTTGGTTTAACTCCCGCAACCCGTGCCCGTATCATTGCGGCGGACGGCGGCTCGGACGACACCTTCTCCGACGATCCCATGGAGAAGCTGCTGAAGGGCGGGTGGAACGGCGATGTTTGACGAGCGGAAGGCTCGGCGCGTGACCGGCTTTATTGAATGCCTGAAGCATACCAAGGGCGAGTTCCACGGAAAGCCCTTCAAGCTGCTGCCGTGGCAGGAAAAGATCATCCGGGACGTGTTCGGTACGGTGAGAGACGACGATCCCACCATGCGCCAGTACACCACCGCCTATATCGAGATTCCCAAAAAGCAGGGCAAGAGCGAGCTGGGCGCGGCCATCGCGCTCAATATGCTGGCCAACGACGACGAGTGGAAGGCCGAGGTGTACTCCTGCGCCAGCGACCGCCAGCAGGCAGCCATTGTTTTTGATGTAGCCGTCGATATGGTCAAGCAGTCCCCGGCGTTGAGCAAGCGGATCAAGATCATTCCATCCATGAAGCGCATGGTGTACCAGCCCACAGGCAGCATCTATCAGGTACTGTCCTCGGAGGTGGCCACCAAGCATGGCTTGAACGTCAGCGCCTGCATTTTCGACGAGCTGCACACCCAGCCTACCAGAGCTCTTTATGATGTAATGACCCAAGGCTCCGGCGATGCGCGAAAGCAGCCGCTGTGGTTCTTTTTGACGACAGCGGGCACCGACCGCAACAGCATCTGCTGGGAGGTACACCAGAAGGCGCTGGATGTGCTGGAAGGCCGGAAGGTCGATCCGCGTTTTTATCCGGTCATTTTTGGCCTTCCGGATGATGCGGACTGGACGAGCGAGGCGAATTGGTACAAGGCCAATCCCTCTCTGGGGCACACAATCACCATCGATAAGGTGCGGGATGCGTTCCATAAAGCGCAGGAAACGCCCGCCGATGAGAACCAGTTTCGTCAGCTTCGCCTGAATCAATGGGTGAAGCAGTCCGTTCGCTGGATGCCCATGGACAAGTGGGATGAGTGCGGCGGCGTGGTTGATCCGTATCAGCTGGAAGGCCGTGCCTGCTACGCCGGGCTTGACCTGTCCAGCACCTCCGACCTTACGGCGCTGGTGCTGGTGTTCCCGCCCAGCAATGAGGACGAGCCGTATACGGTCATGCCCTTCTTCTGGTTACCGGAGGAAACGCTTTCCCTGCGCGTCCGGCGCGATCATGTGCCGTATGACCAGTGGGCGAAACGTGGATTTATCCACACCACGGAGGGCAACGTCGTCCACTATGGATTTATCGAGCAGTTCATCTGCCAATTGGGCGAGCGGTATAACATCCGGGAAATCGCCCATGACCGCTGGAACGCCACCATGATGGTACAGACGCTTGAGGACGACGGCTTTACCTTGGTGCCCTTCGGTCAGGGCTTTAAGGATATGTCGCCCCCGACGAAGGAACTGATGCGCCTTGTTCTGGAGCACAAGCTGTGCCACGGCGGGCATCCGGTGCTGCGCTGGAATATGGACAATGCCTATGTGCGCACCGACCCTGCGGGCAACCTGAAGCTGGACAAGGAAAAATCCACCGAAAAGGTGGACGGCGCGGTGGCGCTGGTGATGGCGCTGGATCGAGCGATGAAGAACTTAAGCGGCGGCGATTCCATCTACAACCATCGCGGGTTTATCGTATTGTGAGGTGCCTTATGCCAAGAAAACCGAAACGGCCCTGCCGGTATCCCGGCTGCCCGAACCTGTCGGACGGAGTGTACTGCGAGATGCATCGCGCCTTGTTTGCACGGGAGAACGCCGCCAGCCGAGGATATGGCAGCCAGTGGCGCACTGCCCGTGCACGGTTTCTCCGCAGTCATCCGCTGTGCGCGGAGTGCATGAAGCAGGGCAACCTCACGCCCGCCACCGTGGTTGACCACATCATCCCGCACAGGGGCGACATGAAGCTGTTTTGGGATGAACGCAACTGGCAAGCGCTTTGCGAAAGCTGCCATAACCATAAGACCGGCAGCGGTCTGTAATGGAGGTATCCATGAAAAATCCATTCTCATATCTGTTCCGGGCGCGGGACAAGCCCCAAAACGCCGTATCCGCTGCGCCCAGCTTTTACTTCGGTATGAGCGGTTCCGGCAAGTCGGTCAGCCCCAGCTCGGCCATTCAGGTTTCTGCCGTTTACGCCTGTGTGCGCGTGATCGCGGAAACCATCGCCAGCCTGCCCTTCCATGTGTATGAGGTTACGGATGAAGGCAGTCGGAAGGCCGTAGAGCACCCGCTGTACCGCCTGATCCACGACGAGCCGAATCTGGAGATGACCTCGTTTATCTGGCGGGAAACCATGCTGACGCACCTGCTGCTCTATGGGAACAGCTACTGCCAGATCATCCGCACAGGCCGCTCGCAAATCGACAGCCTGTATCCGCTGCTGCCGGATCACATGGAGGTGGACAGGGACAGCAAAGGTAACCTGACCTACACCTACACCACCAGCGACGGTAAAACGTGGGCGCTTGACCCAAGCGAGGTGCTGCATGTGCCCGGCCTCGGCTTTGACGGCATTGTGGGGTATAGCCCCATTGCGCTGGAGAAAAGCGCCATCGGCCTTGGCATCGCAGCCGAGGAATACGGCAGCAAGTTCTTCTCCAACGGTGCCCGGCCATCGGGTATCCTGACACACCCGAACACCGTCAAAGACCCGGCTGCGCTGCGGGCCAGCTGGAATGCTGCCTATGGCGGCTCCGGCAACGCCAGCCGCGTGGCTGTGCTGGAAGAGGGAATGTCTTTCGTTCCGCTGAGCCTGCCCAACAACGAGGCACAGTTTCTGGAAACGAGAAAGTTCCAAGTTTCGGAAATCTGCCGCATCTTTCGTGTGCCGCCGCATATGATCGGCGATCTGGACAGAGCGACCTTCTCCAACATCGAATCGCAGAACATCTCCTTTGCCGTCCATACCATCCGGCCATGGCTGGTGAGGATTGAACAGGCCATCAATCGCGCTCTTTTCCCGGATAACGAGAAGGGGCGCTTTTATGTGCAATTCAATCTGGACGGTCTCATGCGGGGCGATTATAAATCCCGCATGGAAGGCTACGCCATCGCTCGGCAGAACGGCTGGATGTCCACCAACGACATCCGGGAACTGGAAAATCTGAACCCGGTTTCCGAGGAGGAAGGCGGCAACGCCTATCTGGTCAACGGCAACATGATTCCCATCAGCCTTGCGGGTCTGGGCGTGCTCATGGGGCTTGCCATTCAGGGGAATCAGGAAAGCAGCCAAGATACAGGACAAGATAACGGACAAGACGCGCCGGAGGAAGAAACCAAAACCGAAGAAAACGAGCCGCCCAAGCGCGGCAGGAGGAAAGCCAGATGAACAAGCATTTCTGGAATTGGGCCAGAGACGAAACCAACCCGGAGGAGCGGACGCTGCTTCTGGAGGGGCCGATTGCGGAGGAAAGCTGGTATGGGGATGAAGTGACCCCTGCCGTGTTCCGGGATGAACTGTTCTCCGCAGACGGCCCCATCGTTATTTCCGTCAACTCGCCGGGCGGCGATACCATTGCCGCTTCGCAGATCTACACCATGCTCCGGGAATACCCCGGCGACGTGACGGTGAAGATCACCGGCATTGCAGCCAGCGCGGCATCCGTCATCGCCATGGCGGGCACCAAGGTCTGTATGAGCCCCACGGCCATGATGATGATCCACAACCCCTTCACCATCGCCATGGGCGACAGCGAGGAAATGCGCAGGGCGGGTCAGCTGCTGGATGAGGTCAAGGAAAGCATCATCAACGCTTACGAGCTGAAAACCGGCCTGTCCCGCACCCGCATCAGCCATATGATGAACGACGAAACATGGATGAATCCCGTAAAGGCCAGAGAGCTGGGCTTCTGCGATGAGATTCTCTTTTCCGAGAACGACCCGCAGGAAACGGGAGAATCCATGTTTTTTTCGTCCGCCAGCGTGCAGCAGCGCGTGATGAACAGCCTGCTGGAAAAGGTGCAGACCGAAAAGCCGGAAGCAGTGCCGCGCACCAGCGCGTCCGCCCTTGCCGACCGACTGGATCGCCTGAAATACGACTATTGACTGGAGGAAAAACACATGTCTATGAATGAAATCCGCGCCATGCGCGAAAAGCGCGTCAAGCTGTGGGAGGCCGCCAAGGCGTTTGTGGAATCCCGCAAGGACGTAAGCGGCACCCTGTCCGCCGAGGACAGCGCCACCTATGACCAGATGGAAGCCGACGTGATCCGTATGGGCAAGGAAATCGAGCGGCTGGAGCGTCAGGAAGCACTGGATCTGGAATTTGACCGTCCCACCGCTCGTCCACTGACGGACAAGCCCGCCGCGCCCGAAGGCAAAGCCGAAAAGACCGGCAGGGCTTCGGATGCGTATAAGGCTGCCTTCTGGCGCACCATGCGCGATAAGGCTGTGCCGCACGAGGTGCTCAACGCGCTGCAGGTGGGTACCGATTCCGAGGGCGGCTATCTCGTGCCAGACGAGTATGAGCACACCCTGATCGAATCCCTTGAGGAAGAGAACATCTTCCGCCGCTTTGCTCATATCATCCGCACCAGCTCCGGCGACCGCAAGATTCCCATTGTGGTGTCCAAGGGCACTGCCAGCTGGATCGACGAAGAAGCCGCGTATCCGGAGAGCGACGACGCTTTCGGTCAGACCTCCATCAGCGCCTATAAGCTGGCGACGATGATCAAGGTCTCCGACGAGCTGCTGCACGATTCCGTGTTCGACGTGGCTTCGTATATCGCCCGCGAGTTTGCCCGCCGCATCGGCGCTGCGGAAGAGGAAGCCTTCTTCACGGGCAATGGCACCGGCAAGCCTACCGGCCTGCTTCATACCACGGGCGGCGCGGAGGTGGGTGTAACCACAAAGAGCGCCACGGCACTGACCTTCGACGAGGTCATGGATCTGTTCTACAGCCTCCGCGCCCCGTACCGCCGCAGCGCAGTGTTCCTGACCAATGACGCGACCATGAAGGCGCTGCGTCAGCTGAAGAACGGCAACGGCGACTATATCTGGCAGCCCAGCGTAACGGCGGGCACGCCCGATACCATCCTGAACCGCCCGGTCTACACCTCCACCTTCATGCCCACCATCGCGGCGGGTGCCAAGGCCATGGTATTCGGGGACATGAATTATTACTGGATTGCCGACCGTGAAGGCCGCAAGTTCCAGCGTCTCAATGAGCTGTACGCCCCGACCGGTCAGGTAGGCTTCCTGGCCTCCCAGCGCGTGGACGGCAAGCTCATTCTCCCCGAAGCGGTCAAGGTGCTGCAGATGAAAGCGGCGTAAGGAGGGATGACAGGTGAAACGAGCTGATCCTGAAAAGGACGTAACCCGGAACACCCACAACTACTTTGCCCACGGCGGCAACGAGCTGGTCATTGGTGGTAAGCTGACCTTCCTGCCCGGCGCGACCATTGAGGGCGGCGACGGTCTGTTTGGCCAGTCGGAACCTGCTGCGCAGATCGCCTATATTGCCGACAGCGAGGCGACCACCATTGCGGCTCTGAAGGATGACTTCAACGGCCTGCTGGCCGCCCTCCGCAACGCGGGCTTGATGGCATCTGGTCAATGAGGTGACGCAGCATGATCGTCACCGTCGATGAGGTGAAAACCCACCTGCGCATCCAGCACGACGATGAGGATGCTTATCTGGAAAGCCTCATCAAGCAGGCGCAGGCAACGGCTGAGGATTACTGCCGGGTGCAGTTTCCTAAGCCCGCGCCTGAGCCTGTTCGTCTGGCCGTCCTGCTCTTCGTCAGCCACTACTATGAGAACCGGGATAACCCGGATCGGGCCATGTACGCCACCATGCGCATTGCCTTTGAAAACCTGCTCTATCCATACCGCGATCCACAGAAGATGTTCTAAGGAGGTGACCGTGATTGCGCGGCTATAAAAACTTTGAAGCCAATCCGCATCCCGGCAGTCTCCGGCATCTGGTGGAGATCGGGTATACGGAGAATGCCATCAACGAGAACGGCTTTCCGGAGCCGACCGATCACGTCCTGTGCAAGGTATGGGCAGCGGTCACGGACGCTGGCAACCAGCACTACCGCAGCGCCGACATTATGAATACCGAGGCCGTGGTGAATTTCACCATCCGCTATCGTTCGGACGTTGTGCCCGGCATGTGGGTGCGGTTCCGGGGCAAGAAGTGGTTCATTTCTACCTTGGGCGAGTATGGCTTCCGCAATACCTATCTGGGTCTGAAAGCCTCCGTCTCCGAAGGAGTGAGCGGCTGATGAAACAGGTGCAGGACGCGCTGAAAAACATCGGCATTCCGGTCATGGCGGGCGTTTGGCGGGCTACGACGGCCAACCAGAACCCGCCTGTTCAGTATGTCGTGTATTCCACCACCATGACGGAGGCCAGTCATCAGGACGATTCGGTGACCAGTTACCGCACCTTCGTCTACCTGAATTTGTGGAGCGATATCGATCCTACCGAAATGGCGAACCGTATCCGGCAGGCCATGTACGCGGCGGGCTTTTCCATCGTGGAGGAAAGCGACCGGGGATACAACCAGCCGGAGTACGACACCGCCACCCGGCAATACGCCGTGCAGTGGACGTGGTGCCTGAGAACGGAGGTACCGTATGCCCCTTGATACGGATGGCTTTGACAGCCTTATGACCGACATCGCGGGCATGGCCAGCCGCATGGACGCAGACGGCGCGGGCGCACCCGTGGCAAAGCGCATTTTGGAAGCTGCCGCTGTCCCCATCTACGAGCAGATGAAGGCCAACGCTTCCAGCGACCCCAAAATCATCACCGGAGTACTGAACCGCTCCATCCAGACCGGCAAGGTACGCAAGCGCAGGTACAGCGGCAGGAGCATCACCATTGGCGTACATCGCAAGGAGGAGGGCGCATACTACGCCCCGCCTGTGGAGTACGGCCATGGCGGCCCAGCCCCCGCGCCTGCGCATCCTTTTATCCGTCCCGCCTACGATACCCGCTCGGATGAAGCCTATGAGATCATCCGGGACGGGCTGCGGGACGCTATCGACCAACTCTAAAGGAGGACTATACACATGGCAACGCCTACCGCTTCCCCGCAGGTTTCCTCGACGGTCGGCCTGAAAAACGTGGTCATCGCGCCGCTGACCAAGGACACCGAAACCGAGCACACCTATGGTGCGCTTCAGCTGATGGCGGGCGCAATCGAAGCGTCCATCACCCCTGAAAACGCCGATCCGGACGTGCAGCACGCCGACGACGTGGAATTCGACGTGCTGTATCCCGATCCTGAACTGACATTCAAGACCAAAATGGCGGATGTACCGCTGGCCATTCAGGAAATGGTGTTTGGCAACCAGATCGATGACAACGGCGTGCTGGTGCGCACGGCTTCCGACCGCCCGCCTTACTTCGCCGTGGGCTTCAAGTCGGAAAAGTCGGATGGCACCTTCCGCTATGTCTGGCTGTTCAAGGTCAGAGCCAAGCCCGTCACGGAAAACTATGCCACCAAGGAAGGCACGAACGTCACCCGCCAGACCGGCGAAATCGAATGGACGGCCATTAAGCGCACCCATGACAATCGCTATCAGGCGGTGGCGGACGAAGGCCAGAACGGCTTTACAGCTGAAAAGGCCGCCACCTTCCTGACGGAGGTGTACGAGCCGACGTTTACCGCGCCCGGCCCGTAACAAACCATTTCAATCACGCACACCGCTGTCGGCTCATCCCCGGCAGGCGGTGTGTTTTTACATGGAGGTGAACCTTTTGTCTCTGGAAGCGCTGAGCCGCAACGGCCACAACCTGCAGCTGGGCGAGTTTGAATGCGCTGGGCCGTACCAGATTCCTGTGATTCAGCCTGTGCCCGCTGCGGAGAAGGTACGCTGGATTCCTTTCAACAGCGCCCGGACGGACGCGCTGCGCGGGGCGCATGGGGTTCACTTCTTCATCGACGATTACCTGTTCGAGCGCTGCTGGAATGACCCTGACCGGTATGCCAAGCTGCTCAGCGAGTTTCGGGCGGTGCTTTCGCCGGATTTCAGCCTGTTCACGGATTACCCGCCTGCGGTTCAGATCTACAACCACTGGCGCAAGCACCTTCTGGCCGCCTTTTGGCAGCAGATGGGGCTGACGGTGATCCCGTCCATCTGTTGGAGCGACGAGGACAGCTTTGCTTGGTGCTTTGACGGCGAACCGATCGGCGGCACTGTGGCGATTTCATCGGTGGGCACACAGAAAACGCCGGAGACAAGGCGGCTGTTTCTGCTGGGATATAGCGAGATGCTTATCCGGCTGAAGCCTGAAAAGATCCTCTTCTTCGGCGACGTGCCGGATGGCTGCACTGGCAATATTGAGAGGCACACTTCCTTCCACGCTGGACTTGCGCACGCGCAGGAAAAGAGGTAATGTGATGGGAGGAAGAGGCGGACATAGTCACCGGATGACTGCCGGTCGTGGAGCCAGTGCCATTGATCGACTGACCAGCATCACGCAGCTGAACAGCTGGCTGCGCAATCAGGACTGGTTCCGACCCGGCAGCTATATTTCTTTGAATGGCGTAGACCTTGAAGCGGCGCGTGGCATAGCCAAAGCCTATCAGCAGGTCTTTGACCGCTATCCCCAGCTGAAGGGCTTTTTCAGCGGAGTCAAGTCCTTTGATCTCGGCAGCGGCACTTATGCGGATTGCAATCTGGCGACTGGTCAGATTCGCGTCAGCAACACCATGTACCGACGTTTGCAGGAACTGGAACGCTCCTATGCCCGCGATATTCGCGCAAATTGGCATCCTGCCGGTACGGATTGGGCGGCCATTCTGACACACGAAATCGGCCATGCAATTGACGGCTATATTACGCAGCACAGTGAAGGCGGTCTATTTTTCCATGACTGGCATCGAAATTCAAGCGAGTTGCAGGCGAAGATCGCCGACAAGCTGCATGTGGGCACATCCACAGCGGATATTGCCCGCCAGCTTTCCCGCTACGGGGCTACCAATACGCTGGAGTGGTTTGCAGAGTCCTTTGCAGAGGGAATGCGCTCTGAGAACCCAAGACCCATGGCACGGGAATTCATGCTAGAGTTGGACAAGATTTTAAGGAGGCTGAGATAAATGTCTATGGCAACGCCACGCTATTACGATGATCCGGATTTTCAGAAATGGTATGACTTTGAAACGGGTCAATTCAAAGAGGGCGCACCGGAGGAATTGATCGAAAAGGTCAAAGCGGAAGACGAAGAACGCAGGCTGGCTTATGAACAGGCGCTGCGAGACGGCTTCATTTTATAAGAGGAGGAAACCGTATGATCAGTTGTACCCTGAACGAGAAGAAATACACCGTTGACTTTGTGTCCGGCCGCGCCCTGCGGGAAATGGAGCCCGCCGCCCAGATGTATGGGCGCATCGTGGCCATCTCCAATGCCGCGCTCAAGGGCGAGGTGCCGGAGGACGCGAAGAACCTGTCCATCGGCGAGGCGCTGGACGTGATGATCCGCTGGTTCTGTCTGCTGTTCGGGAATCAATTCACCCCGGACGACGTGCTGGATTACTACCCTGTGGATCGCATGATGCACGACATTGCGCTGGCGCTCATGGCGGTTCAGACGCAGACCACGGAGATTCTGGACGAGTTCCCTACGAAGGCAGCGAAGACGGAGGAAGCGGCGACGCTTCAGCCCTGACGCTGCCCGATTTCATTTATTCCACCTATAACAGCCTGCTGGAAGGCGGCTGGCGCATGAGTGAGATCGACAGCATGGATATGCTGGGGTTCCTCCGCGTCCGGGCATGGAGCGCCCGAAAGGAAAAAGAGAAAAAGCAACCGCGCCGTGCCTATATCGATCAGGTGTGGCAATCCCTGAAACCGTGAGCAATCGCCCACGGATTTTTTGTTTATCGAGGTGAGTACCAATGGCTGAAACCCTCCGCGACCTTGTGGTATCGCTGTCTCTGCAAACGGACAATTTTACCCGGAACATCAAGTCCGTCAATAAGCAGATCGCTGAGGCGGAGAGCCAGTTTAAGCTGGCGGCCTCCGGCGTGGAGGGCTTTGAACGCAGCGCCACCGGCCTTGCCACACAGCTCTCAACGCTGGAGCGCCGCCTGTCTTTGCAGAAGGATGCTGTGACGCAGTATGAGCGGGCACTGTCGGCGGCGAACGACAAGCTGCAGGAGTGCTTTTCCCGCCAGAACGATTACGCGCAGCGGCTGACTGACGCGAAAACTGCACAGCAGGCGCTCAAGGAACAGGTAGCTGCGGCGGCGCAGCAGGTCAGAACCTATTCGGCTACCCTTGGCGAGAACGACTCCGCCACCATTGCCGCCAAGGCAAATCTGGACGCGCTGAAAGCGGAATATCGCAACTCCTGCGCTGAGGTCAAAAAGCTCACCGGTCAGAATACGGCGCTGAAGAAAACCACTCAAAACGCGGCGGATGCCGTGACCGACGCAACTACTAAGCTGAATACGGCGCAGGCAGCGGTCAGAAGCACACAGGCGGAGATCAACCAGTGCAATCAGTCCCTGCGTCTGGCACAGACCAACTGGGATGCAGCCGGAAAGTCCATTGATGCCAGCAAAGCCGCCATCGTCACTTTCGGCAAGCAGATCGAGCTGGCTGAGAGCCGGTTCAAGCTGGCCACTGCGGGCATTAAGGACATGGACACCAGCGTGACCGGTCTCGCCGCCAAGCTGACGCTGCTGAATGACAAGCTGCGCCTACAGGAACAGAGCGTTCAGCAATATGAGATTGCACTAAAGGGTGCGAAGGAACAGCTGGCAGCCGCTCAGCAGGCCAACGATCCGGAGAAAGTCCGGCTGGCTTCTGATGCGGTGATTGACGCGGAAGCCGCGCTGAACCGCGCCAAGGCTGCCGTCGCTGCCACCCGTGCTGAGATCACTAAGACCAATCAACAGCTGAACACGGCAAAGTCCGCATGGACGGAAGCGGGCAAGAACCTCGAAGCCTTCGGAAAAAAGTGTGACTCCGTCAGCAAGAAAATGACAGCGGCAGGCCGAACGCTGACCACCGTCATGACAACACCCATTCTGGGCCTCGGCGCAACGGCAGTCAAGGCTTCCATTGGCTTTGAATCTTCGTTTGCCTCTGTCAGGAAAACCGTGGACGCTACAGAAGCTGAGTTTGATCAGCTGGCGGCTACGTCCAAGCGCATGTCTACCGAGGTCGCGGCGGGAACCAATGAGATCAACGAGGTCATGGCGGCGGGCGGTCAGCTGGGCGTCGCTACCGAGCATCTGTCCGACTTCACCCACGTCATGATTGACCTTGGCAATTCCTGCGAGGACTTGAGCGCGGACGAGGCTGCGACGACCATTGCGCAGTTTGCCAACATCATGGGCACCAGCCAGAGCCAGTTCAGTAACATCGGCTCTACGCTGGTGGATCTGGGCAACAACTTTGCCACCACCGAAAAACCCATCATGGAAATGGCGCACCGCATGGCAGGCGCGGGCAAGCAGGTCGGGCTTACGGAAGCACAGGTGTTGGGCTTTGCGGCGGCGCTTTCCTCCGTGGGCATCGAGGCACAGATGGGCGGCTCCGCCTTCTCCAAGGCGCTGGTCAAAATGGAGGTCGCATCGGCGACGGGCGGCGAAGCGTTGGAGGACTTCGGTAAAGTGGCCGGGATGACGGCGCAGCAGTTTAAAACGCTGTGGGACAATGACCCCGCCGCTGCATTTCAGGCGTTTATTGTGGGCCTGTCCAAGCTGGACGATGAAGGCGAAAGCGCCATCAAGACGCTGTCGGACATTGGCATCAACGAGATTCGCTTGCGCGATACGCTGCTCCGTGCCACCAACGCGACCGAACTGTTCTCCCGTGCACAGAACATGGCCAACGCCGCATGGAAGGAAAACACAGCTCTGACCAATGAGGCCGGAAAACGCTACAGCACTACGGCCAGCAAGCTCACAAACCTCAAAAACAAGGCGCTGCTGTTCGGACAGCAGATCGGTGATGACCTGAATCCCACCATCCAGAGCCTGATCGAAGGCGCGGATAACCTGCTGAGCAAGTTCCTTCAGATGGATGAAGCTCAGCGCAAGCAAATCATCCAGTATGCCGCTATTGCCGCCGCGATTGGGCCTGTGCTGCTGCTCTTTGGCAAGGTGACCAAGGGCATCGGCAGCATCTCGACCGGCATCGGCAAGTTTGCCACAGCGGTTGGCAAGGCAGGCGGTGGGATCAAGGGCTTTCTGAGCGTGCTGGGAAGCTCGCCCGCCGTATGGCTGGCCATTGCCGCTGCGACCATTTATGCCACCGTAGCCATTGCGGATTATGTGTCCGGTGCAAAGCAGGCCCGCGAAGCGCTCAAGGGGATGCAGGAAACCGCTGACAAGTGGAAAAGCACAGCGGCGGAAACGTTCTACGGGAACAGCAAGGGTCTTTCCTTCTTCGGCATGTCCAAGGAGGATTTCGTCAAGGACAAGCAGTCCACGCAGGAATGGCTGGATGGTCTACTGGCCGTCTGGACGGATGGCGAGAAGGAAAGCAACGAGATCGTCGCACACTGGACGGATTCCTTCAAAAGCCTGACGGACAGCACGCGCACAGAACTGCAGGCGCTCAAGGATACCGCCGACAAGAACGGCTATACCAGCGTATCTCAGGGGCTGGCAGCGGACATTCAGACGCTGGATCAGATGGATGCGGAGATTGAGCGCCTGCTAAAAAAGCGGCAGAACGGTTTCCTGACTGAAAAGGAAAAAATCCGCCTGCAGGAGCTGATCGACACCCGTGAGGCCATTGAAATCAAGTATCACCTGACCCCGGAGGATGTGGACGGCTTTGATACCATCCAGCAGAAGCTGGACGCGGAGGTCGCACGTGCGCGGGCTCGTGGAAAACAGGATGCGGATGTTTCTGTCTATGAAAACGCGGTAAAAGCTGCTGCCGAAGGCATGGCGGCGATCAATGATCAGATCGACGAACGCTATGATAAGGAATACGGCCTCATTCAGCTGATCGAGGATGAAACCGAGCGCCAGAAAGCGCTGGAGGATCTGAATTCCCGATATAACGATGAGCGAAAAGCCGCCGCGCAGGAATATGCCGAAACACTCGCTTCCATCGTCATGCCTGTATGGAACCAGCCGGAAATCCAACAGGCCAGTCAGCAGATGGACGAACTCTTCACGAAGCTGCGCGAATACAGCATGGCCAGCGAAAGCGAGAAGCCTGCGCTGCTGGCGGATCTGCAGGCGCTTTCTGCCGGTATGGATGAAGGTGCGCTGACGGAATACCTCTCCCTGATGACACAGATTCAGTCCCTGCTGGACAGCGGCATGAGCGAAGCCGAAGTGCAGGCGCTGTTCCCGGATATCGACTTTTCAACGCAGCTGGATCAGTTCGCGGGGATCGTCAGCTATCTGGATCTCATCAAGACCGACCTGCCCGGCTTGTACAGCATGTTCGGCGAAGCGCTGCCTGAAGAGGTGCTGAAAATTGCCACCGACCTCGACATGACCGGCGCACAGGCACGATGGGACGAATTCGCGGCCAACCCCGGCGCGATTACCACCGAGGCCATTATTACCGGGTTGTCTACAGGCGATCAGCAGGTCAATGTGGACGCTTTCATTGCCAGCTATACGGAAATACCCGAGGGAGCCAGCACCGCTGCCCTCACGCCAAAGGGACTGGTTGCGTATGTCGAAAAGTACACTGAGGTTACCGGCGGCGCGGATGTATCGGGACTGACTCCGGAGATCGCGGAATGTCTGGTCGCAGGTTACAAGGAACTGGCTTCCGGAGCAGACGTATCCCTTCTGAAACCGGACGAAATCGTAGCCTACGTTTCAAGCTATGCGCAGCAGCAGGGTGTGGATGTTTCCGCGCTATCGCCTGAAGGGCTGACCGCTTTCGTCATGGCCTATGAGGAAGCGACGGGCGGCGCGCTTACTACGGCGCTGACCCCGGACGATGTGACCGCCATGGTGGCGAAATACCTCCAAGCGGAGAACGTCGATCTTTCCGCGCTTACGCCGGATCAGATTGAAGCCATCGTCAGCCGGTACGCCGAAGCGACGGGCTGCGACAAATCTCAGCTGTTGCCTTCTTTTACTGCCTATATCACGGAGTATAAAGAGGCGGAGGGCGTAAGCGTTCCCAAGCCGAAAACACAGATCATTATCACCGGTTATGACTATCTGGCATACCGGCAGCTTCAGAATAATCCTGATCTGACGCTTGAACTGCCTGTGCGTCTGGGCGAGCTGCCTGACGGTGAACTGGATCGCCTGATGGCAGACGGCAAGGTAAAATTTTGGAAAGACGGAGTGGAAGTACCCATTGAAGCTGTACCGGACGGAACCATCGACGCCAGCACGGTAGCCAGCCTCGATCAGGACGGTACGCTGCACATTCTGATTACGCCTGAGATCACCGGCACGAAGGAAGCCATAGACGCGCTTTCGCCTGTAGTCGATGAAACCTATAAGCTGGGCGGTTCGTGGCAGGAGGCATGGGCAGGTATTATGCCTACCACGACCATGGATATGGTGGATAGTGCACTGGGGCGCATTAAGTCCTATCAGGAAACGCTGGATTATAACGCATGGGATAAGTTCTGGGCTTCGGTATTTGGTGCAAGCACCAACCTTGGCGTTTTGGATCAGAGCATGAAGTCGGACTTCAATCCTGAAACCGTGGCCGAAATGTCAGCTTACGTTGCTGAGGTGGTCAGCGCCATTCATCAGGGTGTGCAGGTGCCTGAAGAGGATCTGAACAATCTGCAGACAATCCTTGATTTTCTGAATGGGCTGGATACAACCGATACTGGCGCACACATCCGTGAAGGCATTGCGCAGGGCATGACGGAAGCGGGCTTCGACAGTGACGCGGAAACAGTTGCGACCAATCTCGAAACAGCGCTGAACACAGCATTGGATATTCATTCTCCTTCCCAGAGAGTAAAACCTGTAGGCGAATATGTGTCAGCGGGCGTAGGCGAAGGCATGGGCGGTTACGATTTTACCTCGGATGCAGATGCCTTGGCAGCCAGCGTTGAAACAGCCGTCACTGGTGCTTTGCCGGGTGATGCGCTTTCTTTATTTGGTATCAGCGCCGCAGAGGGGCTTGCCAGTGCGCTTTCGTCATACAACATGGGAGACGCAGGTGCCAACGTTGCTTCTGGCGTGCGCACAGCTATCAGCACCAATCTGACAGCGATGACGCTACGTTCCATTGGCGTAAATGCCATGTCTGGTCTGAGAGCCGGTATCCTTGCCGGACGCTCCGGCGTAATCTACGCCATGCGCTCTGCCGCACGAGAAGCCGTAAACGCCGCAAAGAAGGAACTGAAAATCAAGAGTCCTTCGCAGGTTTTTAGGGACGAAGTGGGCGTAATGACCATGCGCGGATTCGGCGCGGGTGTGCTGAAGGAAAGCAAGGAGCAGGCCAGGGTTATTCGCAACGCATCCCGCTTTCTGACTGGTGAGGCACGGGAAGGTTCCATCGTTACCAACAGCAGCGATAACCGCAAAACCTATAACAACAATGTGTCCTCCACCATTCAGGTACAGCAGATGGTGGTGCGCGACGAGCAGGACATTCGCTCACTGGCGGTTGAGATTGCAACGCTGACCAGACGGCAGCAGCGTGGAAAGGGGCTGAGAATGGCATGAACGACTGGTTCTCTTGGAATGGTAAGAAAAGCACGGAATACGGCATTCATGTTTTGGAACAGCCGCCGATCACCATCCCTGCCGAGCGTGCAACGTTTACCAATATCCCCGGCAGGCCGGGCAGTCTGACAACGCTGGAAGGAGACGACGTTTATGACGATCTGATTCTGACCGCGCAGTGCATGATTCCTGATCCGGACAGTATCCGCACCATTGCTTCCTATCTGAAGGGGAGCGGGAAGGTCGCCTTCGCCAACAGGCCGGGCGGCTTTTATTTTGCCCGGATCGTAAATCAGATCCCGTTCGAGAAAATCCTGCGGGGCAATCCGCACCGGTCGTTCGCCGTGAACTTCCGCTGCAAACCGTTCTGGTACGCGGAGAATGTGCCGGAGATCACTGTAACGACCTCCGGCACATTTATCAATAACCCCGGCAGCGTCTATTCCGAGCCGGTCATTACGGTATATGGCTCTGGTGAGATTACCCTCATGGTGGGCATGACCATTATAGAACTGGACGGCATCACGGACAGCATTACGCTGGACACCCCGCTCATGGAAGCCTATAAGGACACAACCAGCATGAACGGCTGCATGAGCGGAGATTTTCCGACGTTATTGCCCGGCTCAAATGCCATTAGCTGGACGGGCAACGCGACGAAGGTGGTCATTCAACCGAATTGGAGGTATCTCGCGTGATCTGTGTATATCCTGCCGACGGTACTGATTTTTCCAACAACGGACTCGGCGCAGTCTCGCCCATGAGCTGCACCGTGACCGAAACGCTGAACGGCGAGTGGGAGCTTACGCTGGTGCATGACATTGACGAGCGCGGCAAATGGACGCGGCTTTCGGAGGGTTGCATCCTTCGTGCGCCTGTGCCCGCCGCCATGACTCCGAGTGTTGATCTGGTGACGCAGCAGTACCAGACCAGCACCTACGACGTGCAGATCTATAAGATCACGACCAGGAGCGGGCCGCTGCATCTGCGCTCCGGCACAGGCACGAATTACAAAATCCTCGGAA
>ERZ827423.2121-NODE-2121-length-16640-cov-5.951040_pt1 | contig 16640 bp, 17 predicted proteins | sample MGYA00519775_ERZ827423 | MGnify/ENA primary metagenome ERZ827423 (study PRJEB31778, sample SAMEA3449296) | human gut metagenome | biome: human gut; feature: human-associated habitat; material: faeces | place: United Kingdom | collected 2010/2012 ...
TATTACCGCAAGCACAAAACCCTGGACGGCTGCCCCGGCCTGACCGTGGATAGGTTCTCGAACATCCTCGTCACGCAGACGCTCTCTGTCGGTATGGAGCGGCTCAAGGACGCTATCTTCCCGCTGCTCGCCGAAGTGCTGCGTGAGAGCGGGGAGCGGATAGACGGCATATATGAGCGCAACGACGTCGCTATCCGCGCGCTTGAGGGGCTCGAGCAGGGCAAGGGCTGGTATGAGCTGCCGGGCGAGGAGCACCCGCAGAGCACCGTGACCGAGATATGCGAGAACGGGATATACTATGCCGTGGATTTTGAGAACGGGCAGAAAACGGGCTTCTTCCTCGACCAGAAGTATAACCGCCTTGCCGTGGCGCGCCTTGCCAAGGGGCGGCGCGTGCTCGACTGCTTTACCAACACCGGCTCTTTCGCGCTCAACGCCGCGCGCGGCGGTGCAGAGCACGTGACGGCGGTGGACGTGTCGGAGAGCGCCGTTGAGATGGCACGGGAGAACGCGCGCAGAAACGGCCTTGAGGACAGGATGGACTTCGTCGCGGCTGATGTGTTCGACCTCCTGCCGGAAGTGAAGAAGGGCGAGTATGACTTTATCATCCTTGACCCGCCGGCATTCACAAAGTCGCGCAAGACCGTCGGCCGCGCCGAGAAGGGCTATAAGGAAATAAACCTGCGCGCGCTCAAGGCGCTGCCGCGCGGCGGGTATTTTGCGACCGCCTCGTGCAGCCATTTCATGCCGTCGGAGCTGTTTGTGAAGATGCTGCGCTCCGCGGCACAGGACGCGAATGTCGAGCTGCGGCAGATCGAGGCGCGCCAGCAGGCACCCGACCACCCGATACTCTGGAACGTCCCAGAGACGGATTACCTGAAATTCTATATTTTTCAAGTTGTCTGAGCCTTCGGCGGACGATAAAAAGGCTCTGCACCATGATCCGGTGCAGAGCCTTTATTAATTAATGTTTACCTCACCATTCGAGGTTCTTTTCCGTCTCCTTGGAGAAGACGTGTGCGACGTTGCCGTCAAAGCTGAAGCTGACAGCGTCGCCCATGGCGTAGTGCTCCTTCATGTCGAGCGTCGGGACGATGATGATGACGTCCTTGCCCTCGGCGGTGACGTGCAGATGCACGGAGGAGCCCATCATTTCGCTCACGTCGACCTTCGCTGCGATGCCCTCGCCGGGAGCTTCGATGACCGTATGCTCCGGACGGACGCCGAGCGTCACGGGCTGGGACTTTATGTCGTTTTCAAGCAGGCGCGCTTCTTTCTCCGCGCTCAGCTCTATGCGCTTTCCGCCGAGCTCGACGAAGAACTTCTTATCCTCGCGCACGAGCTGCGCATCGAAGAAGTTCATCTGCGGCGTACCGATAAAGCCCGCGACGAAGAGGTTGCGCGGATTGTTGAACACCTCCTGCGGAGTACCGATCTGCTGGATGTAGCCGTCGCGCATGATGACGATGCGGTCGCCGAGGGTCATGGCTTCGACCTGATCGTGCGTGACGTAAATGAAGGTGGTGTCGATCTTCTCGCGCAGCTTGATGATCTCCGCGCGCATCTGGTTGCGCAGCTTTGCGTCAAGATTCGAGAGCGGCTCGTCCATCAGCAGCACCTTGGGGCTTCTGACGATGGCGCGGCCGATGGCTACGCGCTGGCGCTGGCCGCCGGAGAGCGCCTTGGGCTTGCGGTCGAGAAATTGGGTGATATCAAGGATCTCCGCCGCCTCGCGCACGCGGCGGTCGATCTCGTCGTTGGGCATTTTCTTGAGATGCGTCTTGCCGTCCGCATCCGTCTCCGCGATCTTCTTGAGCTTGAGCGGGAAGGCGATGTTTTCATAGACGGTCATGTGCGGATAAAGCGCATAGTTCTGGAAGACCATCGCGATGTCGCGGTCCTTGGGCGCGACGTCGTTCATCTGCTTGCCGTCGATGAAGAGCTCGCCGCCGCTGATCTCCTCGAGACCGGCGATCATGCGCAGTGTGGTCGACTTGCCGCAGCCGCTCGGGCCGACGAGCACGATGAACTCCTTGTCGGCCACGTCGATATTGAAGTCCTGCACGGCGACAACGCCTTCGTCAGTGATCTCCAGATTGTTCTTCTTTTCGACGGCCTCGTCTTTCTTCTTTTTCTTCTTGCTTTCGGTGTTGGGGTAGACCTTTCGGACATTTTTCAGAATGACCTCTGCCATAATCGTGAACCGCAGTCCTGCCGCCTCCGCGATACAGGACCTCGCAGCCGCCTGAGCGCGCCGCTTTACGGCAGGTCTCCACACTGCCGCACCGCCGGTTCGGCGGAAAACGTTCCTCCTTTTGTATTTCCCGCGGGCGGTACGTAGAGGTGGAGTAGCGCAGGCGGGAGGGAATGGAAGTGAGCAAAACTGCTCGAAACCAGTATACGGCAAAGCGCGGCTTTCCACAATGGAAAACCGCGCTTTCATACTGCATTTTGGTAAGATAGATAACAAAAAGAACCGAAATTTATGCCTTTTTACCACGGCGGCGGCGATAGACGACCGCCAGCCGGTCGATGAGCAGATCGTAGACAAAAAAGAGCAGAAGCCCCATCGCTGCCGTTGCCCACAGCAGCCAAGTCGCGCTCTCGGAAAACTCCTGCACGACGGCGGGGAGCTTGAAGACAAAAATGATGAGCGCGTACATGACGCCCATACTCACGGTGCAGAGGCCGAGCTTCGCAAAGAGCCGCAGCGCTTTGGACAAGATCGCGTCAAGATTCGGCTTCACGAGGGGATAATAGCCGAGAAAGCAGAACACAAGCGCTGCTTCCTTGTCCGCGCAGAGAAGAAGTCCCAAGACCGCCGCCGCGGCAAAGCAGCTCCATGCGTAGCTTTTGCGGCATTCCTCGCGCGCGGGCAAAAGCGTAGCCGATGCGAGGATCGGCCAGGCGTAGGTCGAGAGCGGGATGACGCCGCTGAGCCAGAGAAAGGCGACCGCGAGCGCGCACAGTACGCCGCACAGCGCCAGTTCATGTGTTTTCTTTGCCAAAGTTCAAATCACATCGCTTTTACAGATATTCCGGCTCCATCGCGTCGTGGAGCACGGTGGTGATCGCGTCGGAAAAGACGCTGTCGGAGTGCGCGTGCAGGGCGTTGAGCGTCTCCACCACGGCGGCGACCTTCACTTTGCCGGTGGAGTACACATCCTGATCGAAGATGAAGCGCACTTCCTTTTCCTGCACCTGCTGGACCTGGTTGCCGCTGCGGATGTTGCGCTGGACAAAGCCGGGGCCTGCGTGCAGCTTGAGCGCCGCGAGCGCATCGAGCTTGCGCTCGACGTCGACCGAGCACTTGGCGACGCTCGCTTCGTCCACGCCGTCCTCGTCAAGAATGCCGAGATACGGCGGCTGGAGCAGATCGTTCCAGCGGCGGCCCGTGAGGCCAAGCTGCTCGCGCGAAATGGCGTTCACAAAGCGAAGCCCCACGCGGTCAAAGCAGTTGGGACGGTAAATCTTGATAAACTGGCCGAGCGGCTCGTCGAGACGGGCGGCAAAGTCCTCCCAGTGCGTGTAGCGCATGGTGGAAAGGGCGATAAAGTCCTTCGTGAGGCTCAGCTTGTAGCCGCCGTCTTCGGAAATGAACGTGTGGTTATTGACCGTCCGCGCGGGCGCGCCGTTCACGCCGGGCAGCTTTTCCACCTGGCACTGGTAGCGCGGGAACGCTGCGCGCACGGTCTCCTGAAAGTCGGCGGGCTCGCGCGTGTCGATTGAGAGAATGGTGGGGAAGCGCAGCTGGCAGATGACCTCGATGAGCTGAGATTTGCCGTAGGCGTAGCGGCGGTTATCGGAAGAGATCATAACGTAAATACCTCCGTCATGTTGCATTTGATTATAAATTATAGAGGAAAGAAAAACGATTGTCAAATCAGCGTTCGTGCGCGAAGAAGCGCTGATAAAACTTACCAGCAGAAAAACTGCATATCCGATTTTTTATGAGTCAAACTACCCTTGCGATACCCAAACCGCAAAACTCTTTCAAACAGGTGAAACCAAAAACAATTGTAGGAAAAGGAGAAAATCATTATGTCCAGCAAGAACAGCAACAAGCTCAACATCCCCGAGGCCAAGGCCGCTATGAACAAGTTCAAGATGGAAGCCGCCAGCGAGGTTGATGTGTAAAGGCCACAAAAGAAAATAACAACATACACAGCTGGAAACACTCATTTACATAAGAGCCTGCCATGAAAGCAGGCTCTTTTTTCATGCCTTTTTCCAGCGTTAAGGAGGAAAATCGACATGGCGGAGAGTATGATATATGATTATTACTACGGAGACGAAAGCAGTCAATTTTCTTTTTACCGCATCCCCCGCCAGCTTGTCACCGGGCAGCAGTTCAAGAAAATATCCACTGACGCGAAGCTGCTGTATGGCCTCCTGCTTGACCGAATGGGCCTGTCAGCGCGGAACCGTTGGTACGATGACGCTGGCAGGGTCTATATCTTTTATACATTGGATGAGATACAAGAGGACTTAAATTGTGGTCACGAAAAGGCTGTCAAATTATTGTCCGAACTGGATACAGATAAAGGCTGCGGGCTGATCGAGCGAGTAAAGCAAGGGCAAGGCAGACCAACAAAAATCTATGTCAAACGCTTCACTACCCGCCGAGTACCTGCTGAAACCACTGCGCCGCAGGAGACTCCCAGACTTCCGAAAATCGGAAGTCAAGAAGTCGGAAAATCAGAAGTCAAGAGTTCCGATAATCCGAAGTCAAGACTTCCGATTTTCCGAAGTGCAGACTTCGGAAAATCAGACGGTAATTATATTGAATCTAATCAAACTGATTTTAGCTATAAAAATCAATCTATCCATCCATCGCCTTCCTCCGAGCAGCCGGGATGGATGGATAGAAGCGAGTATCTGAGAGAGATCAAAGAGAATATCGAGTACCCGTTTCTTTGTCAACAGTTCAATGCCGATGATGTAGATGAGGTCGTGGGGCTGATGGCGGATGTGATGTGTTCCACACAGTCAACGGTACGGATCGGCGGTGAGAATATCCCGCTGCCACAGGTGCAAGCCCGCTTCTACCGGCTGGACTACTCGCTGATGGTCTATGTGTTTGAGTGTCTGCGCCGCAATAGCACACAAGTCCGTAATATCCGCGCATACCTGCTCACCACGCTGTTCAACGCCCCGCTGACCATGAATAACCACTATCAGGCCGAAGTCCAACATGACTTCGGCCCTTAATTTTGGTTGAAAATGTGGCTCAAATTGAGACACATTTTTCGACATAAAACTTGAATATGGAGGTAAATCAATGTCCAACGAAAAGAAAAACCCGCTGATTGGTGCGTTTCGGACACCTGTTGCCGGAGCGCCGCCCACTCCCGCACCGCCTATTCCTGCCAAAGGAACAAAACCGCCCATTCTATCGCCCGCCGCTGTCAAGCCCGGTGAAGTGAAGAAGCCTGCCGAACCCGCCAAGGATGATAAAGTGGCTAAGGATGGTAGGCCCGTTGCGGCTCCGGTTCCCGCCAAACCTGACGAGGGGAAGAAGCTCGCCGAACCCGCCAAGGACGATAAGGCAGCCAAGGATGGCAAGCCCGCTACGGCCCCGGTCACTCCCGCCAAACCTGACGAGGGGAAGAAGCCTGCTGAACTGGCCAAGGATGACAAAGCGGCCAAGGATGGCAAGCCTGCCGCTGCACCGTCAGCTCCCGTTAAGCCTGACGAGAGCAAGAAGCCCACCGAACCCGCTAAGGACGATAAGGCGGCTAAGGATGGCGAGCCCGCTGCGGCTCCGATTACTCCCCCCAAGCCTGACGAGGTGAAGAAGCCCGCCGAGCCTGCCAAGGATGACAAAGCGGCCAAGGACAGCAAGCCCGCTGCGGCTCCGCTTACTCCCGCTAAACCCGACGAGGTGAAGAAGTCCGCCGAACCCGCCAAGGACGATAAGGCGGTCAAGGCTGATAAGCCCGCTGATGTTCCCGCCGCTTCCACCAAGCCTGACGAGGTTAAAAAGCCCGATGAACCGGCCAAGGCGGCGGTGACGCAGAAATCGCCGGAACAGCCGAAGGATGCTACTACGGCTACCCGTACCGCAGATGGGCCGAAAGGCTCTGCCGTGACCAAGGTGTTTGAGGATCGGCTGGATGCTCCTACGGAAGCAGACTTCCTCAAGTTGCCTGTCCCCAGTGAGGGAGAGATTTACAGCATGGCCGTCCATCCTGCCTATCTGAAAGACTTTCTGGATCACCCTTTTACGGTAAACCGTGAAACGCAGGACTATAAAGACCTGTTTGAGTCCATCAAGACCTATGGTATTCGTGAACCTGTCCTCTGTCGTCCCGGTCGCAACGGCGGACTTGAGATTATTTCCGGCCATCGCCGCCATGACATCGGCGCACAGCTGAATTACCCCATTCCTGTTCTGATCGAGCGTGTGGACGAGGATGACGCACAGATCCAATGCGTAGACGGAAACCTCCACCGTAAGGATATTCCTATCTCCGAACTGGCCCGTGCCGCACAGATGAAAATGGACGCACTGAAACGCAAGGCCGGACGCCGCTCCAAGGCGGATATTCTGGCGGGTAAGGAGCCGATGAAGCGCAGCGATGAGCAGGTGGGAGAAGATTTAGGCATGAGCCGCGCCAGCGTGCAGCGATTGATGCGCGTCAACCAGTTGGAGGAGCCGCTGAAAAAAATGGTGGATAAAAAGGAACTGCCGCTGGATACCGCCGAGCAGATTTCCCACATGAAACCCACCGAGCAGAAAACACTTGCGGACGCCATCGAAAAAGAGGGTGGAAAAGTCCCCTCTAAGACGGAAGCGGTCAAGCTCAAGGAGGAAAGCCGTGCCGGTACGCTCACTACGCAGAAGATTGAGAAATCTGTTGCGCCTACCAAGCGTGAGATCGACCCGCCGTTGAAGGTCACTTTCCAAGATGACGAGTTGCGCCCCTATTTCCCTGACAAGGGAACCACCGTTGCTACGGTCAAGCGCACGATGTTCGAGGCGATGGATCTTCGCAAAAAGGCGCTGGAACGCCAGAAAATGAAGATGCAGACCGAGAAGGAACCTAAGAAGAAATCTGAACCGGAGAGGTGATGGAGCATGACGGTTGTAATTGTTAAACCGGGGTATGCTCCGTATGAGGCGGAGATTAACGGCTTAGATGAAATGCAGGGGGTCGTAGGCGGAATGATCCAGGCCATCTACCCCTTTGAGGATAGGGCCGCAGTTGTCTGCAATGATGAGGGTATTCTTTTGGGGATGCCGTACAACCGAAGCGTTCCCGGCGGATATGGCGGCGTATTTGGCCCTTTTTTTGTGTGCGGCTTGGGCGAAGAGGACTTTTGCTCTTTGACCCCGGAGCAGGTCAAATCCTACAAGAAGGAATTTCACTGTGCTGAAATCCTGATTGGAGCAACAGGCAATACTCCCATCACGATGAAGGTGCAGCCCAAAGCGGTAGGCAGCCCCGGCCAAGAAAAAAGCCGGAATGACCCTCCGGGGCGGGAGTGAGCTGTCATGCAGGAATATACTTCCCCAAGCGAACGGCTGAAGGCACTGACAGATCAATTGGAGCAGGGCGTGTCAGATATTTTTCAAAGCGGTCAATACGCAGCTTATCTTACTGCCATGTCGAAATTCCACCATTATAGCTTTGGCAATACCATGCTGATTTTCATGCAATGCCCAAATGCCACCAATGTTGCGGGTTATCACGATTGGAGAAGGAATTTTGGCCGACAGGTCAAGCGAGGCGAGCGTGGCATCACCATACTCGCCCCTTGCCCATACCGCAGGAAGGAAGAAGTGGAGGAAGCTGCTTCGGATGGTTCACCCGCCACCTCTGTTCAATGGGTGCAGCGCATGGGTTTCCGCACAGTTACGGTATTCGATGTGAGCCAGACGGAGGGAAAACCGCTGCCTGAGCTTGTAAAAAAGCTGATCGGCGATGTAGCACAGTATGAGAGCATGGTTGCGACTCTGCGCAGCATTTCCCCTTACCCCATTTCCATTGAGCCGTTTCCGGGCGGTGCTTATGGCTGCTGCAATTTTGCGGAACAACGTATTTTTGTCCAGCCCGACATGAGCCAAGCACAAACCATCAAAACCATGATCCATGAGGCCAGTCACGCTAAACTCCATGCACCAATAGAGGACGGTGACGGTGAAACACCACCACAGCGCAAGCGGCGCTTTGTCCGGGAAATGGAGGCTGAAAGCGTGGCCTATGTAGTCTGCCAGCACTTCGGAATTGATACCGCTGATTACTCTTTCGGCTATGTGGCCGGATGGAGCCACGGAAAGGATCTATCGCAGCTGAAAGCATCATTAGAACTGATCCGCAATACCGCCGCAGAACTGATTGACGGTATCGACCCACCGAAAGAACTGCCGCCGCCTACACAGAAAAAACAGCGAACAAAAAGGAGAAATGCCTATGAGCGCAGTTGACGCCCGGAAAGAACACTATGAGGCCGTGGAGATTTTAGGTATCCCCGGCCTTTTCACTACCCTTCGAGTAGACCGTGCCACTATCCCAAAAGGCGTGTATGCCTATGATATGCAAACCAGTGAACAGGATTGGAGCCAACCTTGCCTGCTTGCCCGGCATATCACGGTGGAGCATTTCGGCACCGTCCTGACCGCAAGCCCTGTTCCCATTCCGCCCAATGGGTATCTCGATTTGTCCCCCGGTGATTTTGAAGGCCAGTTCTGCGGCGAGCGTATGACGCTGGCTGATTTTGAAGCCAAATGGCTATCCCCAGTCAAACGACCGCCCAAGAAAAAGGTGCTCCATAAAGCCGCACCCCGCCGTCCTGCACCGATTCGATGAGGTGCGTTATGGGAAAAGAAATCAGTTTGATCGCGTTTCTGGACGAAGTGGTGTCCCGGAATACGCAGCATTACAGAAAAGATTTTGAACTGGATGCTCAGAAACTGCGTGACGCACTGAACAGCCCCTATATGGATGAACGGATATTCTACTTCATGTCTCGCCCTAACGGGACATGGTGTGTGCTGGAACGGGATGTCTTTCTCCGAGACAGCGACGGGTATAAGATTTGGACACACTATGCGGATATGCCCGATGGCATCGAAGCCTATCGCGTCACCATCACTGGGCGGCGCGGCACAGCCCCTATGGGTCATGTTGTGAAGCTGAATTACCGGGAACAGGTACAGCGGGTCATAAAAGTAGCTATCCCCTTTGATGATGTGGAGCTTACTTTTTACTCCGGGGAGAAGTTTCGTATGCCGATGGAGCAGTACAGAAAGCAGCGGGAAGAAATTTTCTTTGAGTATGGAGCCATTCAGAATTTTCGCTGCTGCCCCAAAAGCGAGGCGGAATTGTACCGTGTTATTTCGATGGAACATCGCTTGCAAAAGGGCTGGCAGCCCAAAACAAAAAAGGGGCCGGACACTCCGGCCAGATAGGAGGTGTTGAGCCCATGCCTGAAAAGGACAGTGAGGACAGCTTTTATTATTTGAACGCATATCAGGACGATATTACGCCCGGCCAGAAAATGACGATCCTGCATAACATTTCTTTCAACGATTGGCGGGCCGGCCCTCATATCGCCCCGCTGGTCACGCTGACGAGAGAGGAAGTCACACAGCGCAAGGAGGCCAGCATTACGCTGGAAAAAGAGCTGTACGCCCAGCTAAAAAAACTTGCGGCGGCGTGGGATGAACAGGCCGCACAGACGATGCTGTTGGAACGGGCGCTGGAATATCTGCAAACGCCAGAGGTCGAGCATACCTCCAATGAGTGGAAACAGGACAAAAACGGGATATGGGAGATCAGCAACCGCACCTATAAAATGCGATATAAAATCTCCTATGAAAAGGCCGCCGATGTTTACCTCGTCAGCTGGGGAATCATCTACAACGCACCTAAACAGCCAGACAGCAACTACCGGAATTATTGGGGAGACAGTATCTATGTCGCGCGGCAGGATAAGAAAAAATACCCCAGCATGGAGGCCGCACAGCATTATATCCAAGGCCGGTTTGACCTGTATTGTCACCTGTTCCGAGAAATCTCCCCACCAGTCCCCAATGAGTGCAGACGGATGTTCAGTATCAACGGCTATTTGGCGGCAGGGTACACGCTGGCTCCACCAGATAAGGAAGAACCCAACAAGAAGGCCGTTGATGACCTGCTGGCCTGTCTGGATGACGCGGATGCCGCAGTACCCCCAGCGGAGAAGCCGAAAGTGCATATTTCTGAAAAGAAGGCTGAACGCAAAAAGTCCGTTCCAGTAAGATAGGCGGTGTGTCATGGGATACAGCCGTTTAGAACCGGGGCGGGAGTTGGAAGTCCGCGAGTACATCAGTTTTCAACGCGGCCGCGATGGCTTTTGTGAATTGATCGAGTGCAGCGTGGATGAATTGCTGGAACGCAAAGCCGAGAGTATTGTCCGTGAAAAAGAACTATGTCAGCGTATTGATGCCGCAGTGGAAGTATGGTCAAAACAGGCACAGCAGACCCAACAGTACATGAAGGCACTGGAATATGTCAAAACGCCGCCTACACCTCATACCTCAAACCGATGGACGGTCAATGAATATGGCAACCATGAAATGAGCAATATGGTGTACCGCTTTTCATGGCGCGAGTATGAACACACCGAATGGGATAGGACGCTGGAAAAATCTGTCCCGAAATCATGGGAACTCACATGGTCAGTTACATTCAACACGCCACATAACCCGGACTATTCCGGCGATGGCTGGAAGATAGCCGGTCAGGACAGAAAAATTTTCCGGGATAGAGCGTCTATGGAGAAATATCTGCAAGGCCGTATTGCAGCCTACGCTGACCTGTTTGTTGAGATATGCCCACCAATCCCGACAGAGCATAAAGACCGCTTTTCCATCAACGGACAGTTGATGCAGGGCTACATGGTAGCAACTAAAGAGCCGGAACGCCCGAATCAAGGCCAAGTGGATGCCCTGTTGGACTGCTTGGACGACGCGGATATGCTGGAGGTGCCTACTCTCGCTCCTAAGAAACAGCATCCCCAAAAGGAAAACCACACGATCAAAAAGAAATATTCCCCGACACGGTAGGACAGCGGCGCTTTGCGTCGCTGTCCCAGCCAGCATGGAATTTTGACATCAAAATTCCGCTGGTTAGGGGCGTACCCCTAAAACCCCGTGCCGTCCGTCGAAATGTGTCTCAAATCGAGACGCATTATTTTTTACAAGGAGAGTGATGTCCCTGTGCAAACCGACTATTCGCCATGGGGCGAAATACAGGCTCTTGAAACGCTGCATCCCGGTATCCACCTCATCACAACACCCGGCCACGGCGGCATCATGGCGGAATGGCCCGCCTATCTTGAACTGTCCGGCGCCGCACGCAAATGCGGCTTTCGTGAAAACGGCTGCCTTTGGTTTGAAGAGGATTGCTGTGAACAGGTGGTGCTTCGTGAACTGCTGGATCGTGGGATGTGGACGCTGCCGGATCGGATCAGCGACCCGGCAAAGTTTGAAGAAGGAATCAACCGAATCATCCAGCAGTATCACCCGGACTATTGGTCAGAGCGAGAAGCGGGCCGCACCGTTCCGCAAACCCGCAAAGTGCGAGAGAAAAACAATCTGTCTATCCGAAAGGGGGAACAAGCCGATAAAGCCATATAAAACAATGACGCTTCGCCTGAACGCTGCGGAGTACGCGCACCTGTGCCGACAGGCAGAAGTGACCGGGCTGAAAAAGGAGCCGTTGGTACGGCAGCTCATTATGGGCGTAAATCTCCGGCCCCGTCCCCCCGATGCCTATGCCGACCTGCTTCGGGCGCTGTCCGCCATCGGGAATAACATCAACCAGTTGGCCCATCAAGCCAACGCCAGGGGCGCAGCCACCGGTGACGAAATCACGGAAGCGCTGCATCTGGTGCGGCAGGCCACACGATTGATGCGGGAGCGGCTTTGAATGGCGTATACGAAGATCATTGTCATTCATAGCCGATTGGACAGGTGCCTGGGCTATACGCAGGACGAGGAAAAGACCTCTCTGGAAACGGTGCTGGACTACGCCATGAACAGGGATAAGACCGAGCAGGACTGTTTTGAAACTGCGCTGAACTGTGACCGGGAAACCGCCTACGCAGACATGATGGACACCAAGCGCCGCTGGGGCAAGACCAGCCGCAAACGCAAGGGCTATCATGTGATTCAGTCCTTTGCCCCCGGTGAGGTCGCGCCGGAGCAGGCTCACGCCATCGGCGTCGAATTGGCACAGCGGCTTTTGGCGGATAAATACGAAGTAGTGGTGTCCACGCATTTGAACAAGGCGCACCTACATTCGCATATCGTATTCAACAGCGTGTCCTTTGTGGACGGTTCCATGTACCGTGACCGTATTTCGGACTTGCTGGGCGGCTCAGGGGTGGGTATCCGGGGCACATCGGATGCGATCTGTCTGGAGCATGGCTTGTCGATTATTGAATCCAGTGAGCCATCCGTCAGCCGTGCCGAGTGGGAGGCAGAAAAGGCGGGGAAGCCCAATTTCCGGGGGCTGGCCCGTGCGGACATAGACACCGCCATCGCCAACGCCTACACCATGCGTTCTTTTTGGGGAGAGTTGGTGAAAATGGGCTATCAAGTCAAGCGGTATCCCCAAGTAACCCATGCGGCGGTCAAGCCGCCGGGCGGCGCGCGATTTCTCCGGCTGGACAAGCTGGGGGCCGGGTACAGCGAGGCGGAGATATTCTCCCGTCTTACGGAGAGCCGCATCGGCACAGCGCCGCCAATCAGCGACCATACCCCTATCCTGCCGCAGCGGTATTTCCCCTATGGGCGGTGCTACCGTGTGAAAGGCCGTTTGCCATTAAAGGCAGGCCGCGCACGGGGCTTCCGGCTTCTGTACCTGAAATATCTTTATCTGCTGAGGAAGCCGCCATCCCGGCGCAAGACCCCAGTCTCACGGGCAGAGGCCATTAAGTTTGACCGCTACCAAGAGCAGTTCTTTTATCTTTACAAAAACCGCATCGACAGTGTGGAGCAGCTGACCATGCAGCAGGAGGCGCTGCAAGCGGAGATCGACGCTCTGACTGACCGCCGGGCCGATTTGTACCGCCTGCGCCGAAAAGCCCCGGATGATACAGCTTGTTCCGAGGAGATCGGCACGATCACCGCACGGCTGCGGGTACTGCGCCGGGAGCTGAAGCTGTGCGCCCGCATTGAAGATGATATTCCAACGGTGCGGGCGCAGATGGAAATTTCAAAGGAAAGGAGCGACCATGAAAAAGCTGATAAAAGCAGACCGGAACAAAGTGTTGGAGCTGACCGCAGCGTACCAACCCATTGACCGTGACAGCCTAAAGGCAGAATTGGAGATTTTGGAGCAGAGCCGACATAACGATTATCTCTTTTTGGCCCGGAAAGACCGCCTTCGGTTGATGGCCCTGTCCGAGGTCTACACCGCAGGCAGTGACGCCAATGGGTTTCTCGCCCTATTTGAGGTACAGACCTGCTGGCCGGTTCTGGCGCTGCTGCTTCATGTGGAGTACATGGAAAGCAGCATCCACCGTGGAAGCGTAGTTTTGATGGACTATTTTGAACTTGTCCGGGATGTGGCCCTTTTTGACCGGCTCCCTGATGCCCAGCGGGAGGGGCACATCAAGCAGCTGATAACCCGCTGTGTACGGTATGCCCCGCAGTGTACGATGGTGGATCTGATCGAATATTTGAAAACCGGGAGGTAAAAGAAAATGGACGCAAGTGGAGAAGTGGCCGACCTGATGGTAAAGGAGAGTATCCAGCTGACGGAGGAAAGCATCAAGCTGTTGGCGGCAGGCTGTAAAAACCTGACCGCCTTTTTATATGCTCTGGCGAAGGATAATAAAAAGCTGGTGGGAAAGACCAGTATGAAGCGCCTGCTGCGGGAGGGCAAGGAATTGAAAACCTTTTGCATCAAGGCCGAGGATTTGAATGACTTCCGCAAATACGCCAAGCCCAATATCCTCTTTGCCGCGATCCGGGATACAAAGGAGGATGACGGTGTGGTGGCGCTCGTCACCAATACGGATTTTGTATCCCCGGTCAATCTGTTCATGCAGCGCCGGGGCTATCCCGCCCCCACGCAGACGCAGGAGGACGATACCGTAAAAAAAGACGCACCCCGCACTCAACAAGGGAACTCCTCACCAGAGCGCGGGAATGGCTCGACACCATCGAGGACGAGCCAGATGACGAGGACTACTGACACGGCTGAAAAAATCAGTGATATTCCCACGGTAAAAGGCCGGTTGGCCGTGTTGCAGAAAACCGCTGCGGGGATGCGGGACGGTCAGGCGAAGCAGCGTTCCCAGCCCACACAGCAGAAATCAAGATAACAGGAGGAATTTTTAGTATGGCAAATCTGGAACAGATCGTGAGCCGTAAGGCCGAAAACGATACAAAGTGGAAAGAGGCCCAGCAGGCTGAGAGGGAAAATACCACGGCCATGCAGGACGCCGGAATCACGGAGATCACCAGCAATCCCGAAGCCTACGCCCGCTATCTGGAGATGCAGGGGGACAACCCCTCTTACAGTGCCGGCAATATCGCGCTGGTGATGTTCGGCAACCCGGAGGCCACCGTGTTCGGAACCCGTGACCGCTGGAAAACGCTGAACCGCTCCGTTATGGACAGCGAAAAGAACAATGGCGTGAAAATTTTTGCCCGTTCTCCTATGGGGCGCGGCTATACGCTGGCGGATGCCTATGACATCAAGCAGACGCAGGGCCGGGATATTTCCCGGATCACCTTGCAGAATGACAGTAAGGAAATGGAGGCGGCGTTGACCACCGTTCTGAATTATGCCGTTGTGCCGGTGGTCATTGACAAGGAACTCCCTGCCCCTGCCTTTTATGACGCCGCCAATCTGGAACTGGCCATCAACCCGGACTATCCCGACAACGAAGCCTTTGCGGCGATCACCGCCGAGGTAGCCCACAGCCGTTTCCATGCCAAGGGCGCCAATGCCAGCTATGACCGCAGCGAGTGTGAGTTGGACGCACAGAGCATTTCCTATATCCTCTGCCGCAGATACGGGATTGAACGGCCTATGCCGGATATGTCGAACCTCGCTGCTCTCTATGAGGGCTGGGAACCGCAGGAGTGCCGACAGGCTCTCGATAATATTCAGGATACCAGTAAGCAGTTTGGGCGCTCCATTGAGAAAAATCTGGAGATGGGCAAACAGCGCAGCCGTGCCCCGGTACATCGTCCTACCCGGTAAAGTCCCGACAACAGGGGGTGTCTCCCCTTTGGGGAGTATGAGCCACCGCCCACCCCTGTCAAGGCCGCACGATTGCTGGCGCAATCATGCGCGGAGTCAGCCAGTGCGCGCACTGGCTGAGCCTTGACCGGGCTGTTCGCTGGCTCATTAGGTAATCAAGGGGAGGACACCCCAAAAGCCGCTGACAGCGGCTTTTGCCATATTGGGAGCGCGGCGCGTCCAACGCAGTGCCAGCGAGCCCGTCAGCCCGCCCCGCCGTGAGCCATCGGCGGGGCGCTTTTCAAAATGTGGCTCAATTTGAGACACATTTCTACATCAAACAAAAATTTTGGAGGTTATCTATGAAACACCGCAGATTGATTTCAGCGTTTCTTACTTTTGTTTTGTGCCTCAGCATGATCCCCACGGCATCAGCCGCCCAGCAGAACAGCTACCATGATCCTGCTGAGCATTGGCTCACAGCCAACAACCGTACCAACGAATTGGATGCCAACAGCACCGTTACACGTGAGACCTTCAAATGCGGCGAATGCGGCAAGGCCACATCCTTTGAGGTGTTCCGCGTTCCTGAATATACCCGTGATGGGCAGACTGCCATGAGCCGTAATGTCAAATACTCGGATGGCACCATGGTGGATGGCGTCGGCAAGGGCTCTGTGTTGGATGGGACGCCCGGCAAAGACGCCTACTACACTGGGTATCATTATACGAAAGCCGTTTGTGAAACCTGCGGCTCGCTCAACACCAATATGAGCAAGAGCGAATATGGCTATCTGAAGAACGTCTACTGGCTGTATGACTGCGCCGCGGAGTTTACTGAGGATCTGCCGGAGACCGTTACCCATGAATATGTAGACAGCAAGTACCACCGCACTGTCACCAAAGGCGGCACCTACTGCTGTTTCTGTTACGGTACGAATTACGAGAAATCCTCTGTGCTGGAACGGCATGACATGGAAACGGAGACTCTGTCCCAGCCCGCTCATGGCCGTTTCGCTGCCGTGGAGAAGTGCCGCCTGTGCGACTATACCTGCTATGACTACACGGCGGCCAAGGCCGTTGTTGCCAGCTACTACGGCGTGGCAGACGGACAGCCCCATACCATCAGCGTCACGGACTTGTCTGAAGCCGGTGTCCGCACGGCCATCCGCTACGGCAACAGCGCGGATAGCTGCACCATGACCACCGCACCCAACTATACGGACGAGGGTCAGTACACTGTCTATTACGAGATTACCTACACCTGTGACGGTGTGGATATGACGGAAAACGGTGTGGCCTACGTCTGGCTGCGGGCTGATACCACAGATGAAAACGGCAACTGCGGCTGTGGCTGCTCTAACCCCAACTGTGGCTGTCAGAACAAGCATTGCAACGGAAATTGCTGCACCGACAAGGGCTGTGGTGAAAACCACAAGTATATTCTGCTGG
>ERZ827423.2122-NODE-2122-length-16639-cov-12.601845_pt1 | contig 16639 bp, 18 predicted proteins | sample MGYA00519775_ERZ827423 | MGnify/ENA primary metagenome ERZ827423 (study PRJEB31778, sample SAMEA3449296) | human gut metagenome | biome: human gut; feature: human-associated habitat; material: faeces | place: United Kingdom | collected 2010/2012 ...
TCATGAATGTCCTTCCATCGGGCTTTCCCCGATCACACTTATGATTATACTCATTCTTTTAGCACTGTCAAGTCGAGAGTGCTAAAAATGACAATTTTTTTCTTGCCCGCTGTGCTAGATGATAAAATCCTGAACTGCTGTCGAACAGTTCAGGCTTTGTAAAATATAATTGGAGGATGTGTTTTTTCTACTAGATTTTATTTTCGACAATAAAGGTATACACTTTCATCTGACTTCCAGTGCCTGTTCTAATCGTAAGCCTATTAGATGCCACCATTTGTGCTCCAATAGATGTATACTGTGTAAATCCAGTCGGATGACTAAAAGATGTTTCATTTCTGTGTTCTTTTTGACCTGTTTGCACAATATCCGATGCTATCAAATGGTACTCGCTATTTTCATATTTTAACAATTGACTGGATACTCTATAACTTGAAAGAGCCTTTGAGTATCCTCCTCCGGCGTGTGTCAGTTTATGTCTATTTCCATCTTCTACATAACCCATTGTTACGTATCCTTTAATTCCCCCATCTGGATCTAAATCTTCCTTTTTTTCTTCATAATAGGATCTTGCAACAACGGTTTGAAATTTAACATCAGTATTATTTTCAACCACATTCGTAGTATCTATCACATATGCCTCTACTTTTTCTGAATTTCCTTCATCATCAATTACCGTTGCAAAAGTCTTTTCACAACTTCTACTTCTCGCAGCATTTTCAAACAATTCTTCAAGATGGTCTTCCACATATTTGTCTACTTCTTGTGCAAGAGTATCTGGATTACTTGAAGTTGAAACTACCATCTCATTTTTTGCAAAAATCTGTGTATTAGAGAACAAAAGCATTGTTAATGCCATAATCATCGCAAAAAGCTTTTTCATTTTCATAAATACCTCCATAAAATTTAAAACCACATCCTTCATTTAATATTTTATTTACTTTATATCATATGATATTCAGGTATATATAAAAACATTGTAAACTATCTATTCTCTTGTCTCGATTTTATCGTATTGCAGTTTAACTCAAAGAACTGCCGTTCATACCGCTTGATCGTATTCAGGATCAATCCGGTAAAGAAGCTGAAAGTAGCCATGATGACCATGCCGACTACCACAAACAGCGTAGGAAAGCGGAGCACTTCCCCGGTTTGCAGGAAATCCGCAAATACTGGCAAAAATAAGATCAATGCAAGAGTGAGAATGATCAGCGAGAGCAGCGAAAAAAACTGAAAAGGGCGGTAATTCTTGAACAATGAGAGGATCGTGCAGATCACACGGATCCCATCGCTATATGTATTCAGCTTTGACTCACTGCCATCCGGACGATCTCGATATCGTATGGGAATTTCCTGAATGACCATGTTTTTATCCAGTGCATGGATGGTCATCTCTGTCTCGATCTCAAATCCGCTGCTGATTACCGGATATGATTTGACAAACAATGGACTGAACGCACGGCATCCGGTCATGATATCATGTATATCGCTGCGAAAGATCCAGTTAATCAAAAAGCGTACCATTCGGTTTCCCATATTGTGAAAGGCACGCTTATTTTCCACAAAATAGGTGGAAGAAAGACGGTCTCCGATGCACATGTCAGCCTGCCCTTTCAGCACCATCTGTGCTGCCTGCCATGCGTCTTCGGCAGGGTAAGTATCATCCCCATCAACCATAATATAGCAGTCGGCATCAATATCCCTGAACATCGAACGAATGACATTTCCTTTTCCTTGCCGGTATTCTTCTCTGACTATGGCACCCTTTGCCGCAGCGATTGCTGCCGTGGCGTCAGTTGAGTTATTGTTGTATACATATACATCTGCATCCGGGCATACACGATGAAAATCATCAATGACTTTTCCGATGGTCATTTCTTCATTGTAACATGGAATCAATACTGCGATCTTCTTGTCCATTTCCATCATTCTCCCCCTTTTCGAAAGACCAGATATTTACTCAGGATATAATTCATGATTACGACGACAATCTGCACGATGATCTTAGCGAACATCTCATTCCATAGAAGCATTTCGATGAACAGCGCCATCAACAAAACTTCCATGATCAATGTAGCTATCCTTGCCCCTGTAAAGCAAAGCAGCTCATGTTTCCATCTATCTTTCGCTTCGCTTTTGAACACCCAATACTTGTTTGTCAAAAACACAAACAGGACAGTAATGATCCATGAGATGAGATTTGCCGCCTGATAGTGCATTGCCATCACGCACAAGCGAAAACATCCAAAATTCAGGATCATTGAGCATGCGCCGAAAAACAAATAGCGGAAAAGCTCACTTTGATCTTGCTCAAGCATTCGCTTCATGTGATATCCTCTCAATTTCCTGTTCTTTCCGTGCCCTGACGATCAGCACGATCAGTGCCGCAATGAGGATCAGGTCATATATCATATCAAATGTCTGATAAGCAATGTGCAGGCCCAGGGCCTCCGATATCATGACCAGGTAACGCCGATAGACCACGCAGGCAAATATGCACAGCATCATCCATTTGCTGAGGCGTTTTTCTTTCATGATATATACAGCCAATGCCAGCAACAAGATTAGCTGTACGGCACGATCATGTTCCTGTGAATATGTCCAGAAACCGCTGATTACCGCTGGAATAGCGTACCAAACCAGACGGTCTTCAGAAGGATACAGCCAGAGCCACATCAATAAAGCTGTCGCTATGCCGAAAATCATGCTCATCGTATTGCATACCTTCGTGGAATAACCTCCTTGCAGCATCCAGTTCCATCCGGAGAAAAAGGCATTGTTCCAATAAGTATTCCCTTCTGCGTTCATCTGAGACAGCATGGTAAATGGAGAAATATCCGTCAGGATCCAGCCGATAATCAGCGCAATCAGCGGAATGGCGGAGGCAACCACAAAGCATTTCCAATTGCGTCTCAACAGTACTGCCAGAAAAAAAGGTGCAGCCAGAACTGGTTTTACGCTGGCTATGCCCAACAGTATGCCGGCCCACAGGGGATGTTCTTTTTCTAACAAAACAAATCCCAGCAAAAGCACACCGGCAACAAGGCCAAAATTCAGATAGGGCAATCCTGTCCAGAATCCTGAAATGCACAGACCTGCCAATGTGAGCAGCACACAATGCTCACGATGCCATTTCATACGCTTCCCGAATTGATACAGAAGAGCTGCGGCAAGAGCGATGCTCGCAATCATGAGGAAAAACGTCAGTATTTCCGCGATGCGCTCAGGAAGAAAAGCAAAGTTTGTGATTATCCCAATGACCATCGCCCAGGAAGGATAGCCAGAATTTCGCGGCAGTTCACCAATGGCATCGATTACAGGATGTGCCCCATATATCACATCGAATGGAGAGACGCCTGCCATCATGTAACGGCTTTCACGATAGCGCCGGGTAAAATCGCTGACACCGACATCATGATATTGAATGACTGCGTATACGATATTGATCAGCAAAAAGATCAGCATCAGAGCCATCACGACATACAGGACGATCTGTTTTTTTTCATTCAGCTTTCCATTCATTTCACAGATCCCTCCTCAAACGGATCGTTTTTAATGAGATGCGCAGATCTCCAGAATAAGAAATCATCCAGCTGACATAGGTACTGTCCTGTTCCAATGTAAACGGAACAATGATCTCACCATTGGAAAGTGTTTCTGCATCTACATCTTGATCGAGAAGATCATGGTTCTGGGATGAGCTTATTTTTATGGATAATTGCTTTACACGCTCATCGATCTGTTCACAGTCCCCTTTGATCTCCAATATATATCTTCCGGCAGGCAGCGTAAGTTCAGGGCCTTGCAATAAAAGTCCTTGCTTTGCGGTCGACTTCAGCGCTGTTTCTTGATAATCAATCGCAGATGCGTGCTGATCCCGCCGATAGCGAGGATCAAAAAGGGCAATTTGAACTCCTTCATTCAACTGTTCCGGACTTATCACGCTAGATGTCCTTCGATCAACCAGCGAAGGAAATAACGCGATGACAAAGATAAGCAAAATAGCAAAAGACAATATCGCAGCGCTGATGATCTGCTTATGTCGTTGTACACACATACAAAACTTCCTTTCCTCTTCCCCGCGTTTCATCTTACCATCGCCATTGCCTCTCTTTGTTTACGTACTGTAAAGATTTAGTCAAGATTCTGTTAAGCTCTTGCATTTTATACTGAAAAAAGACCGATCATGAAAGGTTCATCCTCTGCCATTCGTATATAAGGTGAACAGAGAGCTGATTCTCAAGGAGGAAAAGAAGATGAAAAAGAGAACGATGTTAGTTGCTGGCCTTGGTGCTGCCGGGGCATTATTCCTTTCTGTCCATGCCTGGACGGCTTCTGCGGCACCTGTGACCACCCCTGTGTCTGATCACTGCATGCCGTTTATTGATGAAAATGACAACGGAGTATGTGATAATAAGGAAAACGGGACGTATGCTCAGCAGCCCAATTGCGTGAAGGAGGGAAACGCGGATGGAAACGGCATCTGCAGCTGGTGCGATCAGCACCATGCACATCATCAGGGACATCGTTATCAGGGACGTCATCACTGACGCGTGAATCAGATGCGGTCAGAACAGGAAATCACCAGGGCGATCGCGCGTCATGCGGATACCGTTCGCCGGATCTGCCTGCTTCATCTGAAAAACGCCTCTGATACAGAGGACGTGTTTCAGGAAGTATTCCTGAAATATGCGTTGAGCACCGTTGCGTTCGACAGTGAAGAGCATGAAAAAGCATGGCTGATCCGGGTAACGATCAATCAGTGCAAAGATGTGCTGAAAAGCTTTTTCCGCCGCAATGCTGTTTCTTTGGACGGCTTGCTGCCTGTGGCCGTCAAACAGGAACCGCAGGATACACAGACCCTGGAAGCTGTGCTTTCCCTGCCGCAGAAATATCGCAATGTGATCTATCTGCATTATTATGAAGGCTATGCTGCCACAGAGATCGCAGATATCATGCACAAGCCGGTGAACACCGTTTACACGATGCTGGCACGGGCCAGAAAGCTGCTTAAAGAAAAGCTGGGAGGTGATGAGGTTGAATGAGCGGATCAGAAAAGCCTTTGATGCCGTGCATGCGGAAGAGAAACTCAAAGAAAGCACAAGACGATCGGTCATGCGCCAGCTGGAGCGAAGACACAGGCCATGGCTGAGCACACCGCGCATCGTCAAAGTGCTCACCGTGCTGATCCTCATGATCGGGCTGGGCGGCTATTTCTCCTATTTTACCGAAGCCAGCGTCATCAGCGTAGACATCGATCCTTCCATAGAGCTTTCCGTCAACATCTATGGCCGGGTCATCTCTGCCACAGGGATCAACGAGGATGGCGAAGCGCTGCTTGCGGATGTCAGCGTCGATCACATGGATTATGCAGACGCGATCGTCGATCTGCTGAACAGCGAAGCTGTCCAAGCTTTGCTGGAAGCAGGCGACCAGCCGGAGATCACCGTCGTCTGCGGATCCATGGAAAGCGCACGCGCAATGGAAGACTGCCTTTCTCAACGTGTTTCTTCTGTTTCCATCCATTGCAGCGAAAACCATCACGAAGTCGAACAGGCACACGAAGCCGGTTTATCCGTAGGAAGATACCGTTTGCTGCTGGAACTGCAGAAACAAGATCCGAACATCACAGCCGACGATATCGCCGGTCTTTCCATGGCACAGATCCGTGCCATGCTGGAAGCGACAGACACAGAAGCCGCTTCCTCAGGACACCATCAGGGACATGCTCATCATGGTCAAGATGAATAGAAAAGCGCCATCAAGCGGCGTTTTTTTGCATATATGAAAAAGCGAGGATCTCCATGAGGTCCCCGCCTTCGTCATCACTCGATCATGATGGTCTTCTTTTCCGGCAGCTTCTCTTGCGCTTTCGGGAAAGTGATCTTCAGCTCGCCATTGTCATAGCTTGCCTTGATGTCTTCTTCTCTTACGTTCTCTCCCACATAGAAGCTCCTGGAGAAGGTGCCGCTGTAGCGTTCCTGCCGGATCACATTGCCTTTGTCATCCTTCTCATCCTTGCTCGTGTTGTGGGATGCGCTCACATTCAGATAGCCGTCATTCAGTTCCAGATGGATGTCTTCCTTCTTGCAGCCAGGCAGTTCCATATCCAGCATGTAGCTTCCATCTTTCTCTGTGATATCGGTCTTCATGGCCATATCACTGCGGTTTGCGAAGAACGGTGATGTGAACATATCATCGAACATGTCGTCAAATAAGCTTGTGGTTCTCGGGAAGAATTTCATATTGATCGCCTCCATTTTCAAACATCCTCACGGTTGTCTTCAAGCAGCCGTTCATGGAATTCTTTCCATCGGGGCATCCCCCGATTACACTTATCATTATAGTCATATTTTTAGCACTGTCAAGTGTTGAGTGCTAAAAATCGTCAATATTTTCCATATTTTTATCCATTAAAACAAAGTTTGCACAAGGATCATATAAAATATCGTCCCTCCAGCAATCGATAATAACATCTGCCGTTTCCATAGGTGCAAAAAGACGACCAGGGCGATAGACAGTAATTCCGGGATGCCATATGGTGCGCTGAGCACGCTGACATTGCGCAGACAATAAACGACCAACAGGCCGAATACCGCGGCAGGCAGCACCTTGCCCAGATACCGTACATATTTCGGCGTCTGTCTGCCTGATGGAAACAACAAAAACGGCAGATAGCGTGTGATGGCGGTGCCCAAGACGATCATCGCGATCGTGATCAGCTGCTGTGTCAGCGTCATTTCTCATCCTCTCCCTTCTCCAACGGTCTTCTCAGCAGCGTCAGCACACCGAGAATGGCCAGCATCGCCGGAACCATGAACTGATCCGCCCCAAACAGGATCAGACAAAGCAAAGATACGGCAAGGCCGCAGAGCGAGCTGACGTGATCTTTCTCCTTGAGCCACTGCTCCAGGAAGATGACGACGAACATCGCCGTCATGACGAAGTCCAGCCCCTCCGTGCTGAACTGCAGGAAGGAACCGAATATCCCGCCCAATGTGGCGCCTGAAAACCAATAAAAGTGGTTCAGCAGCGTCACGAAGAACATGAACCATCCGCGATCCACATCCTCCGGGATATCCGCGGTGTAATTGATCGAAAAGCTCTCGTCGCACATGCCGAAGATCAGATAGATCTTCTTCCATCCCAGCCCTCGAAATTTATCCAGCATCGCAATGCCGTAAAACAGATGACGGGCATTGATCATCAGCGTCATGGCCAGTGCCTGCAACGGATCAAACGCGCCCATGAGCATGTTGACGGCGATGAACTCAATGGAACCGGCAAAGATGGTCAGGCTCATGAGCATCGGATAGATGAAGCTGAACCCATTGACATTCATATAGATTCCATAAGTCAGACCGAGAAACCAAAATCCCGCAAAGATCGGGATCGTATACGGAAAGGCACATTTCAATGCCTTCTTCATGACTTGTATCTGCAAGATATCCCCCTTCTTTCTGATCAGCAGCGCATCATCGAATGCAATAGCAAGCAAGCCGATCCCCCTGTCTCTTCTTTCACATAGGAAAGGGCATCCGCTCGGATGCCCTGTCAGTTCACGCCTGTGTATGCAAGTCTGTCTTGCTGCCTTCGCTTGCCTGCGTCAAGATCTCGACCAGCTTGAGCGCCTGCGGCGGACAGCCGCTCACGCCGAGATAACGATCCGGACGCGACGGTCCGTGGAAGTCGCTTCCGGCGCTGATGAACAGCTTTTCCGCCTTGGCGATCTTCAGCAGTCTGGCCATCGTCTCCCGGCTGACCAGCGGGGAGAACACCTCGATGCCGTCAAATCCACGGGCGATGAGCGAAGAGATGAACGCTTCTCCGAAATGATCGCAGTTCCAGCTGGACAGCACGGCGATGCCTTCGGCCAGATGGACGATCTCCAGGATGTCCTCCAATGCCGGATAGCGCATTTCCACATGACATGGGCCGCCCTGGCCAAACAGATCTTCTGCAAACCGGCTGATTGCCTTCTCCTCGTCCTCATCCTTCAGATACTTCTGGACGATCGGGAACTGGCGATAGACCTCATTAGAGAAGATGACCCGGGCGATCTCTTGGCCGGTGACCATCTGGAAGCGATTGTTTTCAAGCAGCTTTTCCATATCGACCACCATGCCCGTATGCTCCTTCAGCTTGCGGGCACGCTCCAGGCTCGCTCTCTTCTCCCGCTTCAATGACTCGCTTTCCACGGAGTTGAACAGCTCATTCTTCTCATCGATATAGTAACCGAGCACCCGTACCCGCCGTTCCTGATACATGCAGTCGATCTCTATACCAGGAATATAGCGGATATCGTACAGCGCGCTCATGCGGCGGGCGATGGTATTGGCCCGGGCACAGTTATGATCGGTGATGGAGATGGTGCGGATGCCGGCCTTCTGCGCCTGCGCGAACAAGTCTTCCACATCATAATATCCATCATCGCTGAAATTGGAATGAATGTGCAGATCGATCGGTGAGATCTGCAGCTCCTTACGCACATCCTCTTCAAACCGGATGTGGTTCTGCGGCTCGAACACCAGATGCGTCCCCAGGATCCAGTCCGCGATAGAGCGCTGATCCGGAGAGACCAGCACCACCAGGATATTCAAGGCCCAGAAAGCAGCCAGGCCGAAAAAATTGAAGAAATATCCGAGGACCGCCACCGGAAGGCCGATGCCGATGAACTCGCGCAGGAACAGGATAAACGGATTGGCTTCACGATTGTCCTTGCGGACCACCTTCAGATCATGGTAACCGCGGCCCAGGCTCTGCCCATGCGTCTTGACCGAGATCAGCCCGGTCATGAGCATGCTGGTAAAGAACAGCAATACGAGCGTGATCCAGTACATCGGCGTCAACAAGAACACTGGGAAGAATCCACAGAGGATCGCGAGGAAAACGAGCAGCCAGAGCAGCGACGGGCAAAGGGCAAGGCTCACATCGATCATATAGGCATAGCAATGGGCGGAATAATCTGACTTATCCCGCGTCAGCCGTTTCGCCTGACGATATCCCTGCTGCTGATATATGGCAGTTTTCTTCTTGAAATATGCCTTTCTCCGCTGACGGGCGGAATATTCCGTATTCTGTTTCTCCATTCGCAAATCATCTCCAATCGCTCATCCATCTGTCTTACATTATATCGTAAAGACGCGAATCTGCCAAATGGCCGATGGATCAGAACAGTCCGCTGATCTGTCCGTTTTCGTCAATATCCATGTTGAGCGCAGCCGGTCTTTTCGGCAGGCCCGGCATGGTCAGCACTTTTCCGGTCAGCGCAACGATGAACCCGGCACCCAGTGACGGACGGAATTCACGTACGGTGATGCGGAAGCCCTTCGGCGCGCCATACAGCTTGTCCTGGTCGCTCAAAGAGGTCGGTGTCTTGGCCATGCACACCGGCATCTTGTCCCAGCCGTTCTTCACGATCTCATCCAGCTGTGCCCTTGCTTCCTCGGTGTAATCCACGCCGTCTGCGCCATAGCATGTCTTGGCGATCGTTTCGATCTTGGACTCGATGGTGTCATTGACCTTATACAGCGGATGATAGCTGTTTTCCTGTTCGCACAGATCCACGACGATGCGGGCGAGCGCTTCGCCGCCGGCTCCGCCTTTTGCCCATACCTGAGACAAGGCCATCGGATGTCCGTTTTCCTTGCACCAGTTCTCCAGCGCTTCGACTTCTGCCTGCGTATCGCTGACAAATTCGTTGATGGCGATCACATAAGGAAGGCCGAAGGCGCGCACCGTTTCGATGTGCTTAGCCAGGTTGGCACAGCCATCCAGCATCGCCTGTACATTTTCCTCTTTCAGGTGTTCGAATTCCACGCCGCCATGCTGCTTCAGCGCACGGATGGTCGCAACGATGACGACCGCATTGGGATGAAGATCCGCAAAGCGGCATTTGATGTCCAGGAACTTCTCCGCACCCAGATCTGCGCCGAATCCGGCTTCCGTCACCGTGTAATCTGCCAGCTTCAGACACGTCTTCGTCGCCAGCACAGAGTTGCAGCCATGCGCGATATTGGCAAACGGTCCGCCATGCATGATGACCGGATTATGCTCCAGCGTCTGGATCAGGTTCGGCTTGATGGCGTCCTTCATGATCATGGCCAGCGCCCCTTCGATGTGCAGATCACGCACATAGACCGGTTCGCCCTTCGTGTTGTATGCGATGAGCATGTTCGCAAAACGCGCCTTGAGATCTTCCAAAGAAGTAGCCAGGCACAGCACGGCCATGACCTCTGAGGCAACGGTGATGTTGAAGCCGTCCTTGCGCTCTACGCCGTTGGCTTTCGGCCCCAGGCCGATCTCGACCTGACGCAGCGAACGGTCATTCATATCCAGGCAGCGTTTCCAGGTTACCCGCTCGATGTCGATATCCAGCTCATTGCCCTGGTGGATGTGATTATCCAGGCAGGCAGAAATCAGGTTATTGGCCGTCGTGATGGCATGCATATCGCCGGTAAAGTGCAGGTTGATGTCTTCCATCGGCACTACCTGCGCATAACCGCCGCCGGCAGCGCCGCCCTTCAGCCCGAATACCGGTCCGAGGCTTGGCTCACGCAGCGCCACCATCGCCTTCTTGCCGATGCGGTGCAGCGCGTCTCCCAGGCCAACCGTCGTCGTCGACTTTCCTTCTCCGGCCTTGGTCGGGTTGATCGCCGTGACCAGGATCAGCTTTCCGTCTTTCTTGTCTTTGTTGCGGTTGAGCACATCCAGGCTCAGCTTGGCTTTGTACTTTCCATAATATTCCAGATCGTCTTCGTTCAGTCCGATCTTTTCAGCTACGCTGAGGATCGGATCCATCACACATTCCTGTGCGATCTCCAGATCAGTTTTACACATCGCGCATCATCCTCCCTCGTCATCCGTGTATGATCATTTACTGCATATCTTTCTTGCCGATGTCATTGCGGTGGAACAGGCATGCGCAGCTGACCTTGTCCACTTCCGCATACGCCTTTGCGTATGCGTCCTCCAGCGTCGGCGCCTGCGCCACGATGATCAGCACGCGTCCGCCTGCCGTCACCAGCTGGCCGTCCGTTTCCGCAGTGCCCATATGATAGACGAGCGCATCTACCTGATCGAGGCCCTCGATCGCTGCGCCCTTGGTGCTGGATGCCGGATATCCGGCAGAAGCGAGCACGACGCCCAGCGTCACCTCATCGCTCCACTCCGGTGTGCATTCCTCATGATCCATCACCTTTTCGATGATCTCGACAAAGTCGCTCTTGAGCCGGGGCAGGATGACCTCTGCTTCAGGGTCGCCGAAACGCGCGTTGAACTCGATCGTCTTCACGCCGTCGTCCGTCAGCATCAGCCCGCCATACAGGAAGCCGGTAAACGGCACGCCCTCGTCGACCATGGCCTTCGCCATCGGCTTCATGATCGTGTTCATCGTCTCTTCGATGATCTGCGGCGTGATGCGGCGCACCGGTGAGTACACGCCCATTCCTCCGGTGTTCGGTCCGGTATCTCCGTCGTACGCGCACTTGTGATCCTGTGCGATCTCCATCGGGATGACGACATCTCCGCAGACAAAGCAGATCAGGGAGAATTCAAAGCCGACCAGGCACTCCTCGATGACGACCTTGTTGCCTTCCTGAGCAAACGCGATATCCAGCGCCTCCAGCGCCTCTTCCAGCGTATGAGCCACCGTAACGCCCTTGCCGGCTTTCAAGCCGTCTTCCTTGATGACGATCGGCGCGCCTTTTTCCTTTACATAGCATACCGCAGCATCCTTGTCGTCAAATGTCGCATATGCCGCTGTCGGAATGCCATGACGCATCATGATCTGCTTGGCAAAATCCTTGCTGGACTCCACCTGCGCGGCCGCCTTCGTCGGGCCGAAGATCTTCAGCCCCTCTTTCTGAAACGCGTCTACTACGCCTAGAGACAGCGTATGCTCTGGTCCGACGATCGTCAGATCGATCTGATTCTCTTTTGCGAAGGCGACGAGCCCTTCCACGTCACTGTCGCTGATGTTCACATTCGTCGCGATCTGCTTCATGCCCGGATTGCCCGGTGCGGCATAGACCGCTGTGACCTTTTTGCTTTTGGACACCGCATGCGCGATCGCATGCTCACGTCCTCCCTTGCCGATGACCAATACTTTCATTTTTTCACACTCGCTCTCTTTCTCAGTCTATTTTACTTTATTTCCCGCCTGTTTACAATCTGAGCGTCCCCTTTTCCTCACTTTGAAGGGCATACGCGGGCATGGCAGGACATGGAAGAAATGTGAACGGCTCTTCAGATGCTGCTCACCCAGCATCCACATCGGCATACTACACTCAATGGCAATCTGATCTCATATCCGGCATATTCAAGCATGAAAAGCAAAAAAAATACCGCCGTTCATTGACAAAACAGCGGCTATGCCTTTCAAAATCTGTCTTAAAGTAGAATACTTTAAGAAATACACCGAATACGGACAACTTCACGGTAAATTCTGGAAGTAGGTGTTGATTTATCAAGCACAGAAAGTATAAGAAAGCTGCTGAGCATTTCATTTCATGTGACACTGCATCGCTGTGTGATGCAGCTTCACTGAGCGATGCCGAGCTGATGATGCGTCTGGAAGAATGTGGTCATCGCTTCCGCAATACTTTCCAAGCCAAGGACTGCTACATCCATCGCAAGATCGGAGACAGCGACGTCCTGATCTGCATTGGACAGAACATCGCGGATTTTAACGGCTACATCGAGCTGAACGCTACGGCGGCATTGTTGTGGGAAACCTTGCAGGAACCAAGCACCGCATCGGATCTGGAACAAGTCCTGGAATCAAACTATGACATTTCTCACCAACAAGCCAAAGAAGATATCCTTGACTTTCTGAAGCTGCTCCAACGTCATGACATGGTCATCATTCAACAGGGGGACGATGCCGATGACTGACACGAAAATGTTGAAGGAAATGCCGAAACGCATTCCGGTCAACGGGACCTTTGAGCTGACCGTCCGATGCAATCTGCATTGTAAGATGTGTCTCTTCCGGCACGATGACAGTGAAAACGAAGAGATCCTGCAGAATGAGCTGAGTGCAGCGCAATGGATCGATATGGCCAGGCAGGCGGCAGAAGCAGGAACGCTTACCTTGCTCATCACAGGCGGAGAACCCATGCTCAGACCAGATTTTTGCGAGATCTGGGAAGGCATCTATAAACAGGGCTTTCTGATTACACTTTACACGAACGCCACCCTGGTCACTGACCAGATTATAGAGACGCTCAGAAAATTTCCGCCGCATAAGATCGGCGTAACCATATACGGCGCTCGGCCTGAAACTTATGAAAGAGTCTGTGGATCTGCAGACGCTTTCCAAAAAGCGCTGGCAGGCATGCACAAGCTTCAGGAACTTCCCTCAAAGATGGATTTCCGCACGACCATCATCAAAGACAATCTCTCTGATCTCGATGACATGTGTGAGCTGATCCATAAGGAATTTGGCAGTCACCATAAGCTTATTCAGACCCGAATCGTTACACAATCCGTGAGAGGCGCATGCGCTGATGTCAATCAATGCCGACTTGATCCAGAAGAAAATGTCCGTCTCTCCTTTCACCGAGGACTGAAGATCATCAAAGATTTCGTCGGCGACAGCTATGATGAAAAGAATTTGGTCTTTGAACAGATTGATCACTCAACTGACAGCACGATAAAACCCAGATTGACGCTATTTGGCTGTAATGCAGGAATGAGTGATTACACCATTTCTTGGGATGGGCAACTGTTAGGATGTCAGATGATGGGAAACTTTGCGGAAAATGCCATTAAAAAAGGATTTTTGCGAGCCTGGAAGGATTTCCCCAAACAAGTGAAGCTTCCGCCAGTCAACCAGAAATGTCTTTCTTGCGACAGCAAAGACATCTGTAATACATGCTGCGCTTCAAGATACGCAGAAACAGGCGATCTGGGCGGATGTCCAGAGTATGTCTGCCGCGATACAAAAGTGATAACAGAATTATTGAACAGGAGGAAATGATCATGTTAAATACTGTTTATGAAAAACCAAAAATGGAATTTGTCAACGTACAAAACGAGAATAAGATTGCGAATACATGCTGGGGATATCATGGTACAGATACTTTGCTCTATTGCGATATTCCAGGAGAGGGCTACTTTTCTTTCCAAATTGCATCAGGAGGTTGCACACTGAATGCCATTAATATCGTATATTACGATGGAAATGGGAATCCATCTGAGTACACTTCAGATCAATACAATGAACTAATGGCTATTCTTACGTCTGCTGGCGGCGAATCTGGAAACCCCTATAAAGGAGAAGGATCAACCATCATTCCTGATCATCCCGGAGACTGGTCATAATCTATGAGCACCTCTTGCCTGGCTTCGCTGGCAGGGATGCTTTGTCAATTCAGACAGTATGGATCAAGCTCATTCTGCGACAGCTGGGAATGGAAGCTTGATCCATATTCTGTTTATGACAGACATCAGCCGGTAGATCTATATATCGAAAATGCCGATGTTGCCATTGACGAAGAAACGGTTCTCTATGAACAACAGGATGGCTTTTTTCTACGGAGAATCAGCCGCACAAAAGAGGGCGGAACGCTCTGGCAGTATCTTCGAAAAAAGAATCTGAACGTATTACTCTCTTATCATGTTTCTGCGGACTGGAAACGGATCACTTTGCTAAAGGACCATTCATCAAGCTGCGGACAGATGGCGTTTGAATATCTCGCTCATCTGCTCACTGCCTGTATGCTTGCGCATGGCCTGCTGACCTTCCACGGCGTCCTGATGGAATATGAAGGAAACGGCATCATCATCTCTGCGGCTTCCGGCACTGGGAAAACGACGCATGCGCGTTTATGGCGTGATCTGAGACGTGCGCTCATCATCAACGGTGATCGTGCGGTCTGTGCGAAAACAGCGGAAGGATGGAAAGGTTATGGTCTGCCTTGGTCTGGAACAAGCGGTGAACAGATCAACCGCAGCGTTACGATCCGTGCGCTGGTCGTCCTGCGCCGCGGCGAGACGAATGAAGCGCACCGCATCTCTGCTTTAGAGGCGTTTCATCAAGTCTTTGCCCATGTGCTTTATCCTTCCTGGGATAAAGCACTCACTGAAAAGATGATGGATCTTCTGGAATCCTTTCTGCGTGATGTTCCGATCTTTCTGCTCAGCTGCCGTCCGGATGCAGAGTCCGTAGATGTGCTGTACGCTGCGCTTGACGAGGTCCTGCATGAGTGAAAAACGTCTGATTTCCTCTTCGGTGCTGTTCGCAGCGATCGAAGAAGAATTACAGAACCGCCATCAGGCTTCTTTCACGATCACCGGGATGAGCATGTGGCCATTTCTGTGTCATGGGCGGGATAAGGTGATCATCACGGCATGCGCTGCCGCTGACTTAAAAAAAGGCGATATCGTATTATTGCAGACCCCTCTGGGAAATTATCTGCTGCATCGTGTAACAGGCAGAAAGACAGGGATGTCCGAAACGACCGGAGATGGCAACTGCTTTCGGGATGGATGGTTTCCTGATGCCTGCCTGCGGGCCCGTGTCGTTTCCCTGATCAGAAAAGACAAAACGATCGATTGCTCAGCATGGCAATGGAAGCTGATCTTCCGTCTGTGGATGTGTCTGTTCCCCATGCGAAAGCCGCTGTTGACTCTGTTGAAAAAAATCGGAAAACACAGAAAACACAAAAGATACTGAAATCAGTTTGATTTGATCTCAGTATCTTTTTTTACTTGTCAGGATGCGTCTTTCCCCGGGAAATACCTATGATCCTTACGTTCCGACCATTCACCTGTCAAAAGATACATCCCTCCGTGGGGAAGGATGTATCTTTCAGGCTTTATGCCTTCTTATTGTGTTTTCTGCGTACGACGATCATGATGATCACAGCCGCTGCGGCGATGATCACGATGCCGGCGAAGAGTCCGGTCTGTACAGCTGCGGCAGTATCGGCCGTTGCTGCGTCACCTGAACCATCGTCCTGTCCGTCATCAGCGCCAACAGCCGGTGCATTGGTATCCGCACCTTCTGTATCCAATGCGCCGATAGCTTCGTTCAGTGCATTCGCTGCTGCATTGACTTCTTCCTGCGTTGCTGCTTCATCAGAAAGCACGAGCTTTGCCGTTTCCAGAGCGGCGCTGACCTTTTCTGCATCAGCGCGAGCATAACTGCTCAGATCCAATGCGTCTGCGGCAGCGATGGCAGCTTCCAGCGCTGTCTTGTCCGCTTTCGTTCTCGCGTTCAGACGAGCTTCGAGCAGGCTCTGTGTAGCTGCATCGATCTCTTCCTGAGTCGTTGCACTGGCATAAACTTCCTGTGCAGCGGCCAGCTTGTCAGCCAGTCCTTCTACGGTAGATGCAACATAGTCATCCAGATTAGCGACCATCTGGGCAACCAGCGTGATCTCATGTGCAAGCGCGTCTTTGTTCAGCGTCGCTTCCGCGCGCAGTCCGGCGATCGCATCGCTCAGATCCGTGATGGCTTGTGTGACTTCTGCCGTCGTGGCATCATCATCGCCTGCCACTGCCTGTGCAGCAGTGATCGCTGCCTGCAGTGCCTCGAGGCTTTCTGCCGTGTAGTCACCGTCAAGATAGCCGTTAGCCGCTTCGATCAATGCGCTCAGCTCTGCCTTGGAGACGATCTCCCACAGCTCCTGTG
>ERZ827423.2125-NODE-2125-length-16625-cov-36.547556_pt1 | contig 16625 bp, 16 predicted proteins | sample MGYA00519775_ERZ827423 | MGnify/ENA primary metagenome ERZ827423 (study PRJEB31778, sample SAMEA3449296) | human gut metagenome | biome: human gut; feature: human-associated habitat; material: faeces | place: United Kingdom | collected 2010/2012 ...
ACACCAGACCGAATTTGTAAAATATATAATTTGATTTTGAGCGTTTTATTTTAGAGAACCTATAAATGCCGCTCTACGCAGCCGTAAGCGGCAAACTGGAGATGCTGGTAGTACACGACCAAGTGTGATTTCAATCCACGCTCCCAGTGAAGTGGCGACACGAGACCTGCGCCGAGAGCAATGACGAGAGTCTGATTTCAATCCACACTTCTATAAAAAAGCGACATATTGCTAACGCCATAATAAGCAGACGAACGAATCTTCACGTAATATCAGCAAAATATCATTTTGATGTTTTCATTGCCCTAAGTGCTGCCAAAAGAAGCGCTACCTGTTCTTCGTTCATATCATCTATCTCAGCCTTCAGCAAAGCCTTGTTAGACGTGTAGTCCTTATCTTCTTCCCATCCAGTGAGATAAGCTGGAGTTGTGGACAATGCTCGTGCCAGTTCATTGATACGGAACAAAGGGAGGTTGGTAACTATACCTTTCTCGTACTTACCTATGGTCTGCTTCGTTGTATTGAGTTTTTCCGCCAGCTCTTGTTGTGTCATGCCCTTAGCTTTGCGTATACTCCGTATTTTTTCGCCCAAAGTCATCATTATCACCTCGCGCTCATAGTTTAGCATATAGCTTACAAGCATACAACATCTATTCAAAAAATCACCTTATAAGCAACTTCCCCAATATATATATCTATAGATGGTGTCCTTTGGGGTTATATAAGACGACCATTGAGAGCCAGAAGTTTCACTCCACGCTCCCCACGAGGGGGAGCGACAACAAGCTGCACATACAATATCGGGACAGTCGGTTATTTCAATCCACGCTCCCCGCAAGGGGAGCGACACGACAAGTGGACGACGCGGAGGCGATAGAATATATTTCAATCCACGCTCCCGCAAGGGGGAGCGACTGTCAAACCAGTCCTTTAACGTGGCAGGCAGCAATATTTCAATCCACGCTCCCCGCAAGGGGGAGCGACTGAATACAATCGACTTTGCGGACGAGGAAGAACTTATTTCAATCCACGCTCCCCGCAAGGGGGAGCGACGATAAGGAGTTTTATATCTGCCCGCGAGAGGATTTTATTTCAATCCACGCTCCCCGCAAGGGGGAGCGACTAGAGGATATACAGCGTCTGCGCGCGGAGGGAATATTTCAATCCACGCTCCCCGCAAGGGGGAGCGACTATGCGTTTGTGCCATGTGCCGATTGCTACGGCGGAATTTCAATCCACGCTCCCCGCAAGGGGGAGCGACTCATGCCACCTCGCTGTGCTCGACTTCATTTATGAGATTTCAATCCACGCTCCCCGCAAGGGGGAGCGACAAGCAGCAAACTTAAAAGGGCTGAAAGCTTAATCGCATTTCAATCCACGCTCCCCGCAAGGGGGAGCGACCCCCCGTAAGCCGCTACGAGCTGTCGCTCGTGCAGATTTCAATCCACGCTCCCCGCAAGGGGGAGCGACGATAAAGCAAGGGGCCAAAGCCCCGAAGGGAGTTAATTTCAATCCACGCTCCCCGCAAGGGGGAGCGACACAAAGTACAAAGACCACCCCGCCGTGGCCGTGCTATTTCAATCCACGCTCCCCGCAAGGGGGAGCGACTGATAACGCCGCCGCCATTCAAAAAGCTATTTTGATTTCAATCCACGCTCCCCGCAAGGGGGAGCGACTTGCCGGGGCTTGAATCCTGCCGCGCCTTGTTCTTATTTCAATCCACGCTCCCCGCAAGGGGGAGCGACACGGCTGCCGTAAGCCCTCCCGAATCTCCTGCATATTTCAATCCACGCTCCCCGCAAGGGGGAGCGACCTCATAATCCTAAACCGCTCCTGCGCCATCAGCATTTCAATCCACGCTCCCCGCAAGGGGGAGCGACCCGCCGCCAAGGAGTGATACCGCCGGATAGTAGTTACATTTCAATCCACGCTCCCCGCAAGGGGGAGCGACCTTGTTACCCAAGGCTTAGGCGCGACAATGCGTATTTCAATCCACGCTCCCCGCAAGGGGGAGCGACGCCGAAAAGCGGGACAAAGCAATAAGGCTTTGCATTTCAATCCACGCTCCCCGCAAGGGGGAGCGACAAATTCCGCACGGCGGCAACCGTGCGGAACGAAGATTTCAATCCACGCTCCCCGCAAGGGGGAGCGACAACAATTTTTGCACGGAGGATAATACGATGACCAAATTTCAATCCACGCTCCCCGCAAGGGGGAGCGACCTTAGCATACTTTTCAGCGTCCGCGATTTCTTCGCATTTCAATCCACGCTCCCCGCAAGGGGGAGCGACGCAGGGCGAAACGGGCACACCCATGGCGACATATATTTCAATCCACGCTCCCCGCAAGGGGGAGCGACAAGACAGGATAGCTATCCAAAATATCAAAAAAGGAATTTCAATCCACGCTCCCCGCAAGGGGGAGCGACCGCGCTAAAAGGACGCAGGCTAATATCATACGGGGATTTCAATCCACGCTCCCCGCAAGGGGGAGCGACCATTTCATTAGTTTTTTCCTCCAATAATTCAAAATATTTCAATCCACGCTCCCCGCAAGGGGGAGCGACTGATTGCCGTCAGCCTTCGTCCAGCGAGCGCGGGATTTCAATCCACGCTCCCCGCAAGGGGGAGCGACCTCGCCGTAGCGCATACCCGTGTAGTACAGCAGGGATTTCAATCCACGCTCCCCGCAAGGGGGAGCGACGACTATATGCCCGCTGAAATACCCCACGCAGGATTGATTTCAATCCACGCTCCCCGCAAGGGGGAGCGACGCAAATTCTATGTCAGGGGTTTTAATCGATTTTCTATTTCAATCCACGCTCCCCGCAAGGGGGAGCGACTCGAGGGCTTTTGTTCCTGTGTCAGCTTCTTTGCGATTTCAATCCACGCTCCCCGCAAGGGGGAGCGACGCGCCCTGTCGGGTGCTTCGGCTGTCCCTTTGGCGAATTTCAATCCACGCTCCCCGCAAGGGGGAGCGACCTAAAGTGACCGTATCTACCGGCACGGCCACGGCTTATTTCAATCCACGCTCCCCGCAAGGGGGAGCGACCATACCCGTACGCAGCCTATATAGCCGCACGAGCCATTTCAATCCACGCTCCCCGCAAGGGGGAGCGACTTGTTCTTCGCCGCCTCCTTGCGGCAGATGTCAATTTCAATCCACGCTCCCCGCAAGGGGGAGCGACGCAGCAAGCTAAAAAAAGCTGAAAGCTTAATCGCGATTTCAATCCACGCTCCCCGCAAGGGGGAGCGACGCGGTCGGCACATATCGACGCAGAAAGGCGGAAATTTCAATCCACGCTCCCCGCAAGGGGGAGCGACGATACCGTGCAAAAATAACCGTAGGCACGGACGCATTTCAATCCACGCTCCCCACGAGGGGGAGCGACAAGTCGCAAATACTCATGCCCACCGCCAACGACTGTTTCAATCCACGCTCCCCACGAGGGGGAGCGACATTCCAAAACAGTCATGACGGCAGTATACCGATGTTTCAATCCACGCTCCCCACGAGGGGGAGCGACCTTATGCAGTTGTTTTACCCGATATGGATGACATTGGTTTCAATCCACGCTCCCCACGAGGGGGAGCGACTTGGGATTTAGCAACAGATGATAACGCTGAAAATGTTTCAATCCACGCTCCCCACGAGGGGGAGCGACGGTCGGCGTGTCGCAGGCGGCTGTTGGCCGATGGGGTTTCAATCCACGCTCCCCACGAGGGGGAGCGACGTATACGTTGTCCCACGCCTGTTCGGCGGTCTGCTTGTTTCAATCCACGCTCCCCACGAGGGGGAGCGACAACAAAAACTATAATTGCAATCGTTGCGAATATGTTTCAATCCACGCTCCCCACGAGGGGGAGCGACGTATACGTTGTCCCACGCCTGTTCGGCGGTCTGCTTGTTTCAATCCACGCTCCCCACGAGGGGGAGCGACGCGCAGTTATAGCTACGGCAAACAGTTTGATGCTGTTTCAATCCACGCTCCCCACGAGGGGGAGCGACAGCCTACCCGTGCTATATGTAATTCGACCGTATGGTTTCAATCCACGCTCCCCACGAGGGGGAGCGACATACTGCTTCACAAATTTCTGTCACACCCGGCACAGGTTTCAATCCACGCTCCCCACGAGGGGGAGCGACGCGATAGTTGATACTGGTGTGGCAGTAACGACCATGGTTTCAATCCACGCTCCCCACGAGGGGGAGCGACCGGGTGATACGGCAGCGCAAAACGGTGTTGTATCGTTTCAATCCACGCTCCCCACGAGGGGGAGCGACAATCGCCTACGCATGGCACAGGCAATGATAGTAGCGGTTTCAATCCACGCTCCCCACGAGGGGGAGCGACCCCACAGCGGACGAGGTACGCGCATACTGCGCAGTTTCAATCCACGCTCCCCACGAGGGGGAGCGACACATTATCGCGTCCTCACATCGGCAGCTGCCGTGTTTCAATCCACGCTCCCCACGAGGGGGAGCGACCCGATAACCCCAGCCGCCCACGTTACGACCTTATTGTTTCAATCCACGCTCCCCACGAGGGGGAGCGACCAAAAATATCTTTGACTTTCTCCCATATACCGGAGTTTCAATCCACGCTCCCCACGAGGGGGAGCGACTATGCCGTACCCGTGGCCGTGGTGGTTCCTTCGGTGTTTCAATCCACGCTCCCCACGAGGGGGAGCGACCAGTACAAGCGCGACATAACGACCGTATCCAGTGGTTTCAATCCACGCTCCCCACGAGGGGGAGCGACGCGAATGGCGCATATGATGCCATAGCCCGCGACAAGTTTCAATCCACGCTCCCCACGAGGGGGAGCGACGTGCGGGCGCGTCTTATGCCGCGGCAATTTGCCGTTTCAATCCACGCTCCCCACGAGGGGGAGCGACAATGAGATTTACCAAGAGACTGCGTGGAGCATAGTTTCAATCCACGCTCCCCACGAGGGGGAGCGACGCCTTTGCAACGGCGCATACGGAGGTATAGCCCGTGTTTCAATCCACGCTCCCCACGAGGGGGAGCGACCGCAAGTTAGTCGCAAAGCAAGGAGGACAAAATGGTTTCAATCCACGCTCCCCACGAGGGGGAGCGACCGAAGTTTGACAAAAGCAACTACTCAAAGGCAAAGTTTCAATCCACGCTCCCCACGAGGGGGGAGCGACTTCGCCGAGAACGTTTTCGTGGTATCTTATGCTTGTTTCAATCCACGCTCCCCACGAGGGGGAGCGACACTTTTTGCTGTTGCATGTGCAAAGGTTGATGCGTTTCAATCCACGCTCCCCACGAGGGGGAGCGACGGCACCAAGACCGTTGTTAAATGTAAAAAAGGTACGTTTCAATCCACGCTCCCCACGAGGGGGAGCGACTAGCCCCGCATAATCAAGTCATACAGGCGGTTAAAGTTTCAATCCACGCTCCCCACGAGGGGGAGCGACGATGGCAAATAAAAATAAAAATGCTGACGATAGAGTTTCAATCCACGCTCCCCACGAGGGGGAGCGACCAGGTACGTATGCTGCGGTGCCCTTTTGCAGGCGTCGTTTCAATCCACGCTCCCCACGAGGGGGAGCGACTGCGGTAGTGGTTATGGGCTCCGTCGCCCTCAAAGTTTCAATCCACGCTCCCCACGAGGGGGAGCGACGCTGACCTTTCGGGGGTACACGGCCCAAAAGGCATTGTTTCAATCCACGCTCCCCACGAGGGGGAGCGACCTTGATGAATGGCATACATATTGCGATTGGATTAAAGTTTCAATCCACGCTCCCCACGAGGGGGAGCGACGCTATGCCCGCTTGCGCATGGCGCGCGGGCGCATTGTTTCAATCCACGCTCCCCACGAGGGGGAGCGACGCCGCCGCGCAAAAGCGTGGGCGCGGCTTATATGCGTTTCAATCCACGCTCCCCACGAGGGGGAGCGACGAGATACAGGACGAGGCAGTATTTAAGGCATGGGCGTTTCAATCCACGCTCCCCACGAGGGGGAGCGACAAAACAGACACAACCATGAAGCGCGTGTATCAGGTTTCAATCCACGCTCCCCACGAGGGGGAGCGACCGAAAAATGCAAGTCATATTGCGCCATAGCAGCAGTTTCAATCCACGCTCCCCACGAGGGGGAGCGACTTATAGTCATAATGCCGTTGTTTATATCACAAACCCGTTTCAATCCACGCTCCCCACGAGGGGGAGCGACCCGTATGCGCTTACGCTTTGCGGGTATAGTGGGCGTTTCAATCCACGCTCCCCACGAGGGGGAGCGACCGGACAGAAGGAAGGACAAGCTGCGCGGGCAAAAAGTTTCAATCCACGCTCCCCACGAGGGGGAGCGACGGCAAAACGCATAGCATAACACGTGATACTAAGCGCGTTTCAATCCACGCTCCCCACGAGGGGGAGCGACGGCAATGGTCGGTGTCGTTTGACATCGACCGCCCCGTTTCAATCCACGCTCCCCACGAGGGGGAGCGACCTTATGCGCCCGGTGGTGGTCGGCAGTGACGAGGCGTTTCAATCCACGCTCCCCACGAGGGGGAGCGACTTTACCGCGACTTGCTGACAACGGCAGAGCAGCGCGTTTCAATCCACGCTCCCCACGAGGGGGAGCGACCCATCGGGTCTTCCGGCGTTCGGCTTGCAAATCGTTTCAATCCACGCTCCCCACGAGGGGGAGCGACTACGGCAATAATTCAACATGTCAACAGTACAAAGCGTTTCAATCCACGCTCCCCACGAGGGGGAGCGACCTCCGACTCCTGATTTGTATCAGAAGTTATTAAAAGTTTCAATCCACGCTCCCCACGAGGGGGAGCGACTTTATGTGATATAATAAAAATAAAAAGAAAGGAGTTTCAATCCACGCTCCCCACGAGGGGGAGCGACCTAATTAACGATTTGTCCGACCAGATTTATGAAGTTTCAATCCACGCTCCCCACGAGGGGGAGCGACCATAGCTATCGGGCTTGGCTGTGCATGACCAGTAATGTTTCAATCCACGCTCCCCACGAGGGGGAGCGACGCTATGCCCGATTGCGTATGGCGCGCGGGCGCATTGTTTCAATCCACGCTCCCCACGAGGGGGAGCGACCCGTGCTTAGTAGCCGCCTCCGCCGAGAGCACTTTGTTTCAATCCACGCTCCCCACGAGGGGGAGCGACCAGCGATTTGCCGTTTTAAGGAGCAGCACACGCCATGTTTCAATCCACGCTCCCCACGAGGGGGAGCGACCAGGATGGGGACGGGTATATCATTACCGCGTCCGGCGTTTCAATCCACGCTCCCCACGAGGGGGAGCGACAATTAGCGCATCCAAAATGGAAAAAGGCAACACCGTTTCAATCCACGCTCCCCACGAGGGGGAGCGACGCTTACATTGCGCGAGCTGCGTATTATCGCAAAGTTTCAATCCACGCTCCCCACGAGGGGGAGCGACCTCCACGCTTACCCGCACGCTGCAAGGCACAACCGGTTTCAATCCACGCTCCCCACGAGGGGGAGCGACGCCGACGCAATCGTACCATGTGCGGCAGTGCCCAGTTTCAATCCACGCTCCCCACGAGGGGGAGCGACATGGTGTAGGTTGCTGCGAGGCCGAGGGCTGCGCGTTTCAATCCACGCTCCCCACGAGGGGGAGCGACTGTTTACTGTTTACTGGTTGCTGCAAGGGTTTCGGTTTCAATCCACGCTCCCCACGAGGGGGAGCGACATGTTCGCGTTGTTGTTGGAGAGGGAGTACGAGGCGTTTCAATCCACGCTCCCCACGAGGGGGAGCGACGAAGCAGACGCGGCAGCCAAACGGCAGCAGGCAGTTTCAATCCACGCTCCCCACGAGGGGGAGCGACTGCAAGGGTTTCGGAAGGGTTTCCGAAAGGGTTTCGGTTTCAATCCACGCTCCCCACGAGGGGGAGCGACAGGGCTGGCCGTTAAGCAGCACATCAGCACGTCGTTTCAATCCACGCTCCCCACGAGGGGGAGCGACCCTCGCGGCTCCGGCTCTCGACGCGGAAAAGCAAGGTTTCAATCCACGCTCCCCACGAGGGGGAGCGACGTAGCGACCTCTTTCACACGGTCTACGCACACCTCGTTTCAATCCACGCTCCCCACGAGGGGGAGCGACGGCGACAGAGCCGCCCGAGAGCGACAGCGACCAAGTTTCAATCCACGCTCCCCACGAGGGGGAGCGACGATACGGAGATACAACAAACAAGCCAAACAAAGGTTTCAATCCACGCTCCCCACGAGGGGGAGCGACGCCTCGACCGCGTTGCATTTCTGCAAGCCTACGAGGAGTTTCAATCCACGCTCCCCACGAGGGGGAGCGACGGAGAGAAATGGGCATTTTTGAGGACAATAATCGGTTTCAATCCACGCTCCCCACGAGGGGGAGCGACGGGCAAGGGGCGGCAATGCCGCCCTAAAGGAGAGTTTCAATCCACGCTCCCCACGAGGGGGAGCGACAAGCGGCTCTGTATCAGGCATACTTCGTCCCATTTGTTTCAATCCACGCTCCCCACGAGGGGGAGCGACCCTCACAGCGGACGACGGCCTCCCCAAGTACGGGTTTCAATCCACGCTCCCCACGAGGGGGAGCGACCGGGGCTGCATTGACGTCCTCGATGTCCTCCGGGAGTTTCAATCCACGCTCCCCACGAGGGGGAGCGACGGTCTGCTCGAAAAGGCAATCCGCAATGGCGTCCATGTTTCAATCCACGCTCCCCACGAGGGGGAGCGACGGCGGAAAAGTGCATTTGTATGCAGCATTTCCGCGAATTTGCTGAATATTATCCATTGCGGCACGGTGACGCGCGCTGTATCGCGCCGCAGGATTGCATTATTCAGGCTTTTTTCGGTGCGAAGAAGCGGTGTTTTTATGTACGCTTATGCTTCGCACTAAAGAATAAAGGTGTCCGTGGGTAAATATGAGCTTTTCGCGCCAAAGTGCTCTATCTTATTCTCGAAATTCTTTCCGAGGTAATAGAACCTTAGACTATCTTTCTCTTTATCCATTATAGCACACAATCGCGCTTTTAGCATACGGCATTGTGCGGAATCGAGCATACATTCAAACACCGAATTCTGCACGCGCTGACCGTAGTCTGCGCATTGCTTGGCTATCTGGCGCAGCCTCCGCTTGCCGTCGGCATCTTCTGTATTAACATCATATGTTATCAGCACAAGCATTTTCACTCCCCCGTAGCTTTATTTCCACAGAAACGGCGGATAATCGTCCAAATCGCCGCGGAGATACCGGCCGAGCAGCTGCGCCTGAATATACGGTATCAGGCCCATTTAAGCTTTTCACCAAGGTACGGATGCTTTAGTTCTTCCCTTTTCTTATCCTGCCAAGCCTTTATGAAGCTCCTTCTGCCCTCATCGGTAAGCAACACCGCGCCGCTGTCCTGCATCACAAAATCCGTCTTTTTCACCATGCGGTTGTTTATCAGCTTCAGCACAAATCTGTCCGCCATGCACGGCCGCAGTTCTTCCATCAAGTCAAGCGCAAGTGATTCCCGCCCCGGCCTGTCCCTGTGCAAAAAGCCAACGTATGGGTCAAGTCCGCTGCTTTCAAGCGCCGATGCACAATCGTGCGCAAGCAGGCTGTATGCAAAGGACAGCATTGCGTTCACCCGGTCAAGCGGAGGCCGTCTGCTCCTTGAATTGAAGTAAAACACATCCTTCGCGTTGAGTATCATTTCGTCAAACGCGCCGAAGTATGTATTCGCGCCGTTGCCCTCTATCCCGCGCAGGCTTTCCATATTTTCCGCCGAAATCGCCTGCGGCAGGAGTGCCTTTATGCTCTGCGATGCCTCCGCCAGCTTCGTATCGTCAACGCGCATGCCGTGGTCTCTGCGCGTGCGCTCTATGCTCCACCTTGAGTTATACAGCTTTGCAAATATCATCGTCCGCGCAATTTTGCAGCTTGCGTGCATATCGTCCGCCGTTCTGTATTGAGTGCGTCGCAGCAGCACATTCCCGCTTATTTCGCCGGATACCCGCGCAAGGAACCGCCCGTTCGGCGTGCAGAGTGCTAACCCAACACCGCGCTTGGCGCATGCACCCATAAGCGCTGGTGATGCGCCGGCATATGAAAACGATACTATGCCCTGCAATGTGTGCAGCGGATATCTGGCAACCTCCTGCTTGTCCCGCATTGCAACCACGTTTTCACTTTCAAGCGACAGGTATATGTCCTCCGAAAGCACATAAAACGTATTAAGGAACCTTTTCATGTGATCTCCTCCATCGCCGCCTTAATATATGCACCGACCGAGCGCTTTTTCATGAGCGAAGGCAAGCATAATTCATTCAGCGAACATGCCGCGCAGGACTTTGTCGGCTTTACCTTCGGCGTATAGCCGCGGCTGTACATATCGTGCATTTCGGCTATCGCCTCAAGCACCTCCTTGCGCAGTTCGTCCGTGAAGGTTATTTCCATGCGCCGCCTCGGCATGCCGTAAAACAATGCACCGCGCTCTATTTTACAGCACAGCATATGCTCAAGGCACATAGCCTGCGCGCAAAGCTGCAATGTGTCCCCCGTGTCCGTCCTGAATTCGCCGCGCTTGTATTCCACGGGATACGGCTGCCACAGCCCTTCTTTACCGCGCATTGGTACTCCGATGCTGCCTTTATGGAACTCCAATGCGTCGCATTGACCGGATATGCCAAGCTCTGCCGAGTGCACATATACACCGCGCCGTATAATGACATCGCCGCGGCTTTCGTTAAATTCCGCGTCATGCACATGCTCGTGCATCAGTTCGCCGTCCACCGTGCGGTAGTTCTCCGCCCACAGCTTTTCTATGTGTATCAGCGCCCATTGCCTTCGGCAGAACCTGAAATGCTGTAGCCCCGATATCTGGAGATAATCCTCCTCACGATAGTCGGTTATATTCTTATGCATTCAACGCCCGAGGGGAGCGCTGCTTCATCAACCGAAACATTGTAATCCGAATACGCGCGCGGCGTATCCACTCCTTCTCTGCGCTCGGCCTTTACCAAATCGAAAAGCTTATATGCCGGCGCGTTGCCAAGCTCCGAATCATGCTTGAACACAATAAGTTCCCTTGTGGCCATTTTCCCGCGCGCAGCTGCATGGTCAACTTCAAACATATTCATTATCGCCTGCCACAGCAGTTCAAGATCCTCCTCCGAAAATCCGGTGGTCTTGCGTGCAAGGTTGGCAGAAACGTAGCCTTCCGCCCTATATAGCGCATAAGGAACAATATATTTGCGGCCCATCTCCGTGCCCTTCTTTTCGGCGTCCGCCTCCGTTGTTATGGCAACGCGGGTTATGGTCACTTCCTGCGGCATTATCGGGTCCACGCTCTTTGCAAAGCTTAGCTGCACGGGGCCGCGCACCTGGCCGCAGTTTAGCTTGTCCTTCACAAACGTCGTCATCACGGCGCCAAACGTACGGATATCATAGAAGTTTTTGCACATGAAGTCCCGTATTTCAATGTCCAGATTCTCTTTCTTTTTCTTCGCGTCCGCAACCTTTGCCGGCTCTATTCCAAGATAGTCGTATGCTTCGCGGTCGCTCCTGTTCAGCGGCACGTTATCCTTTATATATATGCGGTAGCCGCTTTCGCCTTCCTTTATCGTTTCCACATAGTTGCGTATTTTGCGCTTCAGGCAAACGTCCGTAACCAGTCCGTAGCCGGTTTCCGGGTCTATGCGCGGCATGTTTCCGGAATCGGGATCGCCGTTGGGATTGCCGTTCTCCACGTCAAACAGTATCACGAAATCGTAGCGGTTCTTAATAGCTTCCATTGTTATCTGTCCTCCTTTTTAGTATACAACCATTGTTTTTGATGATAATAGCCAAGATCGAACGAACCCTGTTCCGGCAGCGTAAGCCTTACAGGATACTCTTCGCCAAGCACGCTTTTCAGTTTCATTACTTCACTGTCTATAAACCACGCCGTTTTATCATTCAGCTTATTCAGGTGCTTTGGATAAAGCTTGTTCAGAATGGGGAATATATGCGCCGGCGCAGCCTCGGCAGAGTTAAGGTATTTATCCTTTATCGTTGCGTTTATTCCCGGGTTTGCACCATCCTGCGCAAATTCATAAAATGCAAACAGCCTTCCGAGCGTATATGGTATGTTTGTGCTTTGTTCATTAAGGCTCACCGTCAATACCTCCTTTGGACAGCCCTTATTTGTGTTTTTCAGATAATATGCCTTGATTATCGCCGCGCGGCCGCGGGTTATGTTCCGTTCGGCCCTTATGCGCAGCATTGCCCCGTTCAAAAGCGCCGCCGGATATGCCGTGCCTGCGAATATCGCCCGCGCCGTGGACTTTGCAAGCACGGAGCTTGGCTTTTTATCCTGGGATTTCGGGTTCACGGTTTCATTCAGCATGGCCCATATGGGCAGGGTGTCGAATTTATCGAACTTGCTTTTAACTATCTCCATGCGCTCGTAATGCTCGTTCACGTTGCGTATAAAGCTGCCGAACTCATTGCGCAGGAAAAAGCTTACGGACAACCGCGCTGCGTTCGGCGCAAGCCCGAGCACATAATACGGCCGTTTCGTGTCTATTTTCAGTTCATTGCAATACTTGCCTTCCGTTATTCGCTTTACCGCCGCGTAAAGGTCGGCGTCGCTCAGTCCGGTGTTGTTATCGTCCCCGAACATCCACATATTGGTCAGCCCGTTATACTGTTCCTCCGCTCCTTCAGCCCAGCATACAACGGTAGTATCGCCTATGCGGTGCACGTTTTCCTTATCGGACAGCAGATAATTCAGCGCGGATGTGTACGCAAACGCCGCGTACTTGCCGACAGGCGCATTGTAGTTCTGCTCCTTCCCGTATGAACAGAATGCGGACGCATTGAACGATACCAATGCCGCGCCGCTCGACTGCGCATCCGCAACGCCCTTTATTGCCGGATGAGTTGGTACAATAACGTCATCTTTCCCCGTAACAAGGCATTGCATCCGTTCTCCGTCGCTATTGTCGTAATATCTCTGCCATGCGGCCTTTATCTCCGCGTCCTCGGCAGCAAGGCGACCGTTTACATAGAACGTTACATTGCCACCTTTGTACAATTCATTCAGATTTTCGACTATCAGCGGATGCTCGGCAGCCGACGCGGGCTCCCACCCATCAAAGAAGTTAAGTATCGCCCTTGCCGCCGCGGTGTCTATACCGTCAAGCAGCTCACGGTGAAAGCCTTTGCATGCTTCAAAGCATTCCTTAGCGCGTTCAGGTTTACCCTTGCCGTCTATACCCAGCATATATGCGGAATTATCCCAAAGAAAATTCGACGCAATGCCGGAGGAACGTTTCACAGCTGCGGGCAATATTTTATCCATCGGCACGGATTGCGTCTTTTTGCCGGAAATAATCTCCTTGAACTGAGGGATAAAGCCAAGCAGCGTGCCGTCCTCGTCAATCTCCAGCAGATAGCTTATCTTCACTGCGTTCCAGCCTTCGCGCGCTATTTTGCCCTGCTCCGCCAAATCTTCATATAATTTAGTCAGCGCCTGAAGTATCATGACTTCACCCCCTCGCTGCCTATCGGCGGAACGGTTATGACCCCGTCCTTCATGCTCGCCCTGAAGAACATCGGCCTGATTCCGTCATCGTTTGAATAATCCATATCCAGCAGCATCCAGCCAAGGTCTCTTTCGCCTTTCAGCTCATCGGGGCAAGACGGCATCTCCTCGCAAAGGCCAAACCGTGCAGGAAATTCACGCGTACCCAAATACGGCTGATGATAGCACTGGCCTTTCTCCGCCCGCCGCTTTATCATCTGCTGAAATTTGGTGTGGTTATCGCTCGCGCTGGCCTGCCCAGTCATGTCGAAATGCGCCTCTATCACATAGTGTACATCCTTCAGCACCATTGCCGCGCGCTGCTGAATGCTTTCGGGCGTTGCAATGTACGCTTCGCCGCTGCCTTTTTCCATTATTGTTTTAAGCTTGCGGCCGCTCACAACATCCTTTACCTCGTTACGCCTTATATTCGTAAAGCGTATAGGCGCGCGCACATAGATTTTGTCTATGTGCCATCTCAGCCCCGGGTGCCACAGTATTGCTTCAACTATGCACCGCGCTGCCGACGGAGTTATCACATCGTAACTCACGCGCTCCGTTTTAAGCTCGGGTCTGCTGAAGCATGCGTAGTCGCCCCATACTTCTATCCTTACAGACAAGATATCACTCCTTTCGCTGTTTTATATTATAAAATTTATATTGCTGCTCTCCTCTATCCTCAGCCCCATCTTTTCATCGTAAATGCCCGTGTTTATCAGCACGGCGTTTTCATCGTCTATCATTTCTATGCAGCCCGAATAATAGAGCGTTTCAAACTGGTTTTCGTATATAGTCACTCCGTAGCAGCCCGCCTCCCTGAATAGCTTACGGGACTTTTCGCCGCTTCTCAGCCGCGCAATGCTCTCCACGCCTTTGCCAAGCGGTATGTATACCGTCCGCGTGTTCTGGTCAATTATGCGGAACTTCTCGGCAACCGTTTTGAACGGCATCATGCCGTAAACCTTGTCCTTTTCAAACGCCTCCACCACGCGCGCCTTGTCCGTCCCGTCGCCGAGATAAGCCCTATACGTATTGAAATACTTGCGCACAACTTCCGGCGAATCTATGTCCTCCTCCCCGCGCATGGCGCTGTTAGCCGCAGATATGTTCATTTTCAGCATTCTCGGCGCACGGTGTTCGCCCGTAAATACGGTAACCATGCTCTCCTCGCGGTTACGCTTGCCTTCGCGGTTGCATCGCCCCGCTGCCTGAAGTATGGAGTCAAGCCCAGCCATTTCCCTATATACCGTCGGGAAGTCTATGTCCACGCCCGCCTCTATAAGCGACGTTGAAACAACCCTGCATACCTCGCCGTCCGTCAGCCTTTGCCTGATAATGTCTATGGTTTTTTGCCTGTGTTCGGAGTACATCAGCGTGGACAGGTGAAACCTGCCTTCCTTGGGCAGCTTATTAAACACGGCCTGCGCCGCCTTGCGCGAATTGACTATGCATAGCACCTGCTCATGCCCGCCAAGCCGCGCCGCCAGCGCCACATCATCCAGCTCACCTGCCTGTTCAAATGTGACCCGTTTGAACTGCTCATATGTCCGCCTAACTTCCGGACATATCTCTTTTATGGCAATGTTTGGCGCGTATTTTACAATATAATCGTCCACCACCGGCTGTGTTGCCGTGCATAACACGGCGGTGGAGTTGAAATGCGCACACAGCGTGCTTATTGCCGCAACGCAAGGCAGCAGATTTTCGCTTGGCATCATCTGCGCTTCGTCAAATATAATTACGCTGTTTGTTACATTGTGCAGCTTTCGGCATTTTGAGGAACGGTTGGCATAAAACGATTCAAAGAACTGCACCGCCGTGGTCACCACCACCGGCGCATCCCAGTTTTCCGCCGCAAGCGCGCTTTTATAGTCAGCCGAATCGAAATCCTTATCTTCCTTATCGAATACTATGCCGCTGTGATGTTCCAGCACGTTTTTATCATGCAGTATTCCCCTGAATACCTTGGCGTTTTGGTCGATTATAGATGTGTAGGGGATAACGTATATTATGCGCTGCATGCTGTGCTTCACGGCATGCTTCAGCGCAAATGCAAGCGACGCCGTGGTTTTGCCGCTGCCGGTTGGTGTGCTCAGCGTGTATATTCCCTTTGGACCTTCGCCCGCAGCAAGACATGCAGAAAGTATTTCCCAGCGTTTTTTGTTCAGCTCACTCTGCGGGTTAGCCCACGGAGCAATATACTTTTCAAAATATGCCAACAGCGTTGCCATATCATCGTATTCTTCGCGTGCCACCCTCCCGCCGGACATGAAGTTTTCCGTATCCAAATAGTCCGCGTCAACAAGGCATGAGTACAGCATTCTTATCCATACGGATTCATAGAACCTGTCCCCGTTAAAATTCGGCCTTTGTGGGGCTGTTATCGGCCTATCCATGCCGCGCGGCTCTTCTATGCCGCCGTTTTGTGCCTTTTTCATTCGGCCGCAGAATGTGCCGCCCTCCGACGTGTCCATTTTAGCATTACCCACGTCCGGTAATCCGCCGTGATGCCCCGCAATGCATATCGCTTCGTGCACGGCGTTAGCCCTGAAGCATTCAAATGCGCCCGCCGTTGAATGGTCAACTGCCGGCCCGCCACGCAGCCTTCGCTGAAAGCCCTGAGTGTTTTTGCCGTCGTCATGCCGCATCGCTTCAAGCTTGGCGTGTTCTTCCGCGCCAAACTGCGCCGCAAACTTTGCGCACAGTTCCGCCGTGCCGCGCTCATGTTCATCAACCGTTTGTTCTCTTCCGTCTTCCGCAATATGCGCCAAAAATACCGTTTCATCCATATGCTGTTATCTCCCGGCCTATGCGGCCATGCTCCGCTTGTTCAACTGTGCCTTAGAGTTCAAATACTGTGCCTGTGTTATATTGTTATTATATCAACATTATTTATTGTTGGCAATGCCAATCTTTATTATATTCCCGCCATTTTGATAAATTCTGATATTTATTTTGCCAATGTTATACGGACGTAATTGGGCAAATATAATAAAGATCCCCCCGCATAGCGGGGGGTAGACAGGTTACAATACGAAGTGCAACACCGCCCAAAAAAGAAAGACAACGTGAACA
>ERZ827423.2129-NODE-2129-length-16601-cov-7.516318_pt1 | contig 16601 bp, 16 predicted proteins | sample MGYA00519775_ERZ827423 | MGnify/ENA primary metagenome ERZ827423 (study PRJEB31778, sample SAMEA3449296) | human gut metagenome | biome: human gut; feature: human-associated habitat; material: faeces | place: United Kingdom | collected 2010/2012 ...
CAACTGCGGGGGAGCAGAGCGGCGATAGGCAGCGGAGGGAAAAAGGCCCGCCCATTTAGACGGCGGAAAAAGGCGAGTTCGGAGCGCGCACGATCGTAAGGGGAAACAAGCCAATCATGGCGCGCGCGACATAACGAGCCCCGCCGTCAAAATGGGCAATCAAAGCCTTTTTCCCGTAGTCGCCGTGCCGCGTGCTTTCTTTGGTACTTTCTTTCGCGCCGAAAGAAAGTACTACCCCCTTCGGGGCGGCAGCCCCACCACCAGCGCCGGAGTCGGCGCGTCAATCCCCTCGGAGTGGTATGCGCCTAAAGGGCTTTCCGCTCGCCTTTTGGAAACCTTCGGACACCAAATCTGGCCAGAAACCAACGAAAACTGCATTTCTTGCGCTCTCGGCAAAATGGCCGCGCATCGCCATAGACTGGGAGGTCCTTCGGAGAAAACCATCGTCTCGTCCCGCCCTGTCGTGCGCTCTACCTGTTGGTGAGCCATAACTGGCGGCAAAATAGACCCATAATGTCCTCTTTCTTCGTGACAGTCCAACGGTGTAGCCGTCAAAGCATCCCCACTGCTGGAAGGAATGCCCCTGCACTCATTTCCGAACGTTTTGTCCTATCTGTCTCTGCTTTGTACTCATTTCGCTTCTTGACACGATCGATATTCGGTATTACAATGTTAAAGGTTCGAAGAAATCCGTACATTTTGCAAGACTGAAAGGAGAAACGTTCATGAAAAAGGTCCTGTCTCTTGTCTGCGTTCTTCTGCTCTGCGCCGCTTTGATCCCCGCCGCCGTGGCTGAAGAAGCCGCCTATACCGAGACGGTGGTGTCCATCCCCAACGGCGACCATGATATTCCCGCGACTGTCTGCGTTCCCAACGGCGAAGGCAAGTTCCCTGCTGTGGTGATGCTCCACGGCACCGGCTCCAACCGCGACGAAGCGGGCAACGGCTATAAAATGGCTGCTCCTGTGCTGGCTGAAAAGTATGGCATCGCGACCGTTCGGATCGACTTCATGGGCAGCGGTGATTCTACCGCCGACTACACCGGTTACACCTTCGAAAGCGCTGTGAGCGACGCCGCCGCGGCTGCCGCCTATATGCAGACGCTGGAAAACATCGACGCTGATAAGATCGGCGTGATGGGCTGGAGTCAGGGCGGCACCGACGCGCTGCTGGCCGCTGCCCGTCATCCCGAGCTGTTCAAGTCTCTGGTGACCTGGGCCGGCGCACCCGACCTGAGCGATATGCTGACCGATGAGCTGTATGAAGAAGCGAAGAAGAACGGCTTCTTCGTCATGACCTTCGACTGGCGCGATTCCCTGAACGTGTCCCTGCAGTGGTGCGACGATGTGGCCAACACCGATGTGCTGGCTGAGTTCGCCGAGGGCTACACCGGCCCCGTGCTGGCCATCCATGGTAAGGAAGACACCACCGTGGACCCCGAGTGGAGCAACAAGATCGTGGCCGCCAGCAAAAACGAGGCTTCCAAGACCTACTTCATCGAGGGCATGGATCACACCTTCAACGTGTTCTCCGAGGAGGACTTCCACTCCCTGTACAATGCGGTGGACGCTACCGGCGAGTTCTTTAAGGCCACGCTGGCTGACTGAAGCTGACCCCCTGCCAGAGCGTTTGCTTTGGAAAATCGGAAAAACTGCTGCAAAGCTCTCGTTTTGCAGCAGTTTTTTTGTGCACGTTTGCGCACTATTCGTTTTTTCAGCAGCCGTATTATGCGCAAAGACGGCTCGTCACCCGATAGACCGGCTGGTGCCGTCCATGAAACCGTTGACGAGCCGCAGCACCTCCGCGCTATTGCCCGTCAGGGTGATTCTTGGGGTGCCCGCCGCGCCGTCAAAGGAAAAACGGATGTTGTGATAAGGACCGTTGTTGATGCGGTAACAAAAGAATTCCGCCATTTCTTTTCTGTTTCTTTCGGGACAATCCAGAACGACGCAGATCTCGTCATCGTTTTTCTGGTCGTCCAGCAGAAAGTCATATACGGCGGCGTGATGCTTGGCCAGAATACTGGGACGCACCGCCGGGTGACGGACAAAGCCCTCCACCTGTTCCGGGGTGAAATGCCAGAGCCCGTCGATCTTTTCTCCCTGAAGGATCCCGGAGGAAATATATTTGCGAATCGTGCGGTCCGTCAGCCCGGTGAGCAGAACAAGATGGCTTATCAGATAGTATTTGCCGCTTCCTTCCATAGGCTAGCTCCTTTCAACGCGTGTTCCTGCAGGTGCTCTCATTATAAAACGGGCGGAGCGGGGAATCAATTTGAAATCCCCCCGGTTTTTCATAGCCGTGGCGCTTCGTCCCGAGAGTGTTTCTCGCCGGGAACCTTCCTTCATCTCTTGCAAGGAAAGCGCTTTCGTCCCAGAATAAATTTTTTCCAGTATTTTTTATTAGGAATTGACAAAAATCAAAAAATGAGTATAATCAACTTATGAAAACGTTTGCGCATCGTTGGAATTGCGGAACGGCGCGCGGACGAATCAAAAAGGAGTGGAACCAGTTATGAAAAAGATCCTGGCTATGTTGGTTGCCGCTACGATGATCCTTGGCATGGTGAACATCTTCGCCGTGGCCGAGACCACCGCTACCGGCTCTGTTTACTATCTGAACTTCAAGCCCGAGCAGGCTGAACAGTGGGAAGCTCTGGCCAAGGTGTACACCGAGCAGACCGGTGTGCCCGTGACCGTTGTGACCGCCGCCTCCGGCACCTATGAAGACACCCTGCGTTCTGAGATCGAAAAGCCCGAAGCGCCCACCCTGTTCCAGGTGAACGGCCCTGTGGGTCTGAAGACTTGGAGCGACTACTGCCTGGACCTGAGCGATACCGAGGTCTACAAGGAGCTCAAGAGCGACGACTTCGCCCTGAAGCAGGACGGTCAGGTGCTGGGTCTGGCCTACGTCATCGAGACCTACGGCCTGATCTACAACAAGGACCTGCTGGCCAAGTACTGCGCGCTGGATAACGCCGTTATCAAGGACGCTTCCGAGATCAACAACTTCGCGACCCTGAAGGCCGTCGCTGACGACATTCAGGCCCGGAAGGACGAACTGGGCGTGCTGGGTGCCTTCACCTCCGCCGGCATGGATTCCAGCTCTGACTGGCGCTTCAAGACCCATCTGGCCAACCTGCCCATCTACTATGAATATAAGGCCGACGGCATCGGCTTCACCGAGGCCATCAAGGGCACCTATCTGGACAACTACAAGCAGATCTGGGATCTGTACATCAACGACGCTACCTGCGAGCCTGCCATGATCGGCGGCAAGACCGGCGAAGACGCTGTGGCCGAGTTCACCCTGGGCGAGGCCGTGTTCTATCAGAACGGCACTTGGGCTTACAACGACTGCATCAACGGCGGCATGACCGACGAGCAACTGGATATGCTGCCCATCTACATCGGCGCTGAGGGCGAGGAAAATCAGGGCCTGTGCACCGGCTCCGAAAACTTCTGGTGCGTGAACAAGAAGGCTCCTCAGGAGAACATCGACGCCACGCTGGCCTTCCTGAAGTGGGTCGTGACCAGCGATGAAGGCCGCGACGCTCTGGCCAACCAGATGGGCTTCGTGACTCCCTTCAAGGCATTCGACGACGGCTACACCGCCCACAACGCTCTGCTGGACGCCGCCGCTCGTTACATCGCCGAGGGCAAGACCTCTGTGAGCTGGAACTTCCCCACCATGCCTTCCGAGACCTGGAAGAACAATGTGGGCGCCGCTCTGCTGGAGTACGCTCAGGGCACCGGCACCTGGGACAACGTGAAGACCGCGTTCGTCGATGGCTGGGCTTCTGAATACGCCGCGCTTGCGAAGTGATCCCGTCTGAAAGCGGCCCGGATGATTCCGGGCCGCCTACCCCGCTTGAGGGTGTCCTTAAGCGGGGCTTTTTCATCGAAGGGATGAATGGCAGGATTTTCCGGCCCAATGTCGAAAAAGAACCAATGAAATGCCCCGGAATGGGGAAAACTCTCTGCCGTATGGCAGGCGAACTATCGCAAGACCCGCACAGGGGGGACGAAGTAATGACGAATACCATCAAGCGCTACTGGCCCGTATTTGTTCTGCCGACGATGCTGGCCTTTGCGATCGGCTTCCTGATCCCGTTCGTCTCGGGACTGTATCTTTCATTCTGCGATTTTACCACGGTTTCCAACGCCACGTTTGTGGGCTTTTCCAATTATGTGAAGGCCTTTACCGACACCAGCAGCGATTTTCTGCACGCCCTGTGGTTCACAGCGGCGTTTGCAGGCATTTCCACCGTGCTGATCAACCTGTTCGGTCTGGCCATCGCCCTTTTGCTGGTGCGCGGCTTCAAGGGCACCAACATTTTCCGCACGGTATTTTTTCTGCCCAACATGATCGGCGGCATCGTCCTCGGCTGGCTGTGGCAGGTCATCCTGAACGGTGTGCTAGCCAACTACGGCCGCACGCTGGTATATAATGAATGGTACGGCTTCTGGGGTTTGATGATCGTTATGCTCTGGCAGCAGGCGGGTTACATGATGATCATCTACATCTCCGGCCTGACCTCCATCCCCGGCGAGCTGATCGAGGCGGCGGAGATGGACGGGGCCAACGGCTGGCAGGTGCTGACCCGGGTCAAGCTGCCCATGATCATGCCCTCCATCACCATCTGCACCTTCCTGACGCTGACCAATGGCTTCAAGCTCTTTGATCAGAACTTGGCATTGACCAACGGTATGCCGTCCTCCCGGTCGGAGCTGCTGGCGCTGAACATCTACAACACCTTCTACGGTCGCACCGGCTGGGCCGGAGCCGGTCAGGCAAAGGCAGTGGTATTCTGCATCATCGTTGTCGCTATCGCGCTGATCCAGCTGCGGGCGACCCGGAGCAAGGAGGTGCAGCAGTAATGGCAAAGAAAGGCTTGCAAAAGAAAACGCGGGTCGCCAACAAGATTCTGACGGTGGTGTTCTCGCTGGTGTCGCTTCTATATCTGTACCCGCTGGTGATGATGGTGCTGAACAGCTTCAAGAAGAAGGCCTTCATCAGCCGCGCACCCTTTGCCGTGCCCACGGACAAAATGTTCGCCGGGCTGGCCAACTACGAGCTGGGCATTGCCCGCACCAATTTTTGGGGCTCCATGGTATGGAGCGTGGTCATCACGGTGCTGTCAGTGTTCCTGATTTTGCTATGCACGTCCATGTGCGCGTGGTTCATCAGCCGCGTGGTCAACGGCTGGACGAAGCTGGTCTATCTGCTGTGCATCTTCTCCATGGTGGTGCCCTTCCAGATGGTCATGTTCACCCTGAGCAAGCTGGCCAACACAGTGCAGCTGAACACGCCGTGGACGATCCCCATCGTGTATCTGGGCTTTGGCGCAGGCTTGGCGGTATTCATGTTTACGGGCTACATGCGCTCCTGTCCCATTGCCATTGAGGAATCGGCCATGATCGACGGATGCACACCGCTGGGCATCTTCTTCAAGATCGTGCTGCCCATTCTGCAGCCGACCTACATTTCCACCGGCATTCTGGAAGCCATGTGGATCTGGAACGACTATCTGCTGCCCTATCTGGTACTGGACATCAAGAAGTACAAGACCATCCCCATTGCCGTGCAGTACCTGAAAGGCGGCTACGGCTCGGTGGATATGGGCGCGATGATGGCCATGCTGACGCTGGCAATCCTGCCCATCGTGATTTTCTATCTGGCGTGTCAGAAGCACATTGTGTCCGGCGTGATGGCGGGTGCAGTGAAGGGTTGATTTTTTGAAATATCATTGTCACCCGGCGGGAAAGTGAGTTTTCCTGCCGGGTGGTTTTTGGTTGGCGATGGCTTGATGGGCCGGCTGCGGCGCGGATTGGAATTTTTTCCCCTATGGGTTTCTCGGCAGCTTCGGTATCCGAAGGTTTCCAAAGGGGAAAAGAAAAGCCCTTTGGTGCGCCCGCAGGCGCCTATCTTTTGTCTCGATGGAAGATTAACGTGCCGGGACGGCCCGAAGGGGTGCGGGTGCGAGCGGAAAGCCCCTTGCAAGCAGCGGTGTAAGCCAACTTTGCCGAAAAAAACGTCTGGGGGCTTGATGCGCCGCATCAGCGCGAATGGGGACTTGCCGTCTTATGGGCTTCTCGCCGACTTTTGATACCCGAGTGTTCCAAAGGGGGGAGAGAAAAGCCCTTTGGTGCGCCCGCAGGCGCAATCCCCCTTTCTCCAATGAGGGAATGACGCGCCGACTCCGGCGCGGACGGTGGGGCTGCCGCCCCGCAGGGGGCAGTACTTTCTTTCGAAGCGAAAGAAAGTACCAAAGAAAGCACGCGGCACGGCGACTACGGGAAAAAGCCCTTTACTGCCCATTTTTGAAAGAGGGAGTTCGCAATGTCGCGCGCAGACTAATTGGCTAGCTAACTCATGCCATCGTGCGCGCTCGTGCTCACTCTTTTCCTCTTTCAAAAAGGGCAAGGCTTTTTCCCTTCGCTGCCTATCGCCGCTCTGCTTCCCCGCAGTTGGCGCTGGGCAGGCTCAACCAATGCGAGTTGGGATGTTACGGCGCAAGTTGGGTGGCTTCGCTGCATCCATAAGCAGACCTCTTTTCCAACTCACAGCTGGCGGTGGGCTTATTCAACCGGCGCTGCTTGGGATGCTTCGGTACGGCTGGGATGGTTTCGCAGTGCAAAAAACGGGCTTGCTTTTTTCCTCTGCCGTTGGCGCTATACTTGCTCAACCGGCGCAGCTTGGGATAATCCTGTGTAGCTTGGATATTTTCGTAACGTAAAAAGGCCAGCTGGATTTCATATCCACGCTGGCCTTTTTTTGTGAGCCAGGAGGCCCGTTGCCGAATGGCGGTCTTTCCTATTCAACTAACGGTTTACCACACTAGACCGGCAAGCCGCGAGGCCCGTCGCCGAGCGGCGGTCTTGGGGACGAAAGCGCCGGAAACACGAGGCCTTCCGCCGAGTGTTTCCAGAGCGCCATGCTTATCTGTACATTCCTGCGCGCCCGTAGGCGCGCAGTCCGGCTTCAGGGGCACTGCCCCTGAGTTCGTAGGGGGAGAAGGGGTAGAGAAGAACCCCGGCGATTTCTCCGGCCAGAAGACCCGGCTCGATGAAGAAAACGATGTTGCCGTTGTCGTCCAGATAAAAATCAGTCTCGGGATCCAGCGCAGAACGAACGCTGTCCAACGTCAGGCCGTCCAGATAATCGCCCTCTACGTTCTCCATTCCCACTTGAACGATCTCCCAAATCAGGTCATAGACCAGATCGACAGGTTGGGTGCTGCCGTCCGATTCTTCCGTGTCCAGAAGTTCGGAAAGCGTGATCTTGCGGGGCTCGTCACCCCGAAGAAAGGTGTCGGCGGAAAGTGTCTCCTTCTCGCCGTTGCCCGACAGCTGACGCAAGTGCAGCACGACGCTGAGATACTCTGCGTCGTTCCGGGTGATCTCGTAATCCAGTACCCAGCTTTCCGGCTCGCTGCCCTCATCGTCTGCCGACCATACCGCCCCCGGAGGAAGCTCGCCCGCTTCCAGGCGGGCGGCCAATTCCAGATAGTATTGATTGATTTCCGGCTCATCGCCGAACTGGGGCAGAGAAAAAGAAGCGCCGCTTCTTTCCCCCACTCTGTCCTCAATTTGCAGAGCCGCCGCCGTTTCCTCCGCCAGCCCCAAAAGAGGCTGGCAAAGGAACAACGCCGTCAGCAGGAAAGCCATGCAGCGCTTCTTCATTTTTTTCATTCCTTTCGGAGGCTCAGAGTCTTAGCCCTGCGCGCCTTCTTCGCTGGCGAAGCTGTTCTCCAGATAAGAGCAGTACATGCTGTAATCGCCGCTCTTTTCGGTCAGGAACTTCAGCTCGGCCTGATAGATGTAGTTTTCGGACACCAGATACACATCGAACACGGTGTAACCGTCATCGGTGGTGTAGGCTACGGTGCCGTAGTTGTTCATGTCGTTCACGGTGGCCTTCGCGCCGTTCAGGCCGCTGGCGATGACGTTCACATAGCTCTGCAGGTCGCTCTGATCCGTATTCTGGATGCGGCGGGCAAAGAAGGAAGCGCTCTTGTCAGGCAGTTCGGCGCTGACGCCGGTCTCGTCTTCCTTGAGCAGCTCGTCGTCAAACACGGCGGGGTAAGACAGGGTGAAGCCCAGCTTGGAATTCACATATTCCACCACGGTGTCGGCGTTGTATTCCATGAAGGCTTCTTCCATGTTCAGGTCGGTGCCGGAAGAAAAGCCCACCAGACGGAAACCGTTCAAGGCGCCGGCGTCGCTGCGGAAGGTGAAGATACCGCGATCCAGCCAGGTCACGTCGGTGAATTCCGTGCCGCTCATTTCGCTCAAGGGCTTGCTGGCGGTGTAGATTTCGCCGATGATCTGCAGGGTGTTGTTTTCGCCGGTGTTGTTCACCGTCACGGGACGGAAGCCGATGTAGTTGCTTTCGCCGTCAGCGGCGGTCACGGCGGTCAGTTCGGGCAGCTGCGCGTCGAAGATGGAGCTGAGCAGCGTCTTCTGGGCGGCAGTGTCCGTCATCATTGCGGCGGTCACACCAACGCTTTCGCCACGGGTCTGGCCGATGCGAATGAAGGCCTGCACAAACTCGGGGGTCAGTTCGCCCTCGGAATCAGGCACCACGATGGCGTAGTCATCCTCGCCCTGCGCATCCAGCGCAGCGGCGCAGACCAGATCCATCAGGGGGTAGAGGGCTTCCAGATCGGCGGTCTGTTCCGCCGCGGCCATGGCGCAGCCCAGCATCATCACGAGTGCAACGACCCATGCAAATGTCTTTTTCATCCACTGCTTCATATTCCGTATTCCTCCTAAGCTATCGTGTATGAACACCACGCAGGTGTCTTCCTCTTATAAGACGAACAACCTGCGGGATTTCATCCAAGTTTGGCAATATATTCTGCTGCGGCGATAGCGGCTACATTGCCTTCCCCCACCGCCTTGGCGATCTGCAGCGGCCGGCCGGTCACATCTCCGGCGGCAAACACGCCGGGTAGACTGGTTCTCATGCTCCGATCCACCCGAATAGCTCCTCCGTCTGTTTCCAGCCCGTCCAGCAACATTCGCAGCGGCACGGCGGTGCGGAAGATGAAAACGCCGTCGTACAGATGAGTCTCCCGATCCGTGGTCAGGGCGATTTTGCTTTCTTCCCGCGCAAGGCTGCGGGGTTTTTCCGCTACGATCTGCACGCTCTCCGGCAGCGCCGAAGCATCGTGGGGTTTCAGGGCGTAATAGTCGACGCTCCCCGCCAGCGTGTGCAGAAACGCCGCTTCCTCCACCCCGGAGGCCGAAGCAGACAGCACCGCGACCCGCTTTCCACGATAGAACATGCCGTCGCAGGTGGCACAATAGCTGACGCCGCCGCCCAGCAGTTCTTCTTCGCCTGGAAGAAGTACGGGCCGGGCTGCACCCATGCACAGGACGACAGTCCTGGCTTCCAGCACGTCGTTTTCCGCCAGCAACAGGAAGCGATCCCCACTCGGCATGATCTGACGCACCAGCGCGTTTTTTTCTTCCGCGCCCAGCGCCAATGCCTGCTGACGAAACCGTTCCAGCAATTCTTTGCCGGGGATCTGCGGCAGCCCGGGGTAATTGTCGATCCGCTCTGCGCCGCCGAGCCAGCCTCCCGTTTCCGCCGGGGCGATCACGGTGGCGCTCAAGCCGCGCATCCGGGCCGTCATGGCGCAGGACCAGCCTGCGGGGCCATTGCCGACAATCGCTATATCCACAAGCTTTTCCTCCTTTGCCATTTCTTTGGAGTGAACTCAGTATAACAAATCCGCCGAAAAAGCACAAGAGAAACGTTATAAGTGTAACATATTTGACACAAAAAGAAATATTTAGACTTTATTCGCCTTCTCCTTTTTTGAAACGCTCCTCTACCGTGTTGCGTTTCCATGCGACCAAAGCCCCGGCAAAAATGCCGCACGGATGCCAACTGAACTGTTCAAATCCAAGCTGAGAAAGCATTTTCATTGCACGGCGGCGCGTGATGTTTTCCGTTGCTTCCGCAGGAGTCTCCCGGATCGCATCCAAAGTGCTGCGAAGGGGTGCAGGCAGATTCTCCAGCCCCATTACCAGCTGGCCGCCTTCCTTCAGCACCCGATGAACTTCCCGAAGCTGATTTTCCATAGCGGCTTCGTCCAACCGGCAGGGCCGCAGCAGGACGGCATGGAAAGCCTGATCCCGCCAGGGGATATCCCCTGCGGCGGCATACACCAGATCGGCGCTGCGCACCAGGCCACGGTTGGAACGAACCAGTTCCATATCGTCGGCTACGCCGCAAACTTCACATTCCATATTGCGCAGCAGATATTCCGCCATCAGGCCGTTGCCCAGACCCACGTCCAGCACCCGGTCGTCACGGTCGATCACTGCCCATTTCAGCAGGCAGCGTTCCATCGTGCTGAGCCTTGGGTGGCGCGACGGAAAATGCGCCCGTTCGTAGGTTCTGCTTCCTGCCTTTGAAATCATACAAGGCCTCCGTCCATTGCAGTAGGGGGTCTCCTTACCGTCAAATACAGAAAGAAAACCCTGCCGGTAAACACACCGACAGGGTCAGTATATCATATTTTCTTCAAAAATGCCATATTTTTGTAATATTTTTTCAATATTTAAGAAACTAATTCATATTTTTCGTTCACTGCAATAAAAAAAGACAAAACAAAAAGCTGATGCTCAAATGTGCATCAGCTTTTATACTGCATCTTACAGGCACTTACTGCGCCTTCGCCAGCCTCTTGGCCAGACGAGCCTTTTTGCGGTTCGCGGCATTCTTATGGATAACGCCCTTGGTAACGGCTTTATCGATAGCGGAGGTGGTGACACCGTACATAGTAGCGGCGTTCGCAGGGTTTTCAGCGACCTCCGATTCAAACTTCTTAACGGCGGTCTTGACCTTGGTTTTCACGATGCGATTCTGAAGGTTCTTGGTTTCGCTGACCTTCACGCGCTTGATAGCGGACTTGATGTTAGGCAACGTCTTTCACCTCCTTGGTATTCATTCAGTCGCAGGGTATATTTTATCATGCAATCCCTGAAAAATCAATACCTTTTTTCCAATTCTTTCGCCACTTCTTTTCAGGGCAGCAGCATTCCTGCCGCTAACGCCGCCACGCAGGCGGCGGCAGCCACCGTGAGCAGACTTTTGCCCATCCAGCCAAGCACCAGTGCCACCGCCGCGCCAATGGCCGAAGCGGTCAGGCTGCCCGTGGCGGAAAACACTGCGGGAAAGGTCATGGCTCCCAGTACGGCATAGGGCACATAGTATAGGAAGGATCGTATAAAGGGACTCTTGACTTTGCTGCGGATCGCCGCCAGCGGCAGCATACGGATCAGGTAGGTCACACCCGCCATCACCAGCAGATATTTCAGAAAAGCCGACCACTCCATCAGTCCAGCGCCTCCTGTTCTTTCTCCGATTCATCCTGCGACGCATCAGGGGGAACGGGCATCAGCCACGCTCCCAGCGCGGAAGCCGTCACAGCACAGAGGATGATGCGGAACCCGCCGGAAATAAAGGAAAAGAACGAAAGAAACTCAAACATGCAGCTCATGGCGACGGCGATCAGCACCACGAAGCGCACCTGCCGGGATTTGCGGAAGGGCGGCAGCACGATGGCGATGAACATACCGTAAATGGCGATGCCCAGCGCATCCGTCACGCTCTTGGGCAGAAGCCCGCCTGCCAGCGCTCCCAGCGCGGTGCCCAGCACCCAGCCGATGAACGGGCCGTTGGTCAGGCCGTACAGATAAGCCTTGCCCACCTTGCCCGGCTGTTGGGACGCTACCACGAACACCTCATCCGTGTTGCAGAAGGACAGAAGCAGCCGGTGGGGCGTGGTCATGGTATCGTCCAATTTCTGGCTCAGGCTCAAGCTCATCAGCGCATAGCGCAGGTTGATGGTCAGCTGGGTCAAAGCCAGTTCCGTCAGGCTTCCTCCGGCGGCCATCAACTGAAGGCCCGCCAGCTGGCCGGCACTGGTCACATTGAAAAAGGAGATCAGAACCGCCTGAATGGGATAAAGTCCCTCCATCGTCGCCTGAATGCCAAAGGCAAAGGCTACCGAAAGGTAGCCTAATGCAATGGGCAAGCCGTGACGAAGGCCTTTTACGTAGTTTTTCAAAACATTACCTTCTTCTGCGCAGTTTGTTTACGACGGTTCCGGCTCCGATAAGGGTCAGGATCCAGCCGATCAGGCCCATTCTTTTCCCGTTGCCGCGACGATTTCGACGCGCCTTTCGCGCCGGGTCGCTCTGGCTGAACACGATCATCACCAGAATGGCCAGAACCAGCCAGCCCCGAGCGCTTAACCCGCCTTCGTCCTGCTCGTGGGTCTCGTGATACTGCTGATAATCGGCCGTATTTTCCGTGATGGAGCCGATGACCTGCTCCCACAGTTCAGAACCAGTGGAGGACTTTTTCGAAGTGGCCGTTTCTTCCGTCTGGAACAGACCGTTCAGGCTGATATCGGCGTTATACTGCCGTTCCAGCAGGTCGTTCAAAGCCTTAGAAAAGCTGGCGAACGCCGCGTCGTACTGCTGGCTTTGAAACAAAGTGGCAAAAGAAGACGAAGTGTACAGCAGATTTTCGGCATTGCTGGCTCCCAGCTTCTTTTCCACATTACTGCCCATCACCGCCGCGAAGCTGTCCTCGCCCGCAGCGCCCAGCAGAAGCAGATCGTCCCCGCCCAACTCCCAGCGTTGGAACAGTTGGCGGGCATAGGTCTTGACCTCCATGCCATCCAGAAAATTCACCAGCGCCACGTGCAGCTTCACGCCGGTTTCTTCCTCCACCCGGGAGGCATAGGCCATAACATCCTTGGCCGTCAGCGTTCCAAGCACATTCGCGTCGTCCGTCAATGCGCCGCGATTTTCCGGCATCCGAACCGCCGCAAAGGCGGCCAGACTCCAGCAGAGTGCAAGCGTCAACACCAGAAGGGCACAGATTTTTTTCTTCATCTTAATGGTTCTCCTCGTCCAGTCCAGCGTTCACTCATACAACTCGCAGGGGCTGACGCCCAGCAGCCCGGCCAACTTGCCTACCGGCGTTGTGGTCAGCTTGCGGTTGAAATCCTCTGCGGCGCTGTTGTATGTATCGAAAAGCGCGTTTTCCGTCAGGTTCTTCCAGTCGCTTTCCAGCATGGCGGCGTAACGCTGATCTCGCTCGCTCTGCTGAAAGCTGTCGGCCGCCCGAAGCTGTTCCATCACTTTTGCGAACAAAACAGACAGTTTCTCCGTGTCCTTTTTCTGTTCTTCCAGCGTTTCATCACCCGCGTTCAGTTTCCGGGACACCTGCCGAAGGGCCTCCACGTCTGCGTTGCCGGGCAGATGGCGATCCGCCACCACGCACAGGTTCAGCCCATCGGCTCCCTGATAGCTCAACGCATCCAGCAAGCCGTTTTCCCCGCTGAGAAGCTGAGTCACCTGCTGCCGGTCCTCCCGGAAGCCGGAGAACGTGCCATACCCCAGTCCGAACAGCACCAGCACGATAGCGATCAAAACGCATACGCCCATGGGGAGTTTGAATTTCATGATCGGATGATTCCTTTCCCGTTAAACTGCGCCGCATCCCCCGTGGGAAATGCGGCGCTTTTCATGTCAGTGCAGCTCCAGCAGCTTCTTTTTCAAGTCGGCCTCCATGGCGACCATTTCCTTTTCGGCCTCCAAACGCTTGGTGCGGCCGTCCTCCTGAATCTTCATCACTTCGTTGATGGTGTCCATCAGGCTCTGGTTGGTCTGCTTCAGGGTCTCCAGATCGATGATGCCCCGTTCGGCCTCCTGTGCGGTCTGGATGGTGCCAGTCTTGAGCGCCTCGGCGTTCTTGCGCAGCAGTTCGTTGGTCATGTTGGTCACAGCTGTCTGGGCCTTCAGCGCCTCCTGACTGCGGTGCATTCCCAGCGCGATCACAATCTGGCTCTTCCACAGCGGCAGCGTGTTGGAAAGGGTGCTCTGAATGCGTTCCACCAGCAGACTGTCATTATTCTGCAAAAGCCGGATCTGGGGAGCCATCTGCAGGGCCACCTGCCGGGTCAGCTTCAGGTCGTGAAGCTTTTTCTCGAAGCGGTCGCAGTTGGCGGCAAGGTCGTTGGCCCGCTGAGCGTCCATCGCGTCGCCGGTCTCGGCGGCCTTCTTTTTCAGCTCTTCCAGCTCACCCTCCCGGACTTCCTTCAATTTCTGCTCACCGGCGATAATATACATCGTCAGTTCCTTGAAATACTGGGTGTTCATATCATACAGGTGATTGAACATGCTCACGTCCTTGAGCAGCTGCACCTGATGATTTTCCAGCTGGCTGGCAATGGTGTCCACATTCGCGTCCACCTTATCGTACTTGGTCTGCATATCACTGACGGCCTTCTGGGCGTTCCAGAACAGGCCCTTGATGCCGCTGGGCTTTTCGGCGGCGGCGCTGAAGCCCTTGATCTCGTTGACCAGATTCACCAGCATATCGCCCACTTCGCCGGTGTCCTTGGTGCGGATGGTGGCCAGCGCGCTGTCGCTGAAATCGGCGATCTTCTTCTGAGCGTCCGCGCCGTAAAGCAGCACGTGGTCGGAGTTATTCACGTCGATCTTTTTGACAAACTCCTCGATGCTCTTTTTATCTTCTTCGGTCAGCATGGTGGTGTCCATCTGCTTGACCGCTTCGCTGGCGGCCTGCGCCGCAGCGGTGGCGCTGGGGGCTGCCTGCGCCATGGCTTCCAGCTGCTGAGTCGTTTCCTCCAGCTGCACTTTTTCCTTGGCGACCGACGAAGGATCGAGGGTCAAAACAGGGGTCTGCTGGGTCTCATTGTTCTGCTGATGAATTTCACTCATGGGAAAATTCCTCCTTCAATCGCTCTATCGCCGGTTTGATGGGACTCATTCGTCTTTTTTGGCCTGTGCCGCGGCCTGACCGTCATACACGGGGTAGACCCCGCCGGACATCGTAGGAGCCTGAGGCATATGCTGCCGGGCCTGTTCCTCCGCGCCGCTGACGGCCTGCTGCACGCCGCTGTCTGTGTGAAGGGTCGGCGCGCTTTGCCGGGTCTGCGCCTCCTGCGCTGCCCGCTGCTGACGGCGCTGTTCCGCCAGCGCTGCGTCCAGTCTGGCCGCCTGCTTGGCCTTTTCGGCGGCTTTTTCCAGTTCGCTTTCCGTCAGGCCGTCCCGCTTGAGCATCTGTTCCAGCACGTCGATATCGGTGGCGATGTCCAGCATATCGTCCTTATAAAGATTCTTAAGCATTTTCTGACAGCCGGTGATCACCACGCCCAGCGCGTCGTCAATGCGGTGCTGTGCTTCCTTCGCCTCAGCCATGGGCAGGTTGCGCTCGTCCAGCTTGCGATAGCTCTTGACCATCTTGAGCGTAGTGGGCAGGTAATAGTCCATGAACTTGCGAATCTGCGGGGCGCGGGCAGGATTTTCATACACGGCCTGAAAAATCGCCGCGCAGTTTTCCTCCAGATCGTCCAGCTTGGCCGACAAAGACTCGTCGGGGATCAGATCGTTTTCCTTCCGGATTTCCGCGATCATTTCCCGGCCCTGGGTCAACAGTTGATCCACGTCCGGGTTGCCGGTATTGGCTTTAAGGCGCTCCAGCGCGTCATTCTTCCGCTTTTCTTCTTCCTTGGCGGCTTCTGCGGCGGCCTCCTCGGCCATTTTCTTTTTCTGATCGTCGGTGGTCAGGTCCAGACCCTGCGCCATGGTACGGATCACCGCGCTGACAAACGCACTCACCGCCAGCTGTACCGCCAGACTGAACAGACCGTGAATCTTAAAAATGGAACTGAGCAGCACGAACGTCACGCCGAAAGCAACCGCACCCGCGCCGTTGCCGCTCTTTTTTTTCTTTCCTTTACTCATTGCAGGCTCCTTCATCCATCCTCTATATCAGCCGGGGCGTTTTCGCCCGGCAACTTGGCCGACGCATTGGATTATACCATATTTCCCCTCATCTGAAAAGAAGAACCCGCTCGAAACAACCTTTGCCCTTCCTAAAAGTTTTCTGAAAATTTCATGAGCACAAGGGGCAGTGCCCCTTGACCCCGGACTGCGCGCCTTCGGCGCGCAGGGGCGTAGAGCGACATGCGGCTTGGCTGCGGAATTACCGCCGCTCGGCGACAAGCCTCGCGGCTCGCGGGTCTGATGTGGTTTTTTGTTCGTTGGACAGAAAAGGCCGCCATTCGGCGACGGGCCTCATGGCTCGCAACAAAGGCCAGCGTAGATTTGAACCCATGTTGACCCTTTATGTTACAGGAATATCCAAGCTGCGGCGAAGAGCATCCCAAGCAGCGTCATTTGAGTCTGCCACACGCCAACTGCGGGGGGAACAGAGCGGCGATAGGCAGCGGAGGGAAAAAGGTGAGCACGAGCGCGCTACGCCCGTATGTGAAAGCCGGCCAACTTCATTGCGCGCGACATTGCGAGCCCCGCCGTCAAAATGGGCAATAAGAGCCTTTTTCCCGTAGTGCCGTGCCGCTGGCTTTCTTTTGCGCACTTTTCTTTCGCCATCGAAAGAAAAGTGTGAGCGCCCCATGAGACGGCAAGTCCCACTCCCGCGCCGTAGTCGGCGCGTCCTTCCCCACCATGGCAAGGGGTATGCGCCTGCGGGCGCACCAAAGGGCTTTCCGCTCGCCCTTTGGAAACCTTCGGGCACCGAAG
>ERZ827423.2134-NODE-2134-length-16584-cov-4.872043_pt1 | contig 16584 bp, 10 predicted proteins | sample MGYA00519775_ERZ827423 | MGnify/ENA primary metagenome ERZ827423 (study PRJEB31778, sample SAMEA3449296) | human gut metagenome | biome: human gut; feature: human-associated habitat; material: faeces | place: United Kingdom | collected 2010/2012 ...
TGCCGGATGCCTTGCGCTGACCACATGGCAGATCAGGCGGCGGCGTGAGGAAGAAGCGCTGCAAATCATCGAAAAGTAAACAGGTTCACCTTTAGGGGCGCGGGCAAATAGCCCCGCGCCCCTTTTCGGTTTCATTCGTCAGGAAAGGCGGTTGCTCTTTTGAACAACCGCCTTTCGCCATTTCTATCCGATTTGAGCAGAAAGGAATTCCCTCTATGGCAAAAGCGCGCGAGAGATGTCGCTGATACGCTGCATCCGTCCTTTCCGCTGTTTTACTGCGCCCGTTGAGCGCTTATGAAGATTTTAAAGCCTTTATAGGTGTTATCCATCCACGGCACTTCTTCGCAGCGGGCTGCCGATCCCAAAGGCTCTTGAAGCTATCCCTATCCCTAATAAGCCCTCTGTCTCCCCGCGTCGGCATCCTTGCACGAAGAAGGCATCTCCGTATCCTATTCTTGCAGAAAAAACCTGCGGGAGCCATCACGCCGCACGACTGTTTTTTTGACCTTCAGATCGCCGCGGTTGCTGTAAGCATTCATCGAAGTACAAAAGGCGCGGCGCAATTTCTCAATGATTTGGCATAATCTTGAAACAGTCTTGATAAATACAGGAGGCATTCCGAATGAACCAAGCAGCTATCAGAAGCTACATTGCGCGGAAGCGCAAGGAAAAGAATCTCACACAGGAGCAGTTGGCGGAACATATCGGCGCGTCTAACAAGACGATCTCCAAATGGAAAAACGGCAAGTGTACGCCCGATTACAGCATCCTTCAAAAGCTCTGCGCCGCACACAGGAGTTGGAACATCAGAAAGAGATCCTCTGCGGCGTGCTTCTGGTTGTTCTCGGCATTGCCTGCAACGCCATGTCGGGTATGATCAGCGGGTCTGAAATACAGGAGCTTATATCCAGTCTTTTGGTGGCGCTGTCCGTTGCCGAAAATTCAGTGGGGATCTTTGAGCGGAATACAGACCTGCATACGGTTTTCGGTGCAAATTTGATGTGGTATTTGCAATTCCATGTTGTGTGTGCTAGACTACCTTTGTTCGTTGGTATCCCTTAGGGGGCGGTTGCCAGACCGTCTCTCATAGGAGGATCTCTTTGGACTTCACAGCTTTATGCTTTTCTGAACCTCCGCTCTAAGCGGGGTTTCTTAGGAAACAAGAAATTCGTGCGTCGGCTGCGCACGACGGGAAAAACACAGAGTATTGTGAAACGCTCTATCTCTATCCGCCCTCCGCTCGATATCTCGCTGCTTTTGTTTGAAAAAAGGATCCTGATTTCTTTTTGCATACCGTAGAGAATGCCAAGAGAGAGGAATGACTGCTATGAAGGAAAACCGAAAGCTGTTAAAAGAAGTGCTCAAGGATATCCGCCGGGATATGACCGATGAAGAGGTGCTGAATCTGCTGGCAGACAGTAAGATCTCAGTCAGTCCCGAAAGCGGAACAGAAAAATACACACTGGGACAGCGGGCAGCGGATGCCATTGCCAAATTTGCCGGAAGCTGGGCGTTTATTTTCTCGTTTACCGGCGGCTTGGTGCTGTGGATGGTCATAAACACGGTGCTGGCTGTACGGGCGTTCGATCCGTATCCGTTTATTTTGCTGAATCTGGTGCTGTCCTGCATTGCAGCGATCCAGGCGCCGCTCATCATGATGAGCCAGAACCGTCAGGAGGAAAAGGATCGCCGCAGAGCGGAAAACGACTATAAGGTCAACCTAAAAACTGAAATTATGATAGAGGATCTGTACGATAAGGTGAACGCGATCCTCGCCAAGCAGTCGGAAATGGAAAAGCAGCTGCGCGCGAAGGATGATGGGAAAGATACTGAAAAGCCGCAGTGACCGTCTCGCAAAAACGCAGATCCTGTCCTTTAGCGGGTATTTTCCCACAGCGTTCGTTTCTCCGGCTTAGCACGCAGATCATGTTCGGCAGGCCGTGACAGAGCGGATCCGTGATTCGCTCCGCTTTTTCACAGTGTTTTACTGCGGCTAACTTATTTTTGCTGCATTCACCTCTCTCCTCCGGTTCTTTTATCCTCATATGAACAGACGAATGCTTTAAATCGGATGTGCAGATACAGAAAAAGCCGAGTGGCCAAATGCCACTCGGCTTTTTTTCCATTGCCGTCCGGTTTACGGAGCCTTTTTATGTTCGGGTTTATTCTTCCTGAGCATCGGGGGCGAGCTTTTCGTACAGTTCCATGTATTTACGGGCACTGTGCTGCCAGCTGTAATCGCCGCGCATGCCGTTACCGATGATCTTGCGCCAATCCTTCTTGTTCTCGCGATAGGTGGTCACCGCGCGGTTGATCGCGTCAAGCATATCGTGCGCGTTGTAGGAATAGAAGGTGAAGCCCACGCCCTCGCCCGTGACGGGGTTAAAGGGCTGCACGGTGTCCTTCAGGCCGCCGGTCTCGCGGACGATCGGCACGGTGCCGTAGCGCAACGCAATCATCTGGGACAGGCCGCAGGGCTCGAAGGCCGAGGGCATCAGGAACAGGTCGCAGCCCGCATAGATGCGGTGCGCCAGCTCGTGGTTCATCTGATTCCAGGCCGCCACCTTACCTTGATAGCGATGCGCCGCCCAGTTGAAGAGGTTGACGAACTTCTCGTCGCCCATGCCCAGCACGACGAGCTGGACGTTCAGGTTCATGATCTCCGGCAGCACGCGCTCGACCAGGTCGAGTCCCTTCTGCGAAGAAAGGCGCGTGACCATGCCGATCAGCGGCACGTCGGGATCGATATCCAGCCCCACCTGCTCCTGCAAAGCCGCCTTGTTGACCGCCTTGCGCTTGCCCTGGGAGACGACGTTGTAGTTCTGGACGATCATGGGATCCTTATTGGGATTGTATTCGTCGGTATCGATGCCGTTGAGGATACCGGTCAGGCTGTCCTTGCGGGCGCGCAGCAGGCCGTCCAGGCGCTCCCCATAGTAGGCGGTCTGGATCTCGCCTGCATAAGTGGGGCTGACGGTGGTGATCTCGTCGGTATAGACCAAGCCGCCCTTCATAAAGGAGGCCGCGCCGAAGAACTCGAGCTTATCGCTGGTATAGGCATCCCAGCCCAAGCCGAGCAGATCCTCGATGTAGTCCATGCCGAAAACGCCCTGATACTGCAAATTGTGGATGGTAAAGACCGTGTGGATGCCCTGATAGAAGGGCAGAGCCGCATACTGCCGCTTGAGCAGCACCGGGATCAAACCGGTCTGCCAATCGTGGCAATGCAGGATGTCGGGCTTATAGTCGATCAGCGGCAGCGCCTCGAGCACCGCGCGGTCGAAGAAGGCGAAGCGCTCGCCCTCGTCCCCGCCCCAGCCGTAGACCGAGGGGCGGTTGTAATAGAACTCATTATCGACAAAATAGAAGGTCACGCCGTCGAGCTTGAGCATCTCGATGCCGCAATACTGCCTTCTCCAGCCGAGATTGACGTAGAAATAGGTCAGGTGTTCCATCTGTTCACGCCACTTCGGCGCGACATCCCGGTAAAGAGGCAGGATCACGCGGACCTCAGCGCCCAATTTTTTCAACTGCTTGGGCAGCGCACCGGCCACATCCGCCAGCCCGCCGGTCTTGACAAAAGGAACACATTCCGAGGTTGCAAAAAGGATCTTCAACGCATATCCCGCCTTTCTCAAGTCTAAAAAGGAAATCAAAAGCGTCAGATCACCGCGTTTTTCTCGATCACGACAGGATAGCTCTCCTGGCCGACGATGCGGCGGTCGCGCTTGATGAAGGCGTCCTTATCGGAGATGACGTTGGAAAGCTGCGCGCCGTCCTGCACCTCCACGCCCTGCATCAGGATGCAGTTGCGCACCACGGCGCCCTTGCCCACGCGCACGCCGCGGAACAGCACGGAATTTTCCACCGTGCCCTCGATGATGCAGCCGTCGGCCACCAGGCAGTTGACCGCCTTGGCGCCCGCTTCATAGCGCGCAGGAACCTCATCCTTGACCTTAGTATACACCGGATTGGGACGGTAAAGCAAGGGGGTGCGGATGGACTCGTCGAGCATATCCATGTTGAGCTTGTAGTACGAGGCGATGGAATCGATGCGGGAAACATAGCCGTCGTACTTATAGCCGTAGATCTTCAGTTCGCCCAGCTGCTTGATGAGCACGTCGCGGACAAAATCGCTGCGGTAATGCGCGGCGGAAACCTCCACCAGATAGGTCAGCAGCGCCTTGTCCATGATATAGACGTCCATCGAGACGTTGGGATAGGTGTTCAGGTGGGGCGTGACCTCGATATCGACCACGCGGCCGCTTTCATCCATCTTCAGATGCGTGCGATCCGCATCGCCGTTGGATTCATCGTCCGCAGGCACGTTATAGAGGATCGTAATATCCGCGCCGGTAGCCAGGTGCTGCGCCATCATGTCGTCAAACTTCATGTTGAACACGGTGGACGAGCCGGAGATCAGCGCATAGCGCTGGGACGCGCGGCGGACATAGTTGAGGTTGGAGCGGATCGCGTCGAGCAAGCCGGAATAGCTGCCGGTGCTGGAACGGGTGACATAGGGCGGCAGGATGAACAGGCCGTCCCTCTTGCGGTTCAAATCCCACGCCTTGCCGCTTTCCAGATGATCCATCAGGGAGTGGTAATTGCGCTGCGTGATGAGGCCGACGTTGGAAACGCCGGAGTGCACCAAATTGCTCAGCAGCACGTCGATGACGCGGTATCTGCCGCCGATGGGCATGGCCGCGATGGAGCGGGAGCGCGTCAGGTCGCGCAGGCGCATATCGCTCTCGTCACTGGTATAGATCAGACCGAATACGTCTTTCATTTTGCATCCTCCTCCGCCTTGGCCGCGTTCTTGGCCGCGGTCTCCGCATCAATCTGTTCGCCGGGCTTGACCACAGAATACTCCGGCAGCACGGCATCCTGGCCGACGACCGCAATGCGGCCGTTGCCGCCAACGACGCTGTCGCAGCCCACAACGGCGTTTTCTGCGACGATCGCGCGGCGGATGCGCGCTCCCTTGCGGATGTGCGCGCCGTTCATGATGACGGAGTTTTCAACCACGGCGCCCTCTTCGACCGTCGCGCCGGAGAAGAGGATCGAGTGATCGACCTTGCCGGCAACCGTGCAGCCTTCAGTGACCATGGAGTCGGAAACCTCGGCAGACGGGGCGATGTAGTGCGGGGGCAGCGTGGGGTTGCGGGCGTAGATGCGCCAGGAGCTGTCGTAGAGGTTGAAGGCAGGCGGCGACTGTAGCAGATCCATGTTGGCCTCCCAAAGGGACTCGATGGTTCCGACGTCCTTCCAGTAGCCCTCGAAGGGATAAGCCACCATGTGCTTGCCCTCGCTCAGCATGCGCGGAATGATGTTCTTGCCAAAGTCGTTGGAGGATTCGGGATTGGCCTCATCCTCGATCAGATACTGCTTGAGGTCCTTCCAGTTGAATACATAGATGCCCATCGAGGCGTTGTTGGACTTGGGCTCGGCAGGCTTTTCTTCAAATTCGACGATGTCGCCGTCGGCATTGGTGTTCATGATGCCGAAGCGGGATGCTTCATTCCACGGCACCTGATACACGGCGATGGTGCAGTCCGCGTGTTTGCGCTCGTGCAGCGCGATCATGGCGGAATAGTCCATTTTATAAATGTGGTCGCCGGAGAGGATCAGCACATAGTCGGGATCATACTGCTGAATGAAGGCCAGGTTCTGATAAATGGCGTTGGCGGTTCCCTTATACCAGGTACCGCTCTTGCCCTTGATATAGGGCGGCAGCACGAACACGCCGCCGGTCAGGCGGTCAAGATCCCAGGGCATGCCGTTGCCGATATAGGAGTTCAGCTCCAGCGGCTGATACTGGGTCAGCACGCCGACGACGTCGATGTTTGAGTTGGAGCAGTTGGACAGGGGGAAGTCAATGATGCGGTATTTTCCGCCAAACGGAACCGCAGGCTTAGCCATGTTGCGGGTCAATACGCCCAGACGGCTGCCCTGTCCACCCGCCAACAGCATGGCGACACATTTTTTACCCATGATTACACCCTCTTCTTCAATGTTGTTAGGGACTAAACAAGGCATGTTACGACGGGACGCCGTCCCGCGCCTTGATGGTTGACTTAGGGGTTGCCCTGGATCTGGCGGACGGCTTTTTTGCCGCCGGTTTATCCGGAGCCGCTTGGGCCTCTTTCGGCGCTTTGGCCGTCGGCTTTTTTTCCTTTTCAGGCGTCAGCTCCAGATAAATGCAGGAAAGCGGCGGCAGCGTCAGCTCCATGCTGTACGGATGACCGTGCATCGGGAGCTCCTCCGTCTCGATCACCTTGTCGCCGTTGCCCTTGCCCGACCCGCCGAATTCCAGCGAATCGGAGTTGAAAACCTCCCGCACCTTGCCTGCGCTCGGCACGCCGATGCGGTATTTTTCCCAATAATTGGGCGTGAAATTGCAGATGGCGATGATGTCCTTTCCCTTTTTGCACCACCGGACGAAGGACAGCGTGGAGTTGTCCTTGTCGTCGGCATTGCACCAGGTAAAGCCCGCCCAGGAATTGTCGATCTCATAAAGCGCCGGATGGGACGTATAAAAGGCGTTGAGCGCCGCGGTATACTTCTTCATCTCCGGGTGCTTTTCATACAGCAGCAGGAACCAATCCAGCTGCTCCAGTTCCTTCCACTCGATAAACTGGCCGAACTCCGCGCCCATGAACATCAGCTTTTTGCCGGGATGCGCAAACATATAGCCGAAGAGCGCGCGCAGCGATGCGAATTTCTGCCAGATATCGCCGGGCATTTTGTCCAGCATGCTCTTTTTGCCGTGCACCACCTCGTCGTGTGAAAAGGGGAGGATGTAGTTTTCCGAAAAGGCGTAGAACATGGAGAACGTCATTTTGTCGTGGTGATATTTGCGGTAGATGGGATCCATCTCCATGTAATCGAGCACGTCGTGCATCCAGCCCATGTTCCACTTAAAGCCGAAGCCCAGCCCGCCGTTGGTGATGGGGGCCGTGACCATGGGGTAGGCGGTGGCCTCCTCTGCGCACATCATGATCCCCGGGAAATCGCGGTAGACGATCTCGTTGATCTCGCGCAGCAGGGAGATGGCCTCCAGGTTTTCCCGCCCGCCGAACTGATTGGGCTGCCACTTGCCCTCCGGCCGGCCGTAGTCGTGGTAGAGCATATAGGAAACCGCGTCCACGCGCAGGCCGTCGGCATGGAAAACGTCCAGCCAGAACACCGCGCTGGACTTGAGGAACGAGCGCACCTCGTTGCGCCCGAAATCGAACATGCAGGTACCCCACTGCTCATTCTCACTGCGCAGCGGGTTAGAGCTCTCGTAAAGCGGCGCGCCGTCAAAGCGGTAAAGCCCGTGCGCGTCCTTTGGGAAATGCGCGGGCACCCAATCGAGAATCACGCCGATGCCCGCCTGATGGAAGGCGTCGATCAGCTTCATCAGCCCCGTCGGATCGCCGAAGCGGCTTGTCGCGGCAAAATAGCCCGTCACCTGATAGCCCCAGGAGAGATCGAGCGGATGCTCCATCACCGGCAGCAGCTCCACATGGGTATACCCCATCTCCTTGACATAGGCGGGCATTTCATCCGCCATGCGCTCATAGGTGTAGAGCCTGCCCTCTTCGTCCAGCTTCCAAGACCCCAGGTGCATTTCATAGATGCTGACCGGGCTTTGATAGGGATTGTACGACGCGCGCGCCGTCATCCACTTTTTGTCCTTCCAGCGGTATTTTTTGAGGTTGAAGGTCTTGCTGGCGGTCTTGGGCCGCGTTTCGGCATGAAACGCGTAAGGATCTGCCTTCATCTGCCACCCCGTGGGACCGCAGATGGCGTATTTATAGGTGGCGTACTGCTTGACGCCCGGTATGCGCGCCGTCCAGATGCCGTCGTGGTTCTCCATGGGATTTTTCAAGTGATCCCAATCGTTGAAATCCCCCACGACGCTGACCGCCCGCGCGTCCGGCGCCCATACGGCAAAGTCGTATCCACCCTTGCAGGGGTGCGCGCCCATGAACTGATGGGCATACGCGCAGTTTCCCTCCCGGAACAGATAGCTCTGCATTTCGTCCATCGTTCTACCCTCCCTGCTATGACCATGCCCGATGGCATGTAAACTATTTGTTAATACTATCATAGCATAAATTCGCGCAAATGACTATACCCTTTTTGGAGTTTTATGCAATTCACGCAAAATCTGTTCTGCCCTGTGAAAAACCCTTTTTTTTCGCATCATCTCATGATAAAATATTTCCGTAAGAGTTGTGTAAATATAACCAATGCATTCTCGTCAAGAATTGGACAAATAAAGGAAAAAGGGGGATTCCAAATGGAAAAAATCGTTCTGGGTTCAACTGGGATTCATGCCACGCGCTCCGGTTTCGGTGCGCTGCCCGTGCAGCGCCTTTCCAAGGAGGAGGCCGCGCGCCTGCTCCGCCGCGCCTATGACAGCGGCATCAACTTCTTCGACACCGCCAACGCCTATACCGACAGCGAGGAAAAGATCGGCATGGCGCTGGCCGACGTGCGCAGAAATCTCTTCATCGCCACCAAGACCGGCTCCTCCACGCCGGATGAGTTCTGGAAGCATCTGGAGCTTTCGCTGACGCGCATGAAGACTGACTACATCGACATTTATCAGTTCCACAATCCCGCCAAGATGCCCTCGGACGAAATGATGTCCTGCATGATTAAAGCCAAAGCGCAGGGCATGATCCGCCATATCGGCGTCACGGCGCACCGCCTGGACACGGCGCTGACGGAAATCGAATCCGGCGCGTTTGAAACGATGCAGTTCCCGCTCTCCGCGCTGTCGAGCGAGGACGACCTGAACCTGGTGCGCCTTTGCAAGGAAAAGAACATGGGCGTCATCGGTATGAAGGGTCTGGCCGGCGGCCTGCTGACCAGCGCCGCGCCTTCGATGGCGTTCCTACGCCGCTTCGACAACCTGGTGCCGATCTGGGGCATTCAGCGCGACAGCGAGCTGGACGAAGTGTTGGAATTGGAAAAGAATCCCCCTGTGCTTGACGAGGCAATGATGGCGCGCATCGAAAAGGACCGCAAGGATCTGGCAGGCGATTTCTGCCGCGGCTGCGGCTACTGTCTGCCGTGTCCTGCGGGCATCCCGATCAACAACGCCGCGCGCATGCCGCAGCTGCTGCGCCGCTCGCCCTATGCGCCGTACCTGACGGACGAATGGGCGGAGCAGATGGAGCGCATCGAAAACTGCATCGGCTGCCGCGCCTGCGCGCGCCGCTGCCCGTATCAGCTGGACACCCCCGCGCTGCTGAAGGCATCGCTGGCGGATTACCGTCAGTTCCGCGCCGAGCACCTCGGAAAATAAAAATCCGTTCATTCTGAGGAGGGAAAAGGCATATGGGTCATTTTCAGAATTTCAAAACCGTGATCTACTGCACATCGCAGTCCATGGTCAGCATTTCGATGGAATCCCTGCAACGCCAAATCGACTTCTTCCAGAAATACGTCGGCGTAGACAAGGTGTATCTCGAGCCCTACCGCGACGACTGCCTGATTCCGCGCGAGCAGCTGGCCCGCTGCATCAAGCTGTTCCATAAAAACAACATTGAAGTGGCCGGCGGCATCACCACCACCATCTCCGGCGAGGGCGAGGCGGACGAGAGCCGTCAGCGCCTGTTCAACACCTACTGCTACTGCAACGACCGGATGCGCAATCATCTGAAGAAGACCGTGGAATACATCGCGGGACTCTACGATGAGTTTATCATTGACGATTTCTTCTTCACCAACTGCACCTGCGACGATTGCCGCAAGGCCAAGGGCGACCGATCCTGGGAGGAGTTCCGCCTGGCACTGATGAAGGAGGTCTCTGAAAACCTCATCATCAAGCCCGCCAAGGCGATCAATCCCAACATCAAGATCACCGTCAAGTTCCCCAACTGGATGGAGAGCTATCAGGAAGCGGGCTACAACCCCGGCGAGCAGAAGGATCTGTTCGATAAGATCTACACCGGTACCGAAACGCGCCATCAGCGCCACACCGATCAACACCTGCCGCGCTATGAGAGCTATTCCATCATGCGCTATATGGAAAACCTCGCTCCCGGCCGCAACGGCGGCGGCTGGTTTGACTGCTATCAGTGCTATCCGATGGACGCGTATCTGGAGCAGGCGTACCTGACCGTGCTATCCCGTCCGCGCGAGGTCATGATGTTCTGCTGGGGCAGCCTGTATAAAAACAAACTCATCACGCCCATGGGCTTTCAACTCGGCCGGCTGGACGCGATGCTTTCCAAGGTCGGCGCGTGCCAGGGGCTCAAGTGCTATCTGCCCGTCAACGCGCAGGGCGAGGATCACGCCGAGGATTATCTGGGCATGATGGGTGTGCCGGTTGAAGGCGTTCCGGAGTTTCCGGCGGATGCGGCGTCCGTGCTGCTGACCGTGCAGGCGCTCAAGGATGAGCACATCGTCGAAAAGCTGGAGCGCTTTGTAGCCGCAGGCGGCAAGGCGATCGTGACCTCCGGCTTCGTCAAGGAAGCGCTGTGCAAGGGCCTTGAGCAAATGACCTCAATCCGCTATCGCGACCGCATCATCTCCGCTGCGGAATACATGACCGACAAGCCGCACACCTGGGGAAGCATTCTTTGCTCCGCCCAAAGGCCCGTGATCTTCCCCGTGATGGAGCACCGCAACAACACCACCTGGGCGCTGGCCAAGGCCTTTGGCGGCGACGAGAGCTACGGCATCCTGCTGCGCGACACCTACGGCCGCGGGCAGATGATCACCCTCGTGCTGCCGGATGCGATCTCTGACCTCAAGCTCCTGCCGCAGCCCATCCTCAACCGCATCCGCAGCGAGCTTTGCGCAGGAGATGTGGTGCTGGAGGCGCCTTCGCAGATCTCGCTGTTTACCTATGACAACGATACCTTCTGCGTCTATCCTTACGCCTGCGACGAAAACGCCGCTGCGCAGCAGATCCGCGTCCGCGTCAAGGGCGTTGCAACCGAGCTGTACAGCTTGGAGAATGAAAAGTTCCGCATCAAGCCCCTTTATGTAGATCACAACGAGACCCTCTTCGAGATCTACACCGAGCCGGGTGAATTCAGCTTCTACGGCATCCGTTGGGCAGAAAATCGCTATGGCGAAAAAATCGAGGAAGAGTGGGGTTCTGCCCCCCACGACTTTGAGGACTGATCCTCCAATGCCAAAGGCACCAAAACAAAAAGGCTTTGAGAGCAAGCGCTCTCAGAGCCTTTTCTTTCTGCCGGAATTTTACTTCCGGTAATCGGGGTTGGGATACGTGTTGCGGGGCAGCACGTCGGCATAGCGCGGCAGGATGATGTTCTGGTGCTGCTCATCCATCTCGCGCAGCTTCTTCACATACAGCGGCATATCCATGTTCTTGACGATGCGGCGGATCATCTCCGCGCCGCGGGCGCAGCGCTCGTCGCGCTCCTCAACCGTCTTGCAGGCGCCGGTCATGCCCGCGTGATCCTCGGGACGCGCAAAATAGAAGCCGATGGAGCCGGAGGGGTGCGCAAAGCGGCGGAACACGTCGCTTTCGTCACAGGCGCTCTCGGAAGAAGTCTTGGGCGCGGCGTCGATGGCGGGATCGACCACCAACTCGTCCTTCCGGTTCATGATCTCATACGCGCCGAAGAAAATGTCGTCAAAATTGAACTTCGACATATCCGCGTCTTCCTTCTTCATCGAATACTCAATGCCGTTGCACAGATCGATGTAGCTGATGGGGCATTTCGTCTCGTCGAAGAAATCGACCACCAGCGCGCCGCCGGTGAGGAACGCCGGGCCGTGCAGCGACAGGTAGACCTGACGGCGGAAGCCCTGGTTGAGCAGCGAGTGGGCAATGGCCTTGAGATAGGGCAGACCCTGCTCAACGCTCATCTGAATGGTGCCGCGGCTGATGGGGCTGGCGCCGCAGAAGAAATAGGGCAGGCTGCCCAGCACCAGGCCGTCGGTCTCCTCCGCCATGAGCTTGGCGAAAGCTTCCGGCGTGGTGTTCTCCACGTCCATGGGGAAGGTGCCGTGCACCTCGACCGTGCCGAAGGGCACATAGATAATGTCATTGCGCTTGAGGTATTCCTCCACCTCGTCATGGGTCATCTTGGGCAGAAAGCGGGTTCTCATTTTGTCAGCCATGATTGAGCCTCCTGTAAATATATATTTTAGAAACGGCAGGAGCGGAAGCCCCGCTTCCGCTCCGCCTGGTTCTATTTGCTTTTTAGAGCTTCCAAAGCTCCTTGGCGTACTGCTGGATGGTGCGGTCGGACGAGAACTTGCCGGCGCCCGCGATGTTGCGCAGGCACTTCAGGCCGAACGCGCGGCGATCCTGATAATCCGCGATGGCGCGCAGCTTGGTCTTGACGTAATCGGGTTCGTCATAGATCAGGAAGTAGTTGTCCGGCTTGTGCCAGGACGCGCCCTCGGTCAGGCTCGTATAGAGCTCCTTGAACATACCCGTTCCGTCGTCGTCAAAGGTGCCGTCGATCAGCGTCTCAACGATGGCGCGCAGGTTCGCGTCCTCGCCCAGATAGGCGTTGGGATTGTAAATGGGCTTCATCTCATTGATCTCTTCAACGCGCGCGCCGAAGATGTAGTTGTTCTCCTCGCCCGCCTGCTGCACGATTTCGACGTTCGCGCCGTCATAGGTGCCCAGGGTCACGGTGCCGTTGAGCATGAACTTCATGTTGCCGGTGCCGGAGGCTTCGGTGCCTGCAGTCGAGATCTGCTCGGAGATATCCGCCGCGCACATCAGCTTTTCTGCATAGGAGACGTTGTAGTTGGAGATGAAGACCACCTTCATCTTGTCGTCCATTTCGGGATCATTGTTGATCATCTTGGCGATCTCGCCGATGTACTTGATGATGCCCTTGGCGCGGAAGTAGCCAGGCGCGGCCTTTGCGCCGAAGATGAACGCAGTGGGCGTCCATTTCTCAATCTCGCCCTTCTTGAGCTTGCGGTAGATATCGAGGATCGAGAAGGCGTTGAGCAGCTGGCGCTTGTACTCGTGCAGGCGCTTGACCTGAATATCGAACACAAAGTTCGGGTCAAGGCGGATGCCCTCATGCTTTTCGATGTAGGCGCAGAGCTCCTTCTTCTTTTCGAACTTGATGGCGTTGAAGCGGTCGATGGTCTCGTCGTCGATCACGTCGTTGAGGTCGGCCAGCAGGTCGAGGTTCTTCATGTAGCCCTCGCCCACGCAGTCGTCCAGCAGGCTGCACAGCTGCGGGTTGCACAGACCCAGCCAGCGGCGCTGCGTGATGCCGTTGGTCTTATTCTGGAAGCGCTCCGGATAGACTGCGTACCAATCCTTCAGCACGTCGTCCTTGAGGATCTGCGTGTGGATCTCCGCCACGCCGTTGGTGTAGGACGAAGCGTAGACCGCCAGGCGCGCCATATGCACCGCGCCCTCGTCGATGATGCGCATGGAATCCAGACGGGTGCGGACGATCTCCTTCATCGGAGTCTCTTCCTCTTCATCCGCTTCATCCGCATTGTCTTCCTCCGCTTCTTCGGCCTTTTCGGCCTTCTTGGCGGCGATGGCTTCCTCATCGGGAACCAGCTTGCGGGAGATCACTTCGTCCATGCCGGGCTGGATAGCCAGCTCCATGGCCTCGCGCTCATCGATCTTTTCGATGATGGCATAGACCTCGGGCAGCAGGGACTGCATGAGCTTGATGTCCCAGCGCTCCATGGCCTCGGCCATGACGGTGTGGTTGGTGTAGGCAAAGGTCTTTTGGGCAATCTGGAAGGCCTCGTCAAAGCTCATGCCCTCCAGCTCCAGCAGACGGATCAGCTCCGGGATGGAGATGACCGGGTGCGTATCGTTGAGCTGAATGGCGGCGTGCATCGCAAAGCCGCTCAGGTCGTCGCCGTTGACCTTCTTGTAGCGCTTGATAATATCCTTCAGCGACGCGGAGCAGAAGAAATACTGCTGCTTGAGGCGCAGCACCTTGCCCTCGTAGCCGTTGTCGTTGGGATAGAGCACCTTGGAGATATCATCGGCCTCGTTGCGCTCGCGCACCGCGTCGAGGTAGTGCTGATCGTTGAACTTCGCAAAGTCGAAGTCGGTCAGCGCTTCGGCCTGCCACAGGCGCAGGGTGCCAATGTTCTTGGTGCCGTAGCCGATCACCGCCATGTCATAGGGCACTGCCCAGACCTTCTGGCCGGCGAACTCGACGAGCTGACGGTCCTCCTCGCGGCGGATGCACCACGGATCGCCGAAATGCGTCCAGTCGTCCGCCTGCTCGCACTGGAAGCCGTTTTCGATGGTCTGCTTGAACAGGCCGTACTTATACTTGATGCCGTAGCCGTCCAGCGGAATGTCGTGCGCAGCAGCGGAATCAAGGAAGCACGCAGCCAGGCGGCCCAGACCGCCGTTGCCCAGCGCGGCGTCCTCCACGTCTTCAAACGCGGCGATGTCCAGTCCGTTCTTTTCGAAGATGGCCTTGACCTTGTCCAGCAGCCCCAGCTCAAAGAGGTTGTTGTAGACCATGCGGCCCATCAGGAACTCCGCAGAGAAATAATACGCGCGGCGATGCGCGGCGTGCGCCTTGCGGGAATCCGCCCACTGGTCGCTCATCGCGCCCATGACAGCCTTGCCCAGCACCATGTGCAGCTCATGCACATCGAGCTCCTGAAGCTCCTTGCAGTATTCCGCCTTGGCAATGCGCACCATATCCTTCTCCAGCTGGCTCTCCTCTTCCTGTCCGGCGGGCAGGCGGCCGTAGGTCTTGGCGATCCGGCGCAGGCGCAGCGCACGCGCTTCGGTAGCTTCGCCGGGCTTCATGCGCCACTGCCAGTTGCCGCCCAGCGTGGAGGGGGTGTTCATGCGCGCCCAGCTGCCCAGCTCCAGCACATCCTGCATCGGAGCGATGCAAAGATCCGCCACAGTGGAGTTGATGGTGCGGATCATGCCCCAGGCATAGCCTTCCTCGGGCGAAAGGTGCGCATACTCGGTGGCAAAGCGGCGCTCGCCCTCCGAGGCATTGGCAAACCAGCCCTCGGTGGTGTCGTTGTCGTGGGTGCCGGTGTAGACGACGTAGTTATTGGTATAAAGATGGGGCAGATAGACGCTCTCGCCGCGGTCGTCGAACGCGAACTGGAGCACCTTCATGCCGGGGTAGCCCGAAGCCTTGAGGAGCTTGGCCACGCCGGGGGTGATCAGGCCGAGGTCTTCGGCGATGATCGGCACGTCACCCAGACGCGCCCGGATGGCGTTGAACAGATCCATGCCCGGGCCTTTCAGCCAATCGCCGATGACGGCGTCCTTGGCCGGATAAGGGATGGAATAATATTCGTCAAAGCCGCGGAAGTGGTCGATGCGGGTCACGTCGTAGAGCTTGGAAGCCGCCGCGATGCGGTCGATCCACCACTTGTAGCCGGTGGACTTGAGGTACTCCCAGTCATACAGCGGGTTGCCCCACAGCTGGCCGGTCGCGGAGAAATAGTCCGGCGGGCAGCCCGCCACGCGGACGGGATGGCGCTCCTCGTCCAGCCAGAACACCTCGGGGTTGGCCCAGGTGTCCGCGCTGTCCATGGCGACATAGATCGGAATATCGCCAAAGAGCTTGATGCCCAGAGAATTGACGTAGCCGCGGAACTTCTCCCACTGCTTATAGAACAGATACTGAAGGAATTCGTAGAAGCGGACGTCCTCGTCCAGATTGCGGCGGTAGGCGCGGACGGAATCGGGGTCGCGCAGGCGAATGCCCTCATCCTCCCACTCGGTCCAGGCGCGCATGCCGAAGGACTTCTTCACCGCCATATACAGCGCGTAGTTTTCCAGCCAGGCGCTGTTTTTGCGGACGAAGTTGTTGAAATCGGTCAAATCGCCCTTCTGCGCGTTGTTGAACGCGATGCGCAGCACCCGGAAGCGCAGCTCATAGATGCGGGCGTAATCGACGTGCTCGGGATCATCGCCCCAGTTTAAGTTGCGGTAATCCTTCTTCTTGAGCAGGCCGTCCTGCTGGAGCATATCCAGGTCGATCATGTAGGGGTTGCCCGCATAGGTCGAGAAGGACTGATAGGGCGAATCGCCATAAGAAGTGGGGCCGACGGGCAAAATCTGCCAGTAGCTCTGACCCGCTTTCTTCAGAAAATCCGCAAATTCATAGGCCGCCTTGCCGATGGTGCCGATCCCATAGGGCGAGGGCAGCGACGTGATGGGCATCAAAATGCCGGACGCACGGTTCATCCAGTTCATCTCCAATCACAAAAATTTACTTCTGTTTTATTTTATCAAATTATCGCTTTTTGTGCAAGTGTCACAATCTCTTTCCCCTCTCCTCGTCAACCTGTGCTAAAGCAAAAAACCAACCGCCTGCGCGCATACACGCACACATTGGTTGCGGATTCCCCGCAAACGGGTATCGTTTATCGATTCGCCCTGACACTCTTCCTCCCGTCGTTGTCCGCCCGGCTCTGCGTTTTCTTTGCATTTTTCCCTACCATTATGAGTACCGCTGCCGTCTTACCTTGGCTGGGTGGTGCGTAAGCGCGCCCTTGCGTCTTTGCGGATTGTTTGCGCTTGAAGCCCGTTTGTGCTATACTGAATATCGGTTCAACAAATCGGAATTTGTGAGGGTAATTATGATAAATTTTTTGAATGATATAAGGAATGCAGAA
>ERZ827423.2135-NODE-2135-length-16582-cov-6.173716_pt1 | contig 16582 bp, 19 predicted proteins | sample MGYA00519775_ERZ827423 | MGnify/ENA primary metagenome ERZ827423 (study PRJEB31778, sample SAMEA3449296) | human gut metagenome | biome: human gut; feature: human-associated habitat; material: faeces | place: United Kingdom | collected 2010/2012 ...
TTCCGCGCCCCGCGCCCGGTCGCTTTTCTTCCTGCCCTGCCGCCTCCACTCCGGCGCCCGGCTTTTTCGCTTTGCTCCGGTACTTCTCCGCACGGCTGCTATGCCAGACGTACTTCACGCCCGCTTCCGCTTTTTGCTCTTCGTCCGCGTTCTCTATCCCGAACGCTTTGAACACGTCCTTGTAGAAAAAGCTGTGGACGCTCTGCATCTCTTCGCAGCTCGGATACAGTCCTCTATACTGCGGGAAATCGTTCAGGCCCGTCTTGGAGCGCAGCGCCTTCTGCGTATAAAATTCCCGTATCCCGTCCGTCGCAAATCGATTGTTGTACACCTTATAGGTGCAGATATAATACTTGCCCTTGTCGGTGATCCGCTCCTCCGCCATCTCGTTGGTCACACGCACCGTGCCCACGTACACCGAGAACCGGTTGAACACACGTTCGAAATGCCGGAACAGTACGCCGTACACCTTTTTCGCGAGATACAGAAAAAGGGTATTATCCCCGCGCAGCGCCTTCTGCTTGTAGTAGATTTTATCAAAAATCCCGCTCGCGAGCAGATACGCCGCCTCCTCAAAGGCAAAACCCGGCATGACGATCTTCGCCGGCGACATCTTCCTGATCATCACCGTATCGCAGAGCTGCTTGTTGTCCGCCCCCAGCGAGTCCGGGCGCTGGTCGTCCATGAACATCCGGAAAAAGGTGTAATTGTCCACCGTCGCCGCATGACCCCGCATCTTCACGTCCAGCTCGAAAAGGTCGTTGTTCTGGTTGCATTCTTCTGCGTTTTTCCCGCCCGCGCGCGTGTGCTGGTTGCCGCGATCTTTCGCCACTTCCATGATGTTCACGATCCCGATTTCCAGACCGTCTTTATACCTGCCCTTGTCGTCGAACACCTTCCCCAGCCGCATCCCGTCTTCATCCAGGATGTGGGAATAGGCGGACGGCTGCGCCTCCTTAGAAAAGAAATCGTCCGTATAAATCGGAAAATTTCCGTAATCGATCCGCCCGGCGTCCGTGCGGATGGCATAATTGCCGATGAGCAGCGGCGTCGGCGCAGAGTATATCCAATACAGCTGCGCATACGCTTCCAGAGCGTCGAACAGCTCCACTTCGCCAAGCGCCGCTTTATACGTCATGCCGTTCTGCGGGTCGTAGCCGAACAGGAAATCTGAGTAAGGATAGCTGTATTTCTCCCGCAGCATTTTGCGGGCGCGCTTTCTCTCCTTTCCGCCGTGCAGCTCGTAATGACAGCGCCTTAAAATCCCGAAGAACTTCCGCACCTTCGCCAGCGTCGGGAAATACCCCGCTGCCGTGCCCGATTCCACGAACTTTTCGAGCAATATCCACGGAAAGAGCGGAAACTGCATATCCCGCGCCTTTAACTTCTCTTTCGCCGCCTCCCGGAAGATCGCTTCCTGGGAGAGCGCCATATCCGTGATCATCGTCGTCTTTTTAGCCCGTTGTTTGCCCACGATGAACAGCGCGCCCGGATGCTCGTCTAAAAATGCCCGGTCCCGCGCTTCGTACCCGCGCAGACGCCGCGTGCCGATGCCCTTGCGCACTCCGTCGAAGATCGCAAGTCCTATAAGCGCCCACGCCCACCAGGGCAGAAACCCGACCGCCACCGTCAGGTCCATCGCCAGCTTCGCGATCTGCGTATAGATGTGCAGCACATCCAGGCTGATCGCGAAATAGAATACCCAGGCGAGAAACTCCACGAAGATCGTCACCGCATTCAGGTTATACGCCCAGATCAGGGCGGCTGCCAGAAGATACCCCCGTCGGTCGCCGAGAAATGCCGCATAACTTTTGCAGAAGGCTTTGCACCTTCCCCAGGTCGCCCCTTCGATTTTCTTGTACAGCCGCAGCGGCCTGGTGTCGGCGGCATAATCGTTGTTGGGCGTCTGGTAGGCGTTGCGGATCAACAGATACACCAGCAGGACGGCGGGCAGGAGCAACAGCAGAATTTTCGCACCCCGCGACAGAGCGCGGGCAAGTCCCGCAAAGAATGCCGCCGCGTTCTCTTTGGATATAAGCGCTTTGCCGTAGACTTTCAAACCCGCCCGGAACTCCTCCGGGTCGAAGGGAAGCACCTCCACCGCGTTGTCCGGGATCTCCCCCACCGTCGGCGTTATCATGCCTTCAAAGCCCAGAAGCTCCGTGAAATAATAGGCGACGGAGAACCCGAAATCCTTAAACGCCTGCACAGTCCGGAAGAACACCGGGCGGAAGTAAAATACCGAGAACAGCAGCGAGATGAGCAGCGCCGACCCGCTCACGATATGGAAAATTATCCGGCTGTCTGGCAGCCTGCCGCGCTTTTTGTCCCCTTTTTCCGCCATGTCAGAATACCCGCCTGAACGTACTCACCAGATACAGCACCGCCAATATGATGACGATATACAGCGCGATCCGCAATATCAGTTTCAGAATCTTCCACATTTTTCGCCCTAACCTGTTGACTTTTTACGTTTTTTCGGGTATAATAATAGTAGTTCCTTCGGGATAGCTCTTTTCAGAGCCTTGGTTGGAATACCATGTTAGTATAGCGGGGCGGGTGACTGCCCCGTTTTTATTTTCGCCCTTTCAGTTTTCGCAACTTATCCCGATTATCCTTTCTCACAACGCTATCCCTTTTGATTTGATTGACATCCTTTTGCGACATATCTTTTGTCGATTTATTGGAATGGAACTTTTTCCCGATTTTAATCGGCTTATTATCGTTGTCTTTCGTTTCGATAAAAGGACGATATTTTGATTTCCCCTGTTGATAGTCGGGTAAAGGTGTCCCTTGATTTGACGTCGTCAGCTTTACTACTGCAAGCTCATCTGCGCGATTGCTGTCCACTACCACGACTTTCCGATACAGACCCTTATTTTCATAGCCGGGTTTTCTATATTTTCCCTGTCCTTCCAAAAATTCGTCTCGGGTCTGTAAAGTCCGCCCATTGGGAATTTTTTGAGAAATATTTTTGCGCCGTGGCTTTTTGAAAACCTTTTTCGCCGTACCCTTCGCCGGTTTATCTGGTTTTGCATTTACGGATTTTTTCTTACCCGCCGCTTTATTCGCGGCGGGCTTTTTCGCGTTCTGCTTTTGTTTGCTCATTTTTTCGCCTTCGTGGATTTTTTCTTTGCGGACGTCGTTTTCTTTTTCTTCGTCGTCTTCCTGGTCGTCTGTTTTGGCTTTGGCTTCTTCCGGGATACGATCGCCGTGATTTTATCCACGATGAGCAGCACGATCAGAATCAACAATACCACAATCACCACCGCCAGGATAATCCTTATCACGTTCATTCCGTCTGAATCCTGAAACCGCTCCCACCACTCTTTCAGCCTGTCCAAAAGCGTCTTATCCGACGTCGTGTGAATCGCACCCGTAGAATCCGAGCCCGTATCGATCGGGTCGGACACCACCGGAATGACAAATTCCTGTTCCCCGTTGTCGAACGTCAGCGAGATCAGGTCGAAGCCGATATAAACGTCCATCTGGAAGATGCGCGCGTTTGTGTCCCCATCTTCGATGCCTGTCGTTTGTCCGCCGTTATACGGAATCCCTTCCGCCGCTTCCAGCGCCGAATATTCCCCGACGTCGTACCGCAGCAGCACCACCCTTTCGCCGTTTTTCTCCGCTTCTTCGTAGAATGCCCGGAAATCTTCGTAGTCGCTCCTGTCAATATACAGCCCGTCGCAGGTCAGCTGCTCGCTCGCCTTAAAGTCGCTTTCCTCCACGATATGGATCGCCTCAATGTCGTCAAAGGTGTCCGACGAAATCTCCGTCCCGCCCCCGAACAGCTTCTGCCACCAGCTCTGCGAGATCGTTTCGTTCGTCAGGGAAAATTTCTGCTCCCGCGGGATATCCACCACCGTCTTGTGGCTGTCCCAACTCTCGAAAAGCGCTTTGCTGTACCCGTACGTCACGCCGTCCACTTCCAGATATTCCCCGGCATACGGCGGGTCGAAACGCCATGACATCGGCACCCAGCCCGTAGGCGGATCCGACGGCGATTCCTGGACATACGTCCGCGAATGGTCATAGGCGTCGTGATATTCCTCCATCCATTCCCGCATCTCCGTCCACGGCACCACGTAATCGTCCGCCGCGTCCGTTCCCCATTCCTCCGTCGGGAACACATACGCTATGTACGGGATCGTCGTCGCTCCGTCCACTCTTCCGCCGTAATTGAAGACGTATCGGTCATCGATATTTGACGTCGTATACAGCGCATAATCCAGGAAGGGCAGCTGCGTTCCGTCCAGGGACGTTCCGTACAGCGGACTGCTGTTGTCCACCGAGTACCCTACCGCGCCTAAAAACGCGTCATAATATTTTTGCGTGCCCGTCACAAGGCCCCACGCCGTCCGCGCTTTCAGCCATTCCGCCCTCAACTCCGACAGGATTCCGTATGTTTCAAAATACCTGTCCGGCACCGCGAAATACACCGATTGCAGCGTGTCCTGCGTGTAGCTGTTGGTTCCGTTGCTTCCCTCCGGGCGATAAAAGGTCTGCCGGATTCCCTCTTCGCCTACCGTGAATACTTCGCCTTCCAGCTTCGTGTATGTCAGCGTATTGTTATTTACACTGCTGTTCAGCGAACCATATCCCGCGGCATAACCGCTGTATCGGTATTCCGCATTGACCGTTATATCTTTCGGATTGATCTGCCCCGCTTCCAGAAGCTCCGCGCCCGATACGTGATAAAACCGTTCCGTGCTGTTCAGTTTGTCTAAAATCTCCGTCCGCTCCGCGTTCGTCAGCCGCACTTTGAACTTATAGAACAACCCTTCGTAATCCGTCCGCTCGCTCCTGTTCAGGTATTCCAACGGATATTCCGTGTACTCCGACGTGTCCCCGACGGCAAGCGTCACCGTGTTCCGCCCCGATTTTGTGTCGAATACGAGACCCTGCGGATTGTACACATAGAGGTATAACCCGTAATTTCCCTGCTTGTCGTAATAGAAACTGTAACAATATTCCGCAAACAGCAGCACCGCCGTGTCACGTTTTTCGTCGAACGGATAGTCTTTCAGATCGAACGCTTTTCCGTCTATCTCTGCGCTTTCCAGGTCGTCCAATACGTTTGTGGCGTCATACCCCGGCGCTTCCTCCGCAAAGGCGACGGGGGCGGAAATATTCCCGCCCCAAAGCATGGTGATAAACGTCAAAAGCGCTGCGGCCAGCGCCGCGATCCGGCTTGTCATATCCTTCCATACATTTTTCATTGCCTTTGCACCTTCCGCTTACGGATTCCTGTACTGCACATATACGATGATCGTCACGTCTCCCTCCGGCATTACGAACGAATATTTTCCGTCCGTTTCCGTCAGCATCTGCACTTCGCCGTCTCCGACGCGGATTCCCACACCGGTCAGGCGGTGAAACTCGCTTTCGCCCTGCCAATTCACCGTAAATTCCACCGTTTCGCCGATGTCCGCGCTGTCCGCTACGTCCACGTCCAACGTGCCGTATACCGACCCGTCCGCCTCCATTCTATACCCGATGGAATACGTCCAGACCGAACGGTATTTCGTCTGCACCACGATCGTCACATCCCGCTTAGGCATCACAAACGAATACTTCCCGTTTTCCTCCGTCAACGGCTGCACTTCGCCGTCCTCGCCGCGGATTCCCACGCCCGTCAGGCGGTGCAATTCGCTTTCGCCCTGCCAAATCACCTTAAATTCCACCGTCTCGCCGGCCATCGCTTTCTCTGCCACTTCCACGTCCAACGTGCCATATACCGACCCGTCCGCTTCCATCTCATACCCGATGGCATATCTCGGATCATGGATAGAAAAATCGATCTCGCAGACTTCTTCCCCGTTGTACGACGATACGACAAGCGTATAATACCGCGCGGTTTCCGAAAGCGTTCCCGTCTCTATTTCTGCCCCGTCGTACAGCGTTCCCAAAATGTCTTTCGGAGAGCAATCCAAAGGCAGATTCAGGACGAAATAATCTTCGCCCCGCTCGATGTCAAAGGCTTCGGTTATATCCGTCTGCCGGCTCCATGCGTAATTCTTTCCGTCCGCCGTGAAATCGAAATCTTCCTCCGCGTTCGCCGCGATCTTCACGCCGTATCCTCGCGGCTCGTCGTCCGTAAGATCGAACGTATAGCCCACGTCGAACCGTGCTTCCGTTCCGCCCGTAAAATCCAGCGCCGACGAGGACGTCAATATCCGCTCCCCGCCGTACTCCACATAGAACGTCCGGAAATTCTCGTTGAACCCGTTCGTATACCGCCAGATCAGCCCCACGCCCGCAAGCAGCAGCGCTACAAGCAATATGTACCCGATGACCTTTCCCGCCGTCTTCATCCTCCGCCTCCGAATATGATGCTCTCTTTATCCAGCTCTATTTCTTCAACTTTGACGGGCTCGCCCCCGCCTCCGCCCGTCAGGCGAAAGAGGAGCCCCGCCGCAAGCACCACCAGCAACAACGCAATAATTATCGCCAGCGCTGTTTTCAGTCGGTTTTTCCCCGATGTATTTTTTACTTTCGGCATTTTTCGCTCCTCCCGCCTTCCGGGTCCTTATTTCTCGTCATAATATGATGCCGTCTTCGTTAAGCTCGATTCCCGTAACTCCGTATGTCAGCTGTGCGGTCGAAATCATGTGCGATATGCTGCGCGTATACGTCGAATAGGTGCCCGTAAACGTAAATTTCAGATTTGTCACCACATTCCGCTCCGGAAGGGGACCGGATTTGAAATAGTCCACGAACAGATTCAACGCCTGTTTCTTCGCCGTCACCGGCGCGCTTCCGTATGTGCTGCTGAACAATCCGAACCAGCCCGCGGCCGACGTTATATCATATATGTTGTTCCCACTGCTGATCAGATTCTTCGATTCCGACGAAAGCCCGTTTATGATTTCCGCGCCCATCTGCGTGTCCATACTCGCATTTTCCGTTGCGTAATCCTTTACGCCCGTCAGGAACGCACTTCCCAGCTGCGCAGTCGCCGTCACCGTAAACGTATCGTTTATCGTGTAGTCCGAATAAGTATAATCCACCGTATAGCTCGTGGTGGCCGTCGTGCTGTCCTTCATGCCCGTACTAAGCGACGTGGTCGACATCGTGTATCCGGCTCCTGTGCTGATTGTTACTCTTTCGATACGCTTCGCATAGTCCACCGTACAGCTCGCCGTTGCCTCTGCATTGTCACGGCTCGTCACCGTCACGATGATCTGTTCCCCGAAATCCTGCAAACATTCCACGTTTGCCGTCAGCGCTCCGTCGCTCGTCGGCGTTACCGTGACGTAATCCGTCACCGTCTTGCCCGTCGCCCATGCGCTCGAAGGATTGTCGAACGCCACCGACCAATCCACCGCCTGATTCGTCGCGTATTCCGGCGTGATCGTCGCCGTCAGCTGATACGCCGTTTCCGCCATCGGGCTGACCCCGTATTCCTCATAGTCTGCCGCCGCGATCTTCGTGCTCATCAGCCGCGCGCCGCGGCCCTGGCTCTCCCCGATAAGCGCGTTCCCTTGGCCCTCCGGCAGCTCTAAAATATTACCCCCCCCCCCGCAGAGGGTCGGCTTGCATTACGTCGATTACCCGGCTTACGCCGGCGCCGATTCCGACGCCGACCGCCAGGCTCAACAGATTTGAAACGATTCGCTTTTTCCTATCTGTCATTTCCTTCTTCGCTCCTTCTGCTTTTTACTTAAAATACGATTTCAGTTTCATCCAGCGTCACGTTCGACACAAAGTAGCTGCCCGTCAATGCCGACGAATCAAACATAAGGTTAAACGTCGCAAGTTGCGTACCGCCTTCTTCCTCATATACCTTTAACGTGTACGCCGTTCCCTCATATTCGTCTATCACGTCTATCAGCTTGTTTTTGTTCGCATTGTTCTCTCCGGAAATCAGCGTCAGATACGTTTTATCGAAAAAGTTCGCTATGCTCATCGACGTCCCCGTATGTTCATAGCTCTCCACCGCCGAAGACGTAAGACCGGCCTCTTCCACCGCACTCACAAATCCCGCCTCCGGCTGCAACGTGAAATATTCCGCCGTATCCGTGTTCGCTCGCGTATACACTTCCGATTTGATTACGTTCACCGTGCATGTCACGTTTCGCGTCGCCATAAATACCGGCCGGATGCTCCCCGTCGTCGTTCCCGTCGTCGCCAACGTCACGTCTACGTCCGGGCCGCTCAACGTCACTCCGTATCCCATTGTCCTTTGCAGATATTCCACCGTACACGTCGCGTATGCATCCGGATTATCTCGACTCGTCGCCTTGACCTGGATCTGTTCCCCGAACGCTTCCAGATTCTCCACCGTCGCCGTCAATGCTCCGTCGCTCGTCGGCGTCACCGTCACGTAGTCCGTCACCGTCTTACCCGTCGCCCATTCGCTCGACGCATTCACAAACGACACACTCCAATCCAAAGCCTTATTTGCCGCATTGGACGGCGTGATCGTCGCCGTAAGCGTATACGCATCCTCCGCAAGCGCGCTCACTCCGTATTCCGCATATTCGCTCGCCGACAGTTTTCTCACGGACATCTTCACGCCCTGTTCTTCCGCCGTCTCTATCTCCGAACCGCCTCCCGGCGTTTCCTCGTCCGCAGGAACCTCCGCTACCGGGTCTTCGCCCCAATTAAAGTGCCGCTGCAACAGCCCGCCGCAGACCCCGCCCGCCAATACCAGCACCAGGCCCAGCGCCACGCCGCCCACTACTTTCTTCGCCGTTTCGTTCTTGTTTGCCATCTTTTTATGCCTCCGTTTTTATTCGCTTTTTTACTTGTTCACCGTAACCGTCAGCTGGTCTGCGTACCCCAGCACTTCGATAAGCGATACTTTCCCGTCTTCGTCTTCCGTGGGCGTGATCATGATCTTCACGCTCTCCGCGCCTTCCGGCACGCTGCCGTTCCAATCGCTCGTCAGTTCTTCACTCGCTTCCAGGAAGGCTCCGTCCGCATCATAGAAAAACAGCTGATATTTGATTTTCGCACCCGGCTCCAATTCACATTTCAGGCCGTCCGTCGTGACCGCCTTCCGCAGATAGATCGCCGTGTCTCCTTCCGCGTATTCGCCGTTTTCGTCCAGCGTCCCGATGCTGTACGCCTCCCCGCCGATCGTCGTGCTCGTCGTCTGTCTGTCCAGCTTCACGAACAGCGCGATCACACACGCGATCAGCGCAAGCCCCACCAGCCACGTCACGAACCACTTCACTTTGTCCATCGTTTTGTGCTTTTGCAACTCATTCGCCATTTTTTATTTTCTCCTTATCCCCGTCTCCGGGTTTTTATCTGTTCTTCCCCTCCCCGCGGGCCGGCTTACGCCGACCCGCCGCACACACTTAAAGGAGGAATAAACTGCTTCACCGCTTCTCTTGCTCCGCAGCGGCTTTCTCCCCTTCCCCCGCGGCGGACGGTCCGGCTGCCCGCCGCGGTTACTTCCGGGAGAAATTTCGTGTGCTCGTTTCTCGTTTCCTCACTCCGGCGCGCCGGTTTAACGCCGGCTCGCCTTCGTGGGGGAAACATAAGGGCTTTTACACATCTTCTGCCCTTTGGTAGCGGGACTTCCGGCGCCCGCTATGCCTCGGTAAAGAAAACTGTATACAAAGAGACTTCTCCTATGAACTACACTATCTCGCGGGCTTCCGCCTTTGGCTCCGACAACGCACCGATCGCTTCCGAAAGCCCTGCCTCCGCTGCCGTCAGCGCATCCAGACGCCGGACTGCCCGCGCTCCCGTCGGGCTGAAAATCTGGCCCGCGCTCATACCCTCAATCTCGTCTGCCGCTTCGCGGATCAGGACGAGCAGCTTGCAATGTTCCTCTTCCAGACGCTCCCGCAGCGCTTCCGTCCTGTCCCGGCGCTTCATTTCCTGCCCCCTTTCTTGCTCCTGGCAAGTCGTTTCTCGATCTTTTCCGCCCGGCGGCTGTCACGCTGGCCCGTGTGATATCCCGCCGTCGCCGCCTCCCGCGCGCCCGGCACCCGCGGAATGTTCTTCGCCGCGTTGTAGCCGTCATGGTAGCCCGTATCGTATGCCGCATCCAGATCGGCGCGGTATGCCTTCGCCTTTGCCGCCACCTTGTTCCCGGCTTTCTTCGCCGTGGCCTTGATTTTGTTCCCGGCGTTTTTTGCCGCGGTCTTCACCTTTCCCGCTGCGTTCTTCGCCGCGGTTTTCACTTTCCCCGGCTTTTTCGCCGCTGCCGCTTTCTCTGACATCTTCCTGCCCTCCTGTTTGTTTATCTGCCTAAGCCTGTGCCTGCGCGATCAGTTCTTTCACTTCCCAATACGTTTCTTCCGTTTCTATCGTGTAATGGGTCGCCTTGCGCGATGGTGAGCGCATCATAAGGCATAAGCTTGCCGTCATTCCTTCATCGAATACGACTTCCAGATAGGAGATGTTCACCATTATCTTCCGGCCGCTTTCCTTGTCCGTCACTTCAATCATTCCACGCACTTTCCGGCTCTCCTTCGGGAGGGCCTTTTTTGTGCCCCCTTCCTGAACGCGTCTTTCGCTCGCTGTGCGGCTTTGGGGGCGCTGCGGGTGATTCTTCAACCGCCTCCGCTTTCGTGCCTCCTGCGGCACCTGAGCGTCTCGAAAAGGTCTTTCAACAACGCAAGACATTTATATCTTTAACGGTTACTATTATACAAGATATTTTTATCTTTGTCAATACTTTTAAGACAAAAATATCTAAAATATTTTTAGAGGATAAAAAAATGAGACTAAAAGAATTAAGAGAAGAACGAAATTTAACACAATCAGATGTTGCCGTAGCAGTAGGAACAAGCCAGAGAAATATAAGTCGCTGGGAAAATGAATCGAATGAACCAACTGCGTCTTTTCTCATTATGCTTGCAAATTACTTTCAATGTAGTATTGATTTTCTTTTAGAACGCTCTGACGACTTCGGAAATATTACGATACACACAGAAAAGCCCGCCCCGCTACCATATGAGTATATTATAGCACTCCGGGAATTGTTTGTCAACGATTCTGCGCCGATTCCACCTTTTTCGACATGAAATCATGAGAAAGGCCAAGCGAAGATTACTGCGGGGAATACTTCGTATCACCCATGTAAGAAAGCACTTACATTCACAATCAACTGAACGGTCTGGCTCCGCAGGAATCCCCTATAAATAGCATCTCGCATTTTTGTAATGATGTTAATTTTTCTTATGGGTTTATCACAAACCCGTATTTTTTGCTCAACCGGCTTCTTTGTGCAAATAGATGCTGACTCCGCTCCATCCAAAATGACCGGGCAGAACTCAATCTCACGGCAAACTACATCGCGACCTTGGCGTCGCAACCCGATTCCAAAGAACGGCTCGCCATCTTCTTTGACGAACTTCTTTCTTCGGTTGCACAAAAGAACGAATCTGTCCGCAAAGAAAAGCACTCTGTTTCCACAAGGATACGCTTTTCGCAAAAGAAGCTTACCCACATGTCGAAAACATTCAAAAAAGAATTTATAGCAAACGGGCTCGCGGCGCATGTTATAAAACGTCCAAGCGGAAAAACAGGCTCTATTACGAAATACGCTACAGGCGGAACGGATATACTTATCGCTTCGGCAAAAAATATCAAAGACGCAAAACAGAAGTTCTTAAAAATGACCGAACCGGGAGAGATTGAAAAATACCAGGCGAAACAAGAAAAAACGGGCTTGTATCTGCTTGACGAAATCGCCTATGAGTGGCTCAAATACAAGCAAGGGAAAGTCGTTCCGCAGACGTGGAACTATTACGAAAGCCAATACAGGCGGTATATCTCCCCTATTCTCGGCAAAAAATCTGTCCTTCTTATCAAGACGATCGATATAGACGGGATCATGTCTGGCGTGACAGGACGTCTGTACGAGGATTTGCGGACGCTCTTTTCGCAGATTTTCAAATACGCCGTAAACAGCGGAATTATCGCGCATAATCCCGTGTCACTAATCCTGTTCAAGAAGTCGGATAGAGTTTCGCACAACGCCTTGTCCGTCGAGCAGATAAAAACCCTTTTGAGCGCGCTGGAACGCCCGGAGTTTGCGAAATACAAGCAGCCGTTTCTCATTATGCTGTACTTCGGGCTTCGTCCCTGTGAGCTTGCAGACGCACATTTTGAGGGCGATTTCCTCATCGCGCGCAATGCAAAGCGGAAGAACGGGAAAATTGAGTATAAAAAAATCCCCGTATCGGATATGATACGAGGAAAGATAAATTTCGATTCAGTTACAAAGCCAGGGATTACAAACAGCCTTAACCGCGTTTTCAAGCGGATTATGAACGATGAGAGCGCGACACAGTACTCCCTGCGGCATACGTTCGCGACGGTCTGCCAGCAATACGTCCGCCCGGACATTGTGGACATTTGGATGGGAGACAGCTCGGAACGGCTGGTCGGTCGGGTTTATACACACTTCCCCGACGACTTCATGCTGGCGCAGATGAACACCGTTATTTTTACGGTATAGAGGGCGATTTTGTTCCCCAAATTGTTCCCCAAACAGGGGCAAAAAGATAATTTCTTATACATTTTTTATCCAAAACGACAAAAAATATACGGGACATTGCCGTATTTTATGCAATATCCCGTATAAATGGTGCGGATGACAGGACTTGAACCCGACCGGAACCCTTAAAAATGAGGCTTTTTTGCTTATTTTCATGTAAAACAGCCCTATTTTTCTTATCAGTCTCAAATTAGTCCCAAATTTATTTTTATAAAAAAGCCCGGGATTTCACTTCTTCTTGGCTGTTCTACAAAACAACTAACGAAGGCAGGCCCCAAAAAAACGGTCAGCCTTAAATAACCGTCAAACGACTGCCGCAGCTGCAACCTATCGACAGTCGTTTTTTACGTCCTCTATCTGATTCAGACCGCCAGCCGGGGGATCGTTTCCTATTCCGCTTTCCTGCCGGAGTTTTGGCAGCGGAGGGAAAAAGCGCCGCTGCGTTCAAATTCCATTCCGCTCCCTGCCCGATTTCCGGCGGTGCCCATCTCTGTCGCCCGGCATAAAGAAAAAACCTTTTCCGCTTCCCCTCCCGCGGCTTTGGCGCCCACTCTCCGGCGCCGCCGCGTATTCCTTCTATAAACCGCTCTTTTGCCCCATACTATACTATATAGATATTACTGTCCCAAAAATGTCATGGCTGGCTGTACCGATTTTGTCACCCTGCCGTTCCCTTTTTGTCACCTCCAAACTGCCATTTTGAATACGCTGAAAAACGCACGAAAAAAAGCGCCCGGCGATTCCACGCGCCAGGCACTTTCTTTCCACGACGATAAGCGCGGATCCCTCCACGCTTTTTTCCGTTTTATTCAGTTCGCCTCAGACTTCACACCCGCCGCGAAGCCGCCTTCCTTCATCGTCGGCCTCCTTTGGGATAACAATCGCACATTTGCCCGTTCGGCAAAAATCCCGTATCCGAACACTTTACGCACCGATACCGCGGCCGCAAATCCTCCGGGGAAATGTTCAGCGCCGCCATGCGCTCCGCCATTACGGCCGCCCAGCGCTTCCGCTCCCCTTTCGCCTTCCTGGATTCCTCCGCCTGTCCGAATGCGTCATACTTCCCGATCATCGGCGTCAGCCTGTTATATTGCCGCTCGGCTTCCCGATACCGCTCGTCCGCCCGCAAGCGCGCTTTCATCTGTTCCGCCGGCGCATTGGCACGATCCCGCGCCACCGCATAGAAATGCTCCCGCTCTGACTTCGCGTCCAGCGCCGCGATCTTCGGATCGACATATCCCTTTTTATCCGAATCACGGGCCTCCCGCTCCTTCGTCCTCAAAAGTTTCTTATTGATCCGGTATGTACTCCATCGGCTGCCGTTCGGCGCTTTGCTCTCGCACGTTATCAGATGCGCGCGTTTCAGGACGTCAAGGCATCTCTGCACCGTGGACGACGAAAGCCCTAAAAGCTTCGCCATGCCGCGGATCGAGCCGGTATATTTCCCCGCGTCCGGGTTGCCGCAATGCGTCTGGATCAGGGACAGCACAAGAATTTCCGAATGCGTCAGATAGCGTTTCCCCTCTCCGCAAATCTCAAATTCTTTCTGATACAGATATAAATCCGAACGGATGAACGCGTTTCCGCACTTCTTGCCCGCATATGTATAAGCCGCACACGCCCGCCGGCTCTTATCCTGCACGACAATTTTTTCCGCTTTCAGTTCCTTCACCTGCCGCGCGATCTGCCGTTCGGAAAGGCGGAAATCGTTGGCGAACGTCTTGAAGCTCGAACGGCAAATCCCGTCCTTCGCATTCGCGGAGGAAAACGTGAAAATCTTGCCGAGGGTCAGAAGTCCCGCAGCCGTAAATCCCTTGGATAAAAATTCGTAGGGTATCCTTATGTATTTTTCACTTTCCTTTACCGCTTCCGCCATTTTTCAGCCTCTCCCCGAATGGTTTTAACCTTCCGCCTTTTCCAAAGCCCGGCGCATTCCTATCCGCCGAACAAACAGCTCCTCCGGCATATCCTCCCCGCCATTAACGAAAATATACGCCTGAATCTTCAAATCCTCATACGCCGCATACCGGTTTTGCTTTCCCGGCGCCGGCGTGTACTCCTCCAACTGCTTCAATATGTTTCCCAGCCAAAACCGGAAAAATCCCAGCTCCTCCCGCACGATCGCCTGATAGCAATAGATCCGTACCGCGCGCGCAAGCTCCGCATAACATTCCCTTTCCGTCGGCTTTTTCTTCGGCTGCCTGATCACTTTATCCCGCATCTTTGTTCCCTCCCGCTTGTCTGCACTTCGCTCGGATCGGCTTTCTCCCGCCCTTCGGTGTCCCCGACCACGAAAAACTTCTCTCTTTGGAATGTCGCGTAAGTCTCCGCCGCGTCCATTTGTCCGATAATTCCTTGCAACAAACAGATACCCTTGTCCAGATTTTCGCTTGCCGCCCGAATGACCGCGATGGCTTCCTCAATCCTTTCCGCGTTCTTCGCTTGCTCATTTCTCATTTTCTTTCGCCTCATTTATTCGTTTTGAATAATTCTATTATATTATTCGTTTTGAATAAAGTCAAGCGTTTTTATCCATTTTGAGTATAATGATTTTTATGAACAAACTTTCGGAACGCTTAAAAGAGTTGCGAGCTGAAAAAGGATTAACCTTAAAACAGGTTTCTGAATCTCTATCTGTTCCGTTACAGACCTATGCCAATTATGAACACGGAACACGTGAACCCCCGCTCGATTTAATTATAGCCATCTGCGATTTTTATGAAATCACTTCCGACTACCTTCTTGGTCGTTCGGATGACTATTGATTTGCGCTAAAATAATTTCTTCGGCTGAAACATTATAAAATATAGCAAGTGAAAGAATTTGCTCCAACCCTATCCTTCGTAAACCTTGTTCGTAATTATAATAAGTAGAAACAGCTACTCCCAACACCTTCGCCACTTCGGCGGCGGTGTTTTTGTTTTGCTCCCGCAATTCCCGCAGGGTAATTTCCTTGCTCATATCCTTCTCTCCCGTCCGAAATTCGTTTTGTAAATTTCCCGATTTTTGCTTGACTTCCCGCTGCCGATATGCTATACTGCTTAATGTAGTGACTATTCCTTGCACGGAATATCGCTTATGCCTTTAACGGTGTTGAGCGTCACTACTTTTTTTTGCGCTTTTTTCAAGATATTTCCGTTTCGCTTTTTCGCCGTATTTTTCGGCCTGCTCGTAATCTTTCGGCAACATTGTGCCTTTTCGGGGCGTATGGTATGATTGAACAGGCGCCACCGTACCCTGCCTGCGCATATACGACTGCTTCCCGTCGTCCAAAGGACTTTTTGACAGCTTGTAGTTCGGAGAGTTCTTTCCTTTTTTTGCTTGCGTGCTCAATCCGACCGAAACATGCTTGTCGCCTATATTATCGACAATAACATGCGGATGTCCGCCCTTGTTGTCGTTATGCGTTTTTATCGTAACGGGGACAAGCCCTGACCGCTTTCCCTTTGCCTTCCCCGGATTGGGCTTCTCTTTCTTCGCGGCGATTTTCTTCCCCGCGGATTTTTTATTTGCCGTTGACTTTCTCATGTGCGTTCCTCCATTTCCACCAGAACGGAGTTCCGGATGGACAGCTTTCCGTTTTCCTTTTGCAAAATCTTGCTGCGGATCATGCGATTGACCGCTTTCCGCACCGTGTCGCGGTCTATGTTCAGCGATCTGGCAATCAGCTTATAATCGACAAAGGCGGACGGATCCTGCCCCAGGTGCAGCGAGATCACCCGGAGAATCTGCACCGACGTTTCGTCGATCGGTTTCAATTCGTCGATTTTGATGGCCCTCGTCGTCATTTTTTTGTCCTTTTCCCTGTTCCTTCCGGAGCCGCCCCCTCATCGGCGGACGCGCTGCGCCGCCTCTTGCGGGGGAAGAAATGCGGCCCGCCGGGGCTTTATCGCACGTCCCCGCCCCGCATGGCGTTGCCCGGCGCCGGTGCCGGGCTGCCGCCGGCTCTGCGGCCGTCTCCCCGCGGCCTCAGCTCGCGGCTATACGTCCGCATTTCCGTCGGCTTGCCCGTCCCCGGCTTTTTCCCGGTCAACGCTTCCTTCTTCGTCGGGTTCTCCCGGCTCTGCCGCCTCCCTTCTCCTTTGCGCCTCCGGCGCAGCTGGATAAGTGAGA
>ERZ827423.2137-NODE-2137-length-16576-cov-4.148720_pt1 | contig 16576 bp, 18 predicted proteins | sample MGYA00519775_ERZ827423 | MGnify/ENA primary metagenome ERZ827423 (study PRJEB31778, sample SAMEA3449296) | human gut metagenome | biome: human gut; feature: human-associated habitat; material: faeces | place: United Kingdom | collected 2010/2012 ...
CGGCGGCGACGGCTTCAACATGTTCGTCGGCGACGAGCTTATCCTTGAGGACATCATGCTCGACAACGAAGCTCTGATCACCTACATCGTCGATACGCTCGGCGGCGTCATCGGCGAGGATAAGCCCTCCCACGAGCTGTTCTCCCACCCGGAAAGCCCCCGGCTCGTCACCTTCCTGAATAAAGTTCTGTAAAACCTGTAACAGCCCGTGCGGAATTGATCCGCACGGGCTGTTGTCATTTGGTCAGCTTTGCTTTTAAGGTCTGCCACAGCTCCACTGATTTGAATTTCAGGATATAGCCCTCGTCCGCCTCCGTGATGAGGGCCACCTCCTGATCCGTCAGTCCCGCATCCAGCGCGACGGTGGGAACATCGCTGGCCGCCGCCGTACACAGGGGCGGAAACACCACGCACCACCAGTTCTGCCCCGCCGCCTCTCCGATCAGGACCCGCAGAGCCAGATATTCCCCGGCGGGCAGGGCAAAGCCGTCATATTCCTTTGTGGGAAAGGGCGTTTCCGCCAGCTCCGCCCGGACGCCGTAATCATAGCCGTTGGCCGTGATGACGACACGGGCCGTTTCCTCCAACTCCGGGAGGATATCCGTCAAGCGGCGGCTGGCCTCTGCCTGACTGTCCGCTCCCCGGAGGGTCTCCGTGGCCTGTTCCAGCACGGCGTCCCGCACCTTCAGCTTCAGCGCCTGATCCTCCTCGGAATCGGAGTTGGCCAGTACGTGAAGCCGCACCACCTTTTCCGCTAGCTGGCTCTGGGTGTGAAGGGCCACTGCCCCGGAGGTCAGCGCCAGCGCCGCCACGATCATCAACGTAAGCTCGATGGGATGCAACCGCTGTTTCATAAAAATTTCCGTCCTTTCCGGATACGATTCTCATGTATCTGGATTCTGGACGGAAATTTTGCGTTTTATACCAACTCGCCAACAGGTTTTGCCAAATAGGTCTGCGGATAGCGCTGCTTCAAGGCGGTCTCCGCTGCCTTCGCCGCCGTTTCCTCCCGGAAAATGCCGAACACCGTCGGCCCGGAGCCGCTCATGGCGGCGTTCAGCGCCCCCAGCTCCAAAAGCCGGTTTTTGATGTGGAACACCTCATGGTATTCCTCTGGCAGAAATTCCTCGAACACGTTGCACAGCTGTGCCACCACGCCGTCCAGATCCCCCGCAGACAGTGCGCGGATCATGCCGTCGATATCCGGGCGGTTTTTCGGTGTCCCGGCATCCGCCAACGTGAACAGCGCAGGCGTGGGGATGCCGAATTCCGGCTTGCACAGTACGATCCAACAATCCGGCAGGGCAGGCAGCGCCGTCAGCCGTTCCCCCCGGCCCTCCGCCAGAGCCGTGCCGCCGGAAACGCAGAAGGGCATATCACTGCCCACCGTCAGTCCGATGGCCCGCAGCTGCTCCACGGGCATTTCCGGCGCATACTGCCGGCGCAGGCACCGCAGCAGCGCCGCCACATCCGCGCTGCCGCCCCCCAAGCCTGCGTAGGCCGGGGTGGTTTTTTCCAGATGCACGGTCAGGGGCGGCATGGGCCGTCCGACGGCGGCAAAAAAGGCTTCCGCCGCCTGCTGCTCCAAGGGGGACTTCCCCGCCGGGACCGTGAAGCCGTCCGCCAGCAGCGTGAAGCCGATGCCAGTCTCCTCCACCGTTACTGTGTCGCAAAGGGAAACGGACTGCATCACCATCCGCAGCTCGTGGTAGCCGTCCGTCCGGCGGCCTAAAATGTTCAGGGCCAGATTGATTTTCGCCGGGGCCTGTTCCTGTATCTTCATCGAATCCTCCTGGCTTCCAGATAGTAGCGCTTATCCCGCGCCTCTCCCATGGAGAAGGTCTTGCGGGGCAGCACGCCGTCGGCCATCACGGTGGGGAACAGCTGCTCCTTCCCCATGAGCGGCAGCAGGAGTCCCAGATTCCCCGGCCGACTGCACAGCTTTCGGGCCACGTCATCCCCGTGGATGTAATCCACCTGCACCTCCGGATGGTCCCTGCAATATGCGTCCAGAAAGGCTTGCAGCGTTCCCACCGTCAACTGCGCTTTGGGGTGCGGAACCGTCCACAGGCCGTCCATTCCCTGACCGCAGACCTCTGCCGTATGGCCCTCTCCCCCGCCGGTATGCGCGCCGGGATAGAACGTTTGAAATGCTTCCCACAGATCCCGGCCGTCCACATGGAACAGTACCCGGTGGATGGGTTCAAAGGTCAACGCGTCATCGTGAAGATTCACCACCTCCACCAAGGCGTACCGGGCGGGCAAGGACGCCCACTGCTCCGGTGGCGTCACCTTTTTCAGATTTTCGTAGCAGGCTTTGGCGGTGGCCAGAGAATGATTGCCGTCTCCCACGGCGAACAGCAGCGGGGCCGCGTCCGCCATGCCGTACTTATCCGCCATGGCCTCCGGACTTTTCAAGGCGCTCAGGGCGTTGGCCACCCGGCCCATCTGACTATCAGTCAGCCGCCAGCCCTTCACATGGCCGCCGCCCAGCATGAGGTCCGTGTCATAGAGGGCTTCCATGACGCCGGTCTCCCCTGCCAGCGGTTCGATCACGCTTCCCCGCGGATCGTCGATCAGCAGCATCACATGGGGCAGTTCCAGCGCCGCGTGCTCCCGCACCCGTACCCGGGGCGGGATGCGCTCCAACACCGTCCCCTCCGTGGCCCGGATCAGCGCCCCGGAGCCAGGGGTGAAGTCATATTGCTCCAGATCAACGCAGCCAATCAATCCATGCCGCACCCGGCCGTCAGACTGCGTGCGCTCCAGATAGATCAGGCTGTCCGGGAGTGTCCGGAACAGGCCATCCGCCAAGTAGCGGTCCATAGAAGCGTTGATGGTCTCAATTCGCTTGTCCACATCCGGGCCGTTCAGATAGACCTCCGGCAGCACCAGCCGCAGGGCTGACGGAGCCTCCCCTACGGCTGCTTCCGCCGCCTGCCAGTAGTCTGGCTGAGAGGTGAACTGATCGCAGGCGACCACCGGCCATTTTTTCATGTCAGCCGTCTGCGGCAGTAAGATATCCGCCGGGTAAAAGGCGGTCTGTTCAAATCGTTGATCCATAGGTATCCCTCGCTGTTTTGAATTTCGTTTTTTATTATAATGCAGACGCATCTGCCTTGCAAGGTATGAATAAAATCCGTCTTTTACGAAAACACTACGGACAGTTCACTTGTCACACAGGAGGTACGATATGATCGTTGACAAAATTGCGCTGATCCTTGTGATCGTCGGCGCGCTGAACTGGGGCGGCGTGGGGCTGTTCGGCTTTGACACCGTCGCATTCCTGTTCGGCGGGCAGGCCGCCGTCCTCTCCCGGATCGTCTACGCGCTGGTCGGGCTGGCAGGTCTCTGGTGCGTCACGCTGCTGTTCCGCGACACGGAGGACAACACCGGCCACGCGCCTCACACAGCCTGAGCCATTCAACAAAAAAGAGCACCTTACGGTGCTCTTTTTTCCTGTTATTTTCCGGCTTGCAGACGTTTTACCAAGTCCTCCTCCGGGGTGACGTTGACGGTGCGGTAGGTGGTGTAGATCACCATGCCGGGGCGGGCGCCCGCCGGTTTTTTGACATACTTCACCTGTGTGCAGTCCACCGGCACGTTAGCGCTGTCCTTGGCCTGGGAGTAGTAGGCTGCCAGACTTGCGGCCTCTGTAATATCCTGATCCCCCGGCTCCCCACCGTTGGTACAGAGGATCACATGGGAGCCGTGGAGCTTTTGCACATGGAACCACAGATCCCGGTAGTCGGCGTCCTTCAGGGTCAGCTTGTCGTTCTGGCGGTTGTTCCGCCCCACCAGTACCCGGAAGCCGCCGGAGGTTTTGAATTCCCGTGGCTTGGAGGGCCGCTGGAGCACCTTCTTCCCCTGCTTACGGATGAAGCCGGCATCGCTCATTTCCCCCCGGATGTCCAGAAAATCCTGCTCCGTTTCCGCCTGCTGGATCTCCTGCAAAACGCTCTCCAAATAAGCAAGGTCCCGACGAGCCAGAGCCATCTGCTCCCGGAGGTACTTCTCCGCCGTCTTGGCCTTGGTGTAGCGCTTATAATACTTGGCGGCGTTCTGCTGGGGCGTCAGCAGCGGGTCCAGCGGAATGGTGACCTCCGCCAGATTTTCATCGTAGTAATTCTGGCAGACCAGCTTGCTCTCCCCACGCTCCATGCGGTAGAGATTGGCGGTGATGAGGTCCCCGGACAGCCGCAGAGCGTCCCGCTCCTGGGTGGCAGCGTAATCCTTCTCCTGCAAGGCCAGTTTGCGCCGCACCCGGTTCCGGGCGGTGGTGGCGGTGCGGATCAGGTCCGCTCCCCGCTGCCGCACCCGCTCCTGCCGCTCCTTGGCTTCATAAAAGCTGTCCAACAGAGCGGAAAAGCTCTCAAAGGTCTCCGTTTCCGCCGCAAGGCCGTATTGGTACACCGGCAGGGCGGAAAATTCAAAGGGAACACCCTCCCGTTTCAGAACGATTGGCGTAAATCGGTTTTCCTTTACGCAGTTTGCAAATGCAAAGAAAGCATCCTGAAAGCGGCTTCTTCCGGCCTCGTCCAGATTGCAGAGCCGTCCGTCCGTTTCCCCGCAGGCCCGGAAGCTGAGTTCCCGGGCCATCAGGGGCGAAATTCCGAAATAGGCGTCCAGCAGGAAGCGATCCAGCTGGATCTCCGGATTGACTTGGGCCAGCTTTTCGGCAAGGCCCTCCTCTGTTTCCTCTAAAAAGGGCAGCCGTCCTGTGGAGGCGGGAGGCTCGTAAAAAAGCCCCGGCAAAACCTGCCGGGCTGCGGACATCTCTGCGTCCACCCGGCGCATACAGTCGATGACCCGGTTCTCGCCGTCCAGCAGAATCAGGTTGGAGCGGCGGCCCATGGCCTCCAGCACCAGCGTCCGGTGGCCCGGCTGACCGAAATCATCGGTCACGTCCAGTTCAATTCGCACCAGCCGTTCCAAACCCGGCTGGGTGATCTCTGCCACCCGTGCCCCCACCAGATGCTTGCGCAGCAGCATACAGAACATGGGCGGCTCTGCCGGATTGTCCCGCAGCAGCTCCGTCAGCTGGAGACGGGGGGCATTAGCCCCGGCGTTCAGCAGAAGCCGCTTGTTGCCCCGCAGCAGCAGGATCACCTGATCGCGGGCGGGCTGCTGCACCTTATCGATTCGTAAATTCAAAAGCTGGGGCCGCAGCTCCTCTACCACGGCCCGGAGGGAAATTGCGTCCAAGGGCATTTCTTATTCCTCCATCATCACGTCAAAGAGATCGCTGGCCCGCTGACGCTGTCCGCCCAGATACAGCCAGCCGAACAGGGCCTCCAGCGCCGTGGCGGTGCTGTACTGGGCACGGCTGGCGTGGCTGGGTATCGAATGGACCTGAGCGTTGCGGCCCCGGCGGAACACAGCCAGTTCCTCCTCCGTCAGCATGGGGAGGATCTTTTCCGCACAGGCCGCCTGATGCTCTGCCCGTACCAGCTGGATGGTGGCCTGATGGAGTCCCTTGCCGGTGGCCTTTCCATGTTGACACAGCCATCCCCGCACCAGCAGTTCAAACACCGCATCCCCCATGTGGGCCAGACCGATGGAGCTGATACCTCGAAGCTGGTCCTCCGTCATACAGATCTCAAAGTGATTTTCCATGATTTCTCCTCACATGAAAAAAAGATTTGCCCGGGCAAATCTTTCAAATTCTGTGCTTACACTACCACAAATCCCGGAAAAATGCAAGTCTTGTTCCGAAAATGTTCCAGAGCGGCTCATAGCGACAGTCCTCAAGAACTGACTGATAAAAAACTCGGCGGAGCCAGCTATGCTGGCTCCGTCGGTCATTGAATATTACGCTATTTAACAGGGCTGTGCCCTTTCGAGCTTACAGACTTAGAAATCCGTGTTCACCACAGTGCCGTCAGCCCGCAGGAACAGCTGGGCAGGCTTGGGCTGAGAGGCAAACTGCATGGGGCTGATAACGGCGGCGTAAGAGCCGGCGTTGGGGAACACCACGGTGTCGCCCACTTCCATCTTGGGCATGTCCGCATCGGAAAGGACCAGATCCGTACCGGTGCAGAGGTTGCCCGTCACGGTGACGGTCTCCCGCTCCGCAGTCTCCACCAGGGGGATCATCTGGAAGGAGTGATCACCGGTGTAGATCGGCTCCCATGCGGCGATGGGGCCATTGCCCATGAAGTGCTCCAGCATGGCCACCATGGAGGGACGGGCAAAGCCGTTCAGCGTGGCGCTGAGCAGCACGAAGTTCTTGCCATGGGTGACCTTCTTGTCCACCACCTTGGCGACGTAGGTACCGGCGGTACCAACGGCGTAACGGCCGGTCTCGATGTAGAAGCGGGTCTCCGGCAGCTTTTCCTGGAACTCTGTCATGAGCCGCTGGGTCTCAGCACCCAGAGCCGTCGTATCAAAGGGCTTATCCGTTTCACAGAAGGGAATACCCATGCCGGAACCCAGGTTCACAAACTTCAGGGTGCCGAAAGCCTCCCGCATGGAAACAGACAGCCGGAACATATTCCGATAATAGCCCTTCAGCGTCTCAGCGCTGAGCTCCTGGCTCTTCAGGTGGGCATGGAGGCCAACGATGCGGATGTTCGGCAGCTTCTTCCAAGCCTCCATAGAATCATAGATGAGCTGCTCGTCAATGCCGAACTTGGAAGCGACACCGGTATCGGCGGTATAGGTGAAGTCAGGGTTGACCCGCAGGCCGATCTCCGCCACAACGCCCTGCTCCGCAGCAGCCTCCTGAATGCGCTCCACCTCTGCGGCACTGTCAGCCACCAGCGTGGAGATGCCCAGACCGCCCCGGATGTCCGCCATGGTCTTACCGGGGGCGGAGAAGATCACCATGTCCTTGCCCAGACCGGCCTTCTGGCCCATAACGCACTCAGCCAGACTGGCTGCGTCCACGCCGAAGCCCTGGTCCAGTACGCAGCGCAGGACCTCCGGATAGGGGTTGCATTTCACGGAATACAGGAAGGTCACACCGGGAAAATCCGTCTTCAGCTGTTCCGTATTCTTCCGGATGATGGCCTCCTCATAAAGATAAAAGCTGTCATGCTGCTTGGCCTGCTCTAAAATGCATTCGCGATTCATGGTCACAGTCCTCTCTTTCATAAAATTCATAAAAATGATCTCATTTTCGGGATCGATGTTGCTCTACTTTGACTATACCACAGCTGCGGGCAAATAACCATATCGGAAAAACTGAACACCTGTGGCACAGATCCGTGATGCCCTTCCATCTTCTCTGAATCACCGATGAAAAAATGTCAGGCAAATGGTTCATACATGCGCAGAAAACACAGCAACTCGCCATTCAAGCAGTCTGGGTGTGCCCAATCTTTTGATCAAGCAGGCAGTGTGGAAAAATGCGTAAAACACGCAGGGAACGATCCGGAAGAAATCAAATACGGAAAGTAAGGAAAAAGTCCTGAAACCTTGTGGTTTCAGGACTTTTGTGGCAGCGGGTGAAGGATTCGAACCCTCACATACAGAGTCAGAGTCTGCTGTGCTACCTTTACACAAACCCGCTATATTCGTTCGTTCGTGTCGCACGAACAGGTATTATTATACCGGAAAACAAGAATTTGTCAAGGGTTTTTTTGAAAAAAATAATATTTGTCGATTTCAGCCGCTTTCAGGGCATTTTCCCCGGAAAACCCCCGCTCCGCGTGCATCATCAGAAGCAGATCTCGTTATTCCGCAAGTGAGATCCGGCGCAGAGTCTGCTTTTTCTTTAAATTTCATCCGTCACCAGTGCCCCGCTCCCCCCTGTTCCATGTAATCTTGTATTTTCAGGCACGGAAGAGATATGGACCCGGATCGTGACACTTGGGATCCGTCATCAGGCAAGGAAGCGAAAACAGCGCCCGTCTTTCGACAGGCGCTGTTTTTCAGCAAGAAACAAAACGAATCGTTCGTTCAATTAGCCCTTCTCACGCATCTTGGCGAAGCACTCGCTGCAATAGACCGGACGGTCGGACTTGGGCTCAAAGGGAACCTTGGCCTCGCCGCCGCAGGCAGCGCAAACAGCGGTGAAGTACTCGCGGGGACCGCGGGCAGCGTTCTTGCGAGCGTCACGGCAGGCCTTGCAGCGCTGGGGCTCGTTCTGGAAGCCGCGCTCAGCGTAGAACTCCTGCTCACCGGCGGTGAACACGAACTCCTGGCCACACTCTTTGCACACTAAGGTCTTGTCTTCGTACATGATTTTACCCTCTCTTTGAAAAGAAAAATATATTGCGTTCAGCGTGAGCTGAATTCGCCGGAAAGGATTTGCTGTGCCACCTTGCGCCGGATACGCTGCACAGCGTTGTCCACGGACTTCGCGCTTTTGCCCACTTCCAGGGCGATTTCTCTGCAGGAAAGTCCGTCTAAATAGTACCCCAGGATCTTCGCTTCAAATTCGGACAACTGTTTCCGGACACCGGATAAGAGGGCTGCCGTATGCTCCCTGTCAATAAGGTCATCTTCAGGGTCGCGCTGCGCCAGATGATTGGTGCCAGAGGTGTAGGAATTGCTGTCAAAGTCGGGAGTATCCAGTGAGACCGACTGGTTCAGCACCTGATGCTTCTCCCGTCCCGCGGAACGCAGAGCGGAATACAGTCGGCTTCGTATGCAGATCTCAGCAAAGGTTCGGAATGAGGCATCCTTGTTGCCATTGAATTCCCGCACAGCCTTGATGAGCCCCAGCATTCCCTCCTGTGTCAGGTCCTCACTGTCACCGCCTGCCAAAAAATAAGGGCGGGCACAGGTACGGACCAACCGGATATACCGGGCGGCCAAGATCTCCTCCGCCTGACGATTGCCTTCGGCAACCAGACGACACAGATCCTCGTCGGTCAATACTTCTGGGGAATTCAATTTTTCATTTGGAACTTTGCACATAACGTATTATACCTATCTTGTAGCCGAAATGTCAAGCAAAATATAAAATTCTCGTGAATAAATCAGAAAATTTTTAGTGAAATTATGGAGAAAATCGTTTGCTCTAAGTTTTCTCTCCCACAATGACGCTTTTAAAAGGTCAATTGATCCATCAGCGGACCCTCTGCAGCGCCGCCGGGAATGGGCTTATGGAGGTGCTGATACGCCTTTTGCGTCACACACCGCCCCCGGGGAGTGCGGGTCAGGAACCCCAACTGCATGAGGTACGGCTCGTAAACGTCCTCCAGCGTCACGGACTCCTCGCCGATGGTGGCCGCCAGCGTCTCCAGCCCCACCGGGCCACCATTGTAATTGTCAATGATGGCCGCCATCATCCGCCGGTCCACCGGGTCCAGCCCCAGATAGTCGATCTCCAGCGCGCAGAGGGCCTCGTCCGCCACCTGCTTGGTGATGACGCCGTCGGCCTTCACGTCCGCGAAATCCCGCACACGGCGGAGCATCCGGTTGGCGATCCGGGGCGTCCCCCGGCTGCGGCGGGCGATCTCGTAGGCGCCCTCCGGTACAATATCACAGTTCAGAATTCCGGCGGAGCGGGTGACGATCTTCGACAGCTCCTCCGGGGTATACAGCTCCAGCCGCAGCGTCACGCCAAAGCGGTCCCGCAGCGGGGCCGAGAGCTGTCCGGCCCGGGTGGTGGCGCCGATCAGGGTGAAATGGGGCAGATCCAGCCGGATGGAGTTGGCCGACGGTCCCTTGCCTACGATAATATCCAGAGCGTAGTCCTCCATCGCGGGATACAGAATTTCCTCCACGGAGCGGTTCAGCCGGTGGATCTCGTCCACAAACAGGATGTCTCCCTCGTTGAGGTTCGTCAGCAGCGCCGCCAGATCGCCGGGCTTTTCAATGGCCGGGCCGGAGGTGATGCGGATGTTGACCCCCATCTCCTGGGCGATGATGCCGGCCAACGTGGTCTTGCCCAGGCCGGGCGGGCCGTGGAGCAGCACGTGGTCCAATGCCTCCCCCCGCTTCTGGGCCGCCTGGATGAACACGGACAGATTGTCCTTGGCCTTCTCCTGGCCGATGTACTCCCGCAGGGTCTTGGGCCGGAGGGACCCCTCCTGGGCGTCCTCCTGGAGGAAGGTCTTGGCCACGATGGGTTCCTCGTAGATGTCGTTTCCAAAGTCGATGCTCAAAGTGTCACTTCCCTTTTCTGCCGGTGTCTGTCACAGGCTGTCCGCCACGGCCTGGATGGTGTCCAGAAACGCCTCCTCGCCCCAGGTGTTCACCTTGAAGAACATGGCCTGGCTGCCGCCGGAGGTGATGGCGGTGAGGAACAGGTCCTGTCCCCGGCCCACCAGGGTCATGTTCATGCTGACCCGGTTGCCGCCGGTCCAGCTGTACCGCTCGTACACCCGGACGGCGCAGCGGAAGTCCCCGCTGCGGTAGTCGCTGCCGTCTTCGTAGCTGGCGGAGGCGCTGCCGTTCAGCACCGCCTGCTCCAGTTGGGACAGGGCGCTGTCAAAGTCGCCGGAAAAGGCCCGCTCGTATTTTGCCATGGGAGACGCTCCTTTCCAAAGCCGCACAGGCGGCTCACTTCACCATCTTTTTCAGGCTCTGGCGGATGATCTCCTCCAGAGACAGGTTCTCCACGTCCACGCCCTTGAGCGCCTGGGCCGCCTCGGCGCTGGTGTAGCCCAGCACCGCCAGGGCCTGGGCCGCCTCTGTCGCCTTGCTGGTGAAGGCCGGGGCGCTGACGGCCCCGCCGCCGGAGAAGTCCAGCCCGGTGGCGGCGCTCTCCTTGGCCATCTTGTCCTTCAGCTCCAGGATGATCCGCTGGGCGATCTTCTTGCCGATGCCCGGCGCCGCCGTCAGGGATTTTTCATCCCCGGTGACGATGGCCATGGCCAGACTCTCCGGCGTGGAGGTGGACAGGATGGCCAGGGCCGCCTTGGGCCCCACGCCGCTGACGCCGATCAGCAGCTTGAAGCTGTTCAGCTCGTTCTGCGTGGCGAAGCCGTACAGGTCGAACACGTCCTCCCCCACGTTCAGATAGGTGTAGAGCTTCCCCCGCTGGCCCTTTTTCAGCCGGGAGAGGGTGTAGTTGGTGGTCTTGCAGGCGTACCCCACCCCGCCGCAGTCGATGACCGCCAGATAGGGCAGAATCTCCGCCACGGTGCCGTCCAGATAGTAAAACATGAAACCGCCTCCTAAATGGTCTCCTTCACCCCGCCCTCCTGCTGGGGCAGGCGGGAGGTGGCGCTCCGGGCGTGGCACAGGGCCAGGGCCAGGGCGTCCGCCGCGTCGTCGGGCCGGGGGACGGCTTTTAAGTGCAGCAGCCGGCGGGTCATGTCCATCACCTGCCGCTTTTCCGCCTTGCCGTAGCCCACCACCGCCATCTTCACCTGAGAGGGGGTGTACTCGTGCAGCGGGATGCCGCACTTCTCCGCCGTGTACAGCAGCACGCCCCGGGCGTGGGCCACGGCGATGCCGGTGGTGAGATTCGTGTTGAAGAACAGCTCCTCGATGGAGATCACGTCAGGCTTTAGCTTCCCGATCAGCTCCTCCATGTCGGTGCCGATCTGGTAGAGCCGCCGGGAGAGGGGCAGCCCCGCCGGGGTGGTGATGGCACCGTAGGTCACCATGTTCACTTGTGCCCGCTCCGCCGTGATGAGGCCGAAGCCGATGGTGGCGTAGCCGGGGTCGATGCCTAAGATGCGCATGGCGCTTTCCCTCCAATTTACATACTTCATCAGTATAGCAAATCTCCGGCAAAATCGCAACAGGGAAAACGCGAGAGCGCCCGCCTCCTGAGCGGACGCTCTCGCGTTCAATTCTATCCCCTACTTGATGGGGATGGTGACCGGCGTCTCCGCCGTCGTGGTGCGGGAGTAAGCAGGACACAGCCACACCTCGTCCCAGGGGTAGTCCCGCAGGACCATCTGCCGGTAGAAGTATCCGTCCTCCGGTGCCGTGACTGAGGTGGCCTGCTGGTCGTATTCCGTCCCGTCGGGATCGTAATAGGTGGAATAGAACAGCTGGTGGAAGTGGTTTTCCTCCCGGTTTCTGGCCCGGAACTCGATCCTCCAGTCGTCTCCGTGCCGCTCCGCGCTGTACAGCTCCACCCCCTCCGGCAGCTGGTCCGCCGTGCCGCTTTTCAGATCCACCCGGATGCGCTCCCTATCCTTGTCCAGCCAGGTGGCCCCGGTGATGTGGAGGGTCAGGTGGGCGCTGTCCGCAAAGTAGGGGCTCTCCAGCCGGAAGGAGTTCATGGCCGGCGTGTCCGGGTCCCCGGAGGCGGTGACGCCGTTGGAGATGGGCTCGAACCGCTCCCCGTCCTCATTTTCCAGATAGAAGTCCAGGGCCTTCAGCCAGGCGGTGTTGTCCGGATCGCCCTCCACGTTCACCCGGACATGGGTGGGGTACACCTCCGCCTCCGTCACTGTCAATGTCTGGCCGTCCAGCTGAAAGGTGCTGTTCACGGGGATGATCTCGCCGCTGGCGGTGAACGTGGGGTCGAATTTCAGGTCAAAGGTAAAGGTGGCCAAAATGCTGTTGTCCGGCGGCGCTGTGTCCTTTTCCAGGGCGTCCCAGACGCTGCTGGCGGCAGGAGGCTGGGATTCCGCCTCCCCCGCCGTCTCCCCGGTGACGCCCAAGGTCATGGTGAAGCCCTCCGGCACATCGTTGTCCTGGTAGTCCAGGGTGAAGCGCAGCAGCGTTCCCGGCGGCTGGAGGAAGTCGCCCTCCAGCACGGAGCAGCGCTGCCACGGAGTGAACTCCGGCAGCTCGGCGGAGAGGCTCTCGTACCCCTCCCCTTTCAGGGTGAAGAAGATATGCACCTGCTTCTGGTCCACGATCACATACTCGATGGTGGCGGTGATGCCGTTCACCGTCCGGGACTGGCCGATAGGCTGGACGTAGTCGTTTGCCACCGCGGCGGAGAGGGACGGGGACCAGGCCACCGCCTGGGCCAGGGCCCGCAGCAGCGGCACGTTCCCGCAGGCCCGAGCGAAGGGCGGGAACAGGTTCACCAGCAGCACGAAGGCGACGAAACAGGCCGCCAGGCTCCCCGCCGGCACGCCGAAGATCCGCAGCCGCCGCTCCCGCCTCCGGCGGCGGAGGGCCCGCTCCGCCGTGCCGTCCAGGGCCGCCGGCGTGGCCTCCAGCTCTTGCAAAAGGGCTTCATATTCCTGATTGCGGTTCATGGGTTCCCCTCCTCTCCCAGTTCCAGACGCAGTAATTGCAATGCCCGCCGCTGGCGGGTGGCCGCGGTGCCCTGGGGGATGTCCAGGGCCCGGGCGGTCTCCGCCTGGGTGTACCCGGCGAAGTACCGCAGGATCACCACGCTTCTCAGGTCCTCCGGCAGGCGGCGGACGGCCTCCTTCAAGGGCAGGGCGTCGTAAGCGTCCGGCCCGGCGGAGTCCGGCAGGGACTCCTCCCCTGCCAGCCGCTTGCGGCGGCGGAGCTCCCGGTGGCACTGGTTCAGCACGATGCGGGTGAGCCAGGTCTCGAAGAAGTCCGGCTCCCGCAACTGCTTCAGCGCCCGCAGGGCCTGGTAGACGCCCTCGTCCACGGCCTCCAATGCGTCGGCCTCGCTGCCCAGGTACAGGTACGCTGTCCGGTACAGCCGTGCCCGGAGGGCTTCCGCCCGGCGGGCGAATTCGTCGTGATCCATGGCGGGGGCCTCCTTTCTGTTCTCTATTCCTTAGAGAAGTTTGAGAGGGGTTTTGTTTTCGCAAATTGAGGAAATTTTTGATGGGCGGGGGCCCATGGGGGGATTGGTGGGCCGCCGGCCGGCGGCCTCGGAGGTCTGGCTCCTGCCAGGGGGGTGTTCCCACAGGGGTGCGCCCCCCATTCTCTTTTTGGTCTTGCCCAAAAAGAGAATGCGCCGCGCCCGGTGGAAGAGAAAAAGGCGCTTGGGCGCGCTCCGGTGCAGTGGCCCTCCGCGCGCGACGGGGGTCGGCGTATCGGTGCAAGCGCCGATTTGGGCGACCGTCGGGCACGCTATCCTCTTCTGCAATTTTTGTAACTGCTGTCCCGTGGCGGAGGGTGCGGAGGTTATCGGGGTGGTTATCGCATTGCCTCTGCTCCACTTTACGCTGCCGCTGGCTTGGCGGTTGACGGGAGCCGGGGCAGCGGGCCGATGAGGGCATCGGCCCCTACGGGGATGCCGCGGACCTGCGCGTAGGGGCCGACCTGTGTGTCGGCCCGTAGGGGCGGATGCCCACATCCGCCCGCCGGTATAAGCCCCCACGACCGCCGGGGAAGAGCGTAGCGAAGCGGAACGCGCGGAAAGAGGAGCTGGTCAAATGCGTTCTTGCAGCCCGATGCCGTCGGCACCCGCGCCGCGGGAATCCGCGTTCAAGTCCGCACCGCACCCCGCCGCGCCCGTGGGGAAGCCATCGCAAACCCGCAGGCACCATCTCTCGTCAACTCCCGTACAGCGCGGAGGCACGCAGGTGCCGGAGCGCGACCAAAAGCGTTCTTTTCTTTTGGACCGTGCACGGCCCGTTTTCTTTTCGGCAAGACCGAAAAGAAAATGGGGGGTGCATTGCCCAGCTATCAACATAGCTGATTCCCCGTCCAATGGGTCGTACCCGATATATATATGGAATATATTTGATTTAAGGAGATCACTGGATGTTCAAAGTGCTCAAAACCGAGGGCCGCGCCCGGCGCGGCGAATTCTCCTGCGCCCACGGCGGCGTGGTCCAGACGCCGGTGTTCATGAACGTGGGCACCCAGGGTGCCATCAAAGGCGGCGTCTCCGCCCACGATCTGAAAGAGGTGGGCTGCCAGATCGAGCTCTCCAACACCTACCACCTGCACCTGCGGCCCGGGGACCAGATCGTCCGGCAGATGGGGGGCCTCCACAAGTTCATGGACTGGGACGGCCCCATCCTGACGGACTCCGGCGGGTTCCAGGTGTTCTCCCTGGCGTCCCTGCGGAAGATCCGGGAGGAGGGGGTCACCTTCGCCTCCCACATCGACGGCCGGCGCATCTTTATGGGGCCGGAGGAGTCCATGCGCATCCAGTCCAACCTGGGCAGCGACATCGCCATGGCCTTTGACGAGTGCGTGGAGAACCCCGCAACCCACGAGTACGCCAAGGCCAGCTGCGAGCGCACCGCCCGCTGGCTGGCGCGGTGCAAGGCGGAACACGATCGGCTCAACAGTCTGCCGGACACCGTGAACCCGGGGCAGATGCTCTTCGGCATCAACCAGGGGGCCACGTTCCCGGACCTGCGGGTGTGGCACATGAAAGAGATCGCCCAGATCGACTGCGACGGCTACGCTATCGGGGGCCTGGCGGTGGGGGAGCCCACGGAGGTCATGTATGAGATCATCGACGCGGTGGAGCCCTACATGCCGGCGGACAAGCCCCGGTATCTCATGGGCGTGGGCACCCCCAGCAACATCATCGAAGGGGTGGCCCGGGGGGTGGACTTCTTCGACTGCGTCATGCCCTCCCGCAACGGCCGCCACGGCAAGCTCTTCACCTGGGAGGGCACGGTGAACATCCTCAACGAGAAGTACGCCACTGATCCCCGGCCCATCAGCGAGAGCTGCGGCTGCCCCGCCTGCCGCCACTTCTCCCGGGCGTACCTGCGGCACCTGTTCAAGGCGGACGAGGTGCTGGCCCTGCGGCTGGCGGTGCTCCACAACCTGTACTTCTACAATGAGCTGGCCGCCCGCATCCGCCAGGCTCTGGATGAGGGGACATTCGCCGAATTCCGGGCCCGTTACAGCGGAAATTTGGAAAAACGTGCGTAATCCCCCTTGCAAAAAACGGCATATCTGCTATAATATTTTCATTCTGACTTTGCAGCGAAAAGGAGTTTTGTGATTATGACAGAAGGCGCTTCCTCCATCATTATGCTGGTGGTCCTCGTCGCGGTCTTCTACTTCCTGCTGATCCGTCCGGAGAACAAGCGGAAGAAGAAGGCCCAGGAGATGCGGGACAGCCTGAAAAAGGGCGATACCATCACCACCATCGGCGGCATCGTGGGCAAGATCGTCATGGTCAAGCCGGACACCATCGTCATCGAGACCAGCGACGACCGGGTCCGCATGGAGCTGACCAAGTGGGCCGTGTCCACCACCGGCGTCCAGGCCTCCGCCGAGGGCCAGACCTCCAAGGAGGACAAGAAGAAGGAGGACGAGGTCAAGGCGTCCGAGGAGATCCCCGAGACCGCCGCGGAAGAGTCCGCCGCCCCCGCGGAAGAGGAAAAGAAGGACTGACCCATCATAAAAGCACCCTCCCCTGTCATATGCTCGGATAGAGCCATGACGGGGGAGGAGTTTTTATGGGGAACAGGCGGAAGAAGGAGACGGCGCTGTGGCTGGTGTTCCTGCAGGGGGTGGGTCTGGCCCTGGGCATTTACCTGCTGCTGATGGTGCTGGCGTCGGCGCTGCTGGTGGGGGCCGTGCTGCCGGAGGCAGGGGCGTTCCCCGCGGCAGCGGTGGGCTGCTGTCTGGCCTCCTGGGCCGGGGCCATGACCTGCGTCCGCCGCGGCCCCTGGGGGAGCCTGCCCAGCGCCATGATCTGCGCCGGGGGCTTTCTGCTGGTGCTGGTGGCGGTGGCCCTACTGTGCTGGCAGCAGATCACCTGGCTGGGGCAGGGGGGCATCCTGCTGCTGTGCGGCGCCGGCGGCGGCCTGCTGGCGGGGCTGCTGGGGAGCCGCAGCCGGCGCCGGAAGGGGGGACGCCGGGT
>ERZ827423.2151-NODE-2151-length-16460-cov-4.716672_pt1 | contig 16460 bp, 7 predicted proteins | sample MGYA00519775_ERZ827423 | MGnify/ENA primary metagenome ERZ827423 (study PRJEB31778, sample SAMEA3449296) | human gut metagenome | biome: human gut; feature: human-associated habitat; material: faeces | place: United Kingdom | collected 2010/2012 ...
CGGTAGCGGATCGGGTTTATCGCCGCCATCGTGCCAGTCGCCGACAGCACCTTGCCCCATGCGTTGTAGCTGTACTCCGCTACAGACGTTCCGCTGGCGTTCAGTATGCTTACTACATCGCCCTGCAGGTTCGTCACGTAGTAGTACATGACCGGCGTCGCCGATGCCGTCGCCTTGTACGAGAACGCATACGGCGCTCCGTTCTCATCGTAGAAGAACTCCAGCTCCGTACCGCCGAAGTACTCGGCTACCAGCTTGCTGCCCTGCCATACGTACTTGTGCTCTACGCTGCCGACCGTCTTCGTCAGACGCAGACCGTCCATGTCGTAGGTGTAGCTGTTGTTGAGACCCGTGCTGCTGTTTACCGCACTCGTGAGCCTGCGCCCGTTGGACCACGTGAACGTCGTCCCGTCGTACCAGCTCGTCGGGTTGCCTATGCTGTCATAGCTGATGCTCTGACCGTCATACGCCGTCAGCAGATCCAGCCAGCTGCTGTCACCGTAGCTGTACACCTTTGTCGTCGTCCCGTCAGATACCGACCGGATGTTTCCGTAGGTGTCATAGGTGTAGGTGTAGGTCTTGCCGCCGTAGGTCTCGGTAAGAAGCTGCCCCTGCGCATCGTAGGTGTACGACGCAGACGTGCTGCCGCTTATTGCCGTGATGTTGCCGGTGTTGTCGTAGGTATAGGTGTAGCTGTTGATGCTCGTGCCGTTGGCCTTGCGGTTATTCATGCTCGCGACCAGCATCGTAGTCGCGTTCGTGCCATTGCCGTCCAGATACGTGTAGTTCCGGTTTATGAAGGACGTGCCGTCGAGCGACAGGCTCCTGCCGGTCAGGCGCTTCAGAGCATCGTAAGTGTACGCATAGCTGCCGTCTGCCGGGAGCTGCATACCCGTCAGCTTGCCGTCATCGGCATCATAGGTGTAGCCGTAAGCGCGCCCGTCTCTGAACGTACCGTTCCATGCCGGGCTTACCATGTACCCGATGTCCTTGACGCGGTTCGCGCTGTCATACGATGCCGCATAGAACTGCACCGCATTTGACCCGGACTTCTCGGTCATGGTTATGAGCCTGCCGAGAGAATCGTAGTTGTAATCATTTACACGGTTTGCCGCATGATCCTCGATCTTGCTCACGGAACCGTTGTTGGAGTACGTGTAGCTTACTGCCGCATCGCTGCTGCCATTATAGTATATTTCCGAAACTCTTTCAAGCTCGTCGTACTCATAACTCACACTTGCCCCGTTGCCGTAGCTCATCTCGGTCATCAGCCCGTTCGCGCTGCCGTAGGTGTAGCTCGCAAGGTTGCGGCTGCCAACGCTGACTCCGGTCATGTTCCCGAAGCCGTTGTAGCTCATCGTGTACACCTGCGTCTGCTCGGTGGTGTTTCCGGGGATGTATCCGCCTCTGGACATGGACGCGAGCTGGCCTCCGGAATAGACATAGTCCAGATGCACATCGTAGCCGAGGCTCGTGTTGGTTATGCGCCCGTTGCTGTTATTGTAGAAATTGAAGACTGTGTTGTTATTCGCATCCGTTATGCTGGAAGGCTGGCCGGTCTGCTTGTTCATGACGTTGTCATAGCTGTAGCTGACCGTTTTGCCTCTGGCGTCCGTCTGGGATGTGACCCTGTTGCCGGTGCTGTCATAGCCCGCGGAAGAGCTTATCTTCTGCGAGGTACCATCGCCGGCAAGCACGGTGCCGGTGGTGTTGCCCTTGCCGTCGTAGCTTACGGACATCGAAACGCCGTCGTTCGTGACGCTGGTCACATTGTGGGCATCATCGTATTCGTAGCTGAAGCTTCCGTTGCCCTTGGTGACCTGGCTGATCAGATCCGCGCCGCTGTAGGAGAAGCTCTGCTCCGCATTGTCCGAAGAGGTGACGGAAACGAGCTCGCCGTCAGTGTTGTACTTGTAGCTCTGAGCGTCCTCCTTGACGAAGGAGACGTTCGTGAAGTACGCGGTGTTAGGCTCGCGGCAGAAGGTCATGTATACTCGCATGGAGTTGACCGGGAGATTCGGCTGCTTCGGAACTATGGGCAGAATGAGGTACTGCCATTCCGTGGTATCCGGATTGAACTCCGCGCTGTGCTGCTCGACCGTTCCCTCGGAGTCGCCGTAATTCAGCTCTACCCAAAGGCTGAACGATCTGTATCCGGAGCCGTCTATAGGTACCGCTGCAGCCTTTGCCCAGCAGGAGAACAGATAGGTCTGGGTGCCGGGCTGATCCAGATACACATCCTGGAAGATATCTGCGCTGTCGTCAAAGTAGCCGGTGACCTGAAGCGCGTTGCCGAAGGGAGTGCCGCCAATGTAGTCGTTGCCGCTCGACCAGCTGCTCCATGCGCTGTAGTCGTTCATGGAACCGTTGGTTATAAGGCTGACTGTGCCGGGTGTTCCTTTCTCACCGAACAGGCTTATTTCAGCCTGAAGGTCGTCAAGGTATACCGAGCCGGAAATACCGGAGACCTCGAGGCTCAGCGTAAGCTCGCCGGACGAGTTCGGCTGTGCCGTGACATAAACACGTTCCCATCCGTCGCCGATGCCGTCGGTGCTCCAGTCGATGAAGGTGCCGGAAACAGTTCCCTGTGCTCCTCCGGTGGCCTTCATGGTCACCTTGCCGCTGCTGCCGAAGCTGGTGACGCCGCTGGTATTTACGTATCCGGAGAGGACATACCAGCTGTTCGGGTCAAGCCCGCTGAGACTCTGGCTGAGCGTGGAGGCCGCAGCTCCGGTGCTGGAACGGCTCACGAGCACGGAGCGCATACCGGTGCGCGGTTTGCCGAAGACGATGCTGCCGCTTCCGCCGCCGCTGAATCCCCAGCCAGCCGTGGCCATGTTCGAGGTACCCTCAACGCTCGGATAGCCCAGAAGGTTCACGGACTGGACACCCGTCTGGGTGCTGATCAGGGCTCTGTTGTTGGTGGCGCTGGTGCCGGTATTTGCGTTGTAAGCGGTAGCGCTCGCGCCGTATACGAGCGTTCCGTCATAGTTGGTGGAATAGCTGCTGGTCGTGCGCCCGAAGTAGTCCATGACGCTGTGGCTCACGATGTCGTCAGAATTGCCGAGCACACGGTCAGGACCGCAGTACCGGTAAGTCTGAATGCCGGTGAAGGCTCCTTCGGCTTCCACTATTGCGCCGGTAGTGCCTCCGGCGACCTCATAGAACTTCTTTACCTTACCGGTGTTCGCGTCATACTCATAGTTCATGGAGTAGCCGGACTCATTATCTGTCGCCGAGAGCAGCTTGCCGTTGGCGTCATAGGTATAGCTCACAGATGTGCCGTCCGCATGAGTTACGCCGGAAAGTATATCCGTACCGGAATAATTGAAAGTCGTCGTATTGTTGGCACTGTCAGTTATGGTGCTGATGTTGCCGAAGCTGTCATAGGTGAAGGTTGCTATGGTCTCAACGCTGCCGCCGCTGTTCTGGCGGGTGACGGAGAGGATAACATTGTCACTGTCGCGGACATAGGTGACCTTGTTGCCGTTGGCATCCTGCGTGTAGCTCAGAAGGCCATCGGAGAAGTAGCTGATGTTGTCTTTCTTATCCTTGAGGGTGTAGTTCGTGCCGCTCTTGGTTATGGTCAGGCCAAGGCCGTCCTCATCGGTGTACTGCGTGCCGGAACCCTGGAAGTAATGCACGGTCCCGTCGCCGTCAAAGTAGATGAGGTAGCCGGTGTTTCCGGGGATGATCGCCTGCTGTATATCCAGCATCCAGCCCCGGCCTACGCCCATGCTGCCATAGGTCTCGGTGACGGCGTTGATCGCGCTGGAAGCGGCCATTGAATAAGCAGAGTTGTAGACATGGTTGATGGCTACGGGATTGCTGGTACTTGCGGAGCTCACATCGTTCTTCACAAGAGTGAGCTGGCCGCTGTAGTCGCCTATGTAGCCGGTACCGGCTCTGTCTATGCTGTGGGTCTGGTAAGTGTAATAGCTTTCAAGACCGGCGCTGTTGCGGTACTCGACAACGAAGTACGGTCTTGCCCCGGCATTGGTGGTATTGCTGCTGGCAAACCCGGCGTTGGCACAGCTGGAAGAGGTCATGGAGCCTTCAAGCGCCGCGGCAAGGGAAATACCCCAGTTGGAACCCGGATCGTTATACCAGTTTATTACCTCGCGGGTGATGTTCCAGCCATAGAAGGCCCTGCCGTTCTGGATATCTGTAAAGTCCAGAACCTCGTTGACCGGGTCGGGAGTGTCGTTCCATGAGTGGTAAAGGCACCAATAGCCCTCTGTGGGATAGTTCCACGAAAGAGCCTGCGCCTTTACGCGCATGGCGCTCATGCCGACATGGCTGTAAGCCACTTCGTAAAGGTAAATGCCGCCGTGGACGACGTAGCTGTTGTCCGGCAGATCGGGGAGGTTATTTACTCGAACCAGAGTACGGCAGTAGCCGCCGTCTGCGGAGTAATAACCGAGGGCTTCGGTAGCTCTCTGACCGCCGATGTCATCGGGAGAGTAGCCGAAGATGGTACCGGTCTCGATGTTGTAAAAGCCCTGAAGATACACAGGGGGATCGATGGTAACGGGGAACGCTCTCTTGGTGTCGTTCATCCAGTCGGCATCGGCGGAAACGGTGAGGATATACTTGCCGTCGGCAGCGGAAGAGAGGGTGTATTCCACTTCCATGCTGCTCTCGCCATCGGCATCGATCATATACCCTGCCGGGATGACGAACACCGCGGTGCCGGAGCCGTCTTTGAGCTCTATGCTGCCGGAGCTGGTAAGCTCGGGAGTTAGTCCGCCGGCATCGAGAGTGAACTCATATACGTATTCCGCAGCTTTTGCTTTTACGATGATGTTTTCCTTGAGAGAGCTTTCGGCGACGATGTACTCAAGGTCTGCGCCGTTGAGTATGCCGCTGTAGGTAAGCGAAGAAGAGAGGTTCTTCGGCGTGATCTTTGCCTGGAAGCTGTCTTTTTCGGCGACGCTCTCAAGCTGTTTTACGTTCGCGGTTATGCTGGCGATGCTTCTGGCGGCAGCCTCTGCCGACTCACGCATGCTCGCATTGCCGCTGCGGATCCTCGGCGTGAGGGAGACTGTATAGCCGTCATAGCTTATGCTGGCCAGCTGCGCAGAACCGGCTGAAAGTGCGAGCTCGACATCTGCCAGACCGTGCGTGTTCTTATACACACGGGTGTCTATGGGCAGGCCGCTCATATCCAGAACCTGTGCCGCGTCGTCGATGGTCAGCTCTTCCTCGGGCTCCTCCTCGACCGGAGGCTCGGTAGCTGCCGGAACGTCAAGAGCTGGCTCCGGGTCTACATCGGGAACAACGGGGTCCTCTTCGTCGGCAGGTTCGGGGTCAGCTTCAACAGGTGCATCAGATTCAATTGGGGAAATATCTTCGGACTCAGCAGGTCCGGTTTCATCCAAAACGTCGGATTCGCCGGCGATCTCAGGCTCGTCCGTAATTTCGGGCTCTGCGGGAAGCTCCGCATCTTCGGAGAGCGCAGGCTCTTCCAGCTCAAGCTCCGGCGCCGGAGTGGGCTCCGGGGTAGGCTCAACGGTTGGGACCGGAGTCGGCTCAACAGTTGGGATGGGTGTGGGAACAGGTGTAGGTGCAGGAGAAGGGGAAGCCTTGGCTTCAAGTTCATCCTTGCTGTCCTTATCTTTAAGCGAGTCGGTTTTGAGATCACCGTTTTCAAGCAGGCCGCTCTTGACCGGCTCGGTAGACAGTGTACCATCCTCGTTATACAGTTTTAGCCTATTGTCTATTTCCTTGTACTTACCCTTTTCATCCTGGTAATGTACGGGGAATGAGTATGCGACGGCTATGTTGGAGCCATTGACCAGGCGGAAATGCTTTTCCGTTTCTGTTCGTTCGGACTCTATCTCCCATAGCACATCGTCCGCTTCATATTCGTCTGTCGGTCCTCTGTAATATATGCTGTCGCGGGGGTCGGGTCTCTGGGCCAAGGTGGGGGCAGAACCTTCGGCCAAAATAACACCTTCGGCGAACGCTGATACCGGGAGCATCTGCACGACGAGTACCAGAACGAGCACGAAGGACAGCAGCTTCCTGAGTCTTCCTCTCATGTCTTTGCCTTTCCTTTCTTCTCCCTTAAAAAAGTGGGAGATATCCGCATGACCGTCTTACTTACTTCCGACCGTATTCAATTGCCTGTCAGCCCATCGGTTCCACCTTCCTTCTGATGACATTATTCGACGGGATTCGCATCTATTTTATATATGTCTGCAGCAATTGATTCGGGGACACGCAGTCCCTGCTTTTTTCCAAATTTTGCGCATTAAAAAATGCCTGCCGTAAAGCAGACATTATTTAGAAAATTTTTGATAACTATTAACTTTCACGTTCAGCAGAGAAAATGTTTATTTTTCCTTGTGCAATGTCGAGAACCGTATCAAGTTCTGCATCACCGTAAACGTAAGGGAGAACGCTTTCTATAAATATTTGCTCAGCCTTGATATAGTCCGGCGTATAGAGCGTGGCACTTTCAATCAAGCGATGTACCGCGTCATAGGTTTCCGAAGAATTATATGATTCCAATACTTGTTCAAGCGCGTTTGTGTTGCTTGGGTAACATATGCGTCTCTGATTAAATTCCTTTAGTTGCTGTTCTTCTGTAAGCATTATACGAAGGAATCCCCATGCATTATCCTTATTTGGGCAAGTTTCTGGAATCATGTAACCACTTCTATAATCACAGACAAAGCTTGTGAAATTATCACCGTTGCTGCCATCAAATAATCTAAACGCTCTGCCTGAGTTTATCAGATTATTAAAATAATCTGGCTGGAGATCTATATAGCTAAGAACCTCTGATAAATATTCATTTTCGCTGTCAACCTCTGCAGGACGAGTTCTGCATAACTCAAGTAATGCGCGAGTATACTCACTATCCAAATTATAGCAATTGTTTTCTGAATCATACGCCGATTTTAGTATACCTGGGAAAATACATTTTAGAAGCTCTGCTTTTGTCATCCAGTCGCTAAATATCGGTTCAGTATATCCCATAGAGTCAAGATATGGCTGGCAGTCAGTTAGGCAGAGGGGTGTGGGACCTTCTGATAGCTGTCCAAAAGCTTCAAGGGTATTGATTGAAAAACCGCCCCAAATTTCATGCAGTTCTCCATTATGCTCTATTCCAGAAAGTACCTGTGAAACAAAATCTTCCCGCGATAATTCCGGATCATTATCTATAAAAGGATAAAGATCGACAAACCCCGTGGTTGTATCTACGGAGTACCCATCGCATACTATGATGTCTATCTTATTAGTCGTCGCGGCATCGCGTGTTAAGCGATCAAGCCCCTCATTGTCTGAACCATAGTCAAGACATTCTACATGATAATCTGGAGAATAGTGCACATATTGGCTTTCAAGCGTACTAAGCATTTCAGACGCTCGACCGTAAAAAGCAATTCGGACAGAACTACGATTATCTGGGACGTAGTTCCTTGCAACACAAACAAGTTCACCAGATGCTCCGCGCTCTATACCTTGCATTTGATAATATATTTCATCGATATTATGCGGAACGAGTAAGAATGTATCCTCGTTGAGTTGACATATATATCGATAAAGCGTTGTCGTGCCCATCAACTCATTCCAATCGGCTATCTGTGTAGTTTCGTAATCCTCGTTTATGGCAACCAAGCTATTGCCCATACTTATGAGAGGCATATCTATAGCGCTCTGGCAAATGGCTGACGGCGCAGATAGTACATAATCGGATTCTACAGGGATAAGTTTATGATTATCCGCATCAAACTTATTTAACTTCGATTTACGATTTTGATAATCAGTTGTCTGGAATATGGCGTCTCCGCTTATTTGTATTACCGGACCAATGTCCTTGCTATCTTCCGAAAAGCTCTCCGTTTCAGAACCGTCGATAGAGTAATGCCGTATGTTGTGCAATCCGCGTAGCCAAAAACTACCATCAGGGAGTATAAGAAGGCTCTTTGCAGAATCGCCATTATCAATGGTAACAGGTAAACTTGCACTTAAGGTGCCCTCAGATGTGTATATATTTACGACGTATATTTCATCATTGCTATCAGAATTGGAACTTCCTAGCAGCAAATAAAAATGATTGGCTCCGTAACTTACATTTATTGCTCGGCTTTCCTCTGGAAGATCTATTTTATTGCTGTCTGTTATATTGCAGCCATAATCGTCTATTAAATAATCCATCAAAGTGAGTTCAGCTTTTCCGTTTCTTTCACCGCATACAAATATCCGGTTACCATTAGCAGCAACGCCGCTAATACTTCCGCCTATTCCAAACGGATACTGGCTTTGCGTCTCTACTCTCCAGTAATACGCTTCATCATTATTCGGATAATCGTTGCTGTTCTTCACTGTCCCACATGCGCAAAGCAACAAAACGCTAATCAAGATAAGAAAAATAAATATAAATCTTTTCATGTACATCTCCATTCAACGGAGGGGCTGCAATATGCAGCCCCCATGTTAATTGGTGGTATCTCTAGCAATTACACCGAGATGTTCTTAATTAGATGCTTCTGGTTGAATCCGGATAAAAATAGAGTTTATCCACTGAAACACGTACATTTTCGTCTCTGTACTTCTCGACAGTATCGAACAAGCTTACATTAGCATAAGCGTCATCAGAATACAAGTCTTCAATAAGCGTAGCGGTGGATTTGTTTGCGGGGAAATTATGCCACCTAGTAGAATAAGATGACGTAAGAATGGCCTTCTCAAGACGGTAATGTACGATGTAATTGTCTGTAGTTGCGAGTGCAGTGACTCCAAGCACAGATACGAACAATGCCAAGCAGAGAATAAGAGAAATAACTTTTTTCATAATAGTCTACCTCCAAATTGTTCTTTTTTTCTAGCTTTGTACATTGGCGGATATATCAGCCCATTGGAAACAGATCCCTTCCTCTATAGTTTTCGCATTTTCTGCGTCTGATTATATATGTCGCAACAAGTGGGAAAAGGGACATTTTTATTGAAGTGTGATTCCATAGGCTTTGCTTCTTTTTTGCGTGATTGTATTCTATTAACTAATTGCCACATCACATCTCAAGTCGATTAATAAATCAAATATATAATTCTTTACTTGACTTGTTGCAACAAATATGCAGTATATCGCCAAAATATAGAGTTGATGATATTAGGGCAATCCTGTACTTCGCCAGAAATGATCAGCATCTTTTCAGGCACAATCTCTGCCCATTCGCCAACATCAAATTTTGTAAAATGTGATAGATGTCTTTTGAGGATTCAGAAAACCGTCAATGCTTTTCATTTTTGTCTTACGTTCGTTATTTACATGTTTTTAATATAGTATAAAAGACTCATACAACAAGTTATGGCATTGTGCGCTCCCATTTTATTACAGCCGCAGAGTGGAAAAACTTCCACGATAAGTGCTGACCGCATCTGTCGCAAAATCGTTGATACTCCCTATCTAATGTACAGTTGCACCTTGGACAGACCGCGGCTCTATATCCATTAGGCAATTCCAGAATTTCTCTTACCGGCATTGGTATACGATAGCTGCCTGCTGTAGAAAACGAAGACTTACGATGCTGCACGGCTGGCTTCAAAGTCATTCAGCAAAACCTCCTAGATTGATATTCGAACGTCAACATTTCAGATACCTACACATAATATGTCATGACGAGTAAAAAATGGGACATTTTAATCGCAGATTTTGTCGATCTGCCCCGTAACAAGTCGCTTGGAGACATATAGAGATGCTTCTATATAGCTGTGTGCGCATACCATGTTGTGCGGCATTCAGCAGGTATCTCAAATTTGGTATTCAGGCAAAAGCACTGCTGTAAAAGCTGGCTGTGATCTTGACCCTGACCGCATAGAAGCGGAAAGGATCAACGATGCAGCCTCTTTTTATATATCGTCCCAGAGCACCTCCCGTTCTGAATTTTGACCATTTCAAAATTCAGAACAAGGAGGATCTGCGTAATGGCAGACAAAAAAGATTATTACATATACGTCGCCGGGGAGAAAGTCCTCGTCTCAAAGGAAATATATGACGCTATCACACAAATGGACCGCCAAGAGCGAACTCAAAGCGATAAGGACAAGCGCAACAAATTATTAAGATACGAAGAATTAACTACGGACTCAGTGTTTGGCGAGGAGCTTATATATGACTTTATGCAAGATAGCGTGGAGGACATTTCGCTTAGTTTGATTATGTGTACAGAGCTTCACAAGTGTATAGCCCTGCTGCCTAAAGCGGAGCAAGAAATCATAACCGGGATATACTTTCAAGGTTATACCGAGCGGCAGTTGGCAAAAAAAATTGGAGTTCCGCACATGACAGTTCATTGCAGAAAGGTTAGAGCGATGACAAAATTGAAAAAACTTTTAGAAAATTGAAAAAAGTTTCGTGCAAACACCCATCTCACTCGCCTATAAGGGGTGAGGGGACTTTTTTAGGACTCTCGGTGTACCTTGACAAACACCGGGGCAACCGGTCATATCCGGCTACTGTAACAACATCAGTGAATGTACGAGCGAAACGAAGGATGCGCCATAACTCACCTGTGCGGGAAACCGCATCAATCGACGGCCATAAGGTGACGAGCGAGTCAGTCCATTCAAAAGCGGCTTTGGCAAGCCGCAAGCCATGACTGCATTCACGCAGGTACTCCTGTCCAGCCACAGCTTTCAGGCAATGGGGGCAGCTCGGAGAGATCCTCGGAGGGGTGAAATTCCCGTGCGCAGCGCCATCTGCGGTTCAGTAGTCCGCCCGACCCGGGGAAGTAGTGTCGAATACAGGTTAGCAAAAATCCAAAAAAGTCAAAATTCAGAACAATGGCAGCCGGTGTTATACATCGGCTGCCGCATTATCAGGAGGAAACATGGAAAATGAAAAATCTACATTGACCGTGCTCATGGTAGAGCCGGGCAAAGCTCCGTATCAGGCTGCTATCGGCGCAGATCTCAAGTCTTTGCAGCAGGTGGTCGGCGGGTACATAGAATCAATCTCGCCCTACGATGACCCCGTCGCAATCATCTGCAATGAAGAAGGCAAGCTTGAACAACTCCCGTTCAACCGTGGGCTGCGCGATGAGTCAGGCAATCTCTATGACTATATTGCCGGTAACTTTATGATCGTCGGTCTCGGAGAAGAAGATTTCACGTCGCTGCCGCCGGAGTACATAGAGAAGTACTCTCAGCTTTTTGCTCAGCCCGAAATCCTCAACATTACAAACGGCAGGCTTGAAGTTTTGCCGGATACATCCTTTGAACAGAAGGAATCCGAAGAACCAAATATGAGTATGTGAAGGAGGCCATCATGGGAAAGAAGAGTCGCCATAATTGCAAAGCGCCTTACCGCGCGCCGCCGCAGTGCGGCAAGTACCAAAAGAAGCTCATGAAAGCTGCTGCAGATGAGCGGCGGATGAATCAAAGACCGTACATGTCAAATGGAAGAAGTTGATTCCAATGCGGCATCACAAAATTCGCTTGATTTTCACCAGATAATTGCATATAATTGTAGTACGAGGTGAAAATATGATAAAAACGACTGCGATGCTGCTTGAAGAGCTTCATAATTATGCGAGTCCTGCGTCAAAGCTGTCACGCATGACGGCACGAGGCGAGTGCGTACAGATCGTAAAGGGCTTATATGAGACGGATAAAAGCGTTCCCGGTTATTTGCTCGCGGGGAGCATCTATGGCCCTTCATATATTTCTTTCGAATATGCGATGAGCTATTACGGATTGATTCCGGAGGCAGTATATACCGTAACATCGGCAACATTCGAAAAGAAAAAGAAGAAAAGATATGAAACGTCTTTCGGCACATTCACATACTGTGATGTTCCGGCTGAAGCATTTCCGCTTGAACTGATTCTGGTTCAGGAGGGAGATTACTTTTATCGTATTGCTTCACCGGAAAAAGCAGTGTGCGACAAGCTGTATACGATGTCGCCCACGGCCAATATTAAGGAGCTTTATACACTTCTTGCCGACGATTTGCGAATTGACATGGATGCACTAAAAAAGCTGGATCAGTCAAAGCTTGCGCAGCTTAGCGGCAAGTATCACTCAACGAATGTAAAGAAGCTCTGTTCTTTGATAAGGAGGCTATAAAATGAATTCGGCCATTGAGCAAATGCTGAAAAGCTATCAGGTGGAAAATATCTATGATAAAGAGAACGCCATGAAAGAGATCATACAGGAGATCGTTCTGTGCGGGTTGTCCCGTGCGGGCTTTTTTGACGAAGCCGCATTTTATGGCGGAACTGCTCTGCGCATCTTCTATGGACTTGACCGGTTTTCGGAAGATCTGGATTTTTCGCTTGAAACTGCGGACAAGACCTTTGACCTCAGTTCATACTTTCCAACGCTGGAAAAAGAGGTTCGGTCTTTTGGGCTTAATGTTACCATAGAGGAAAAAGAAAAGAGCAAGGAGAGCAATATCCGCTCTGCATTCCTCAAAGGCAGCACAAAAGAACATCTTCTTATTTTCTATGCAGACGAAAAGGCCGCAGCGAGTGTAGCTAAAAACAAGGCAGTAAAGATCAAGCTTGAAATAGATGTGAATCCGCCTAAGTATGCAAGCTTTGAGCACAAGTACAGATTGCTTCCGGCTCCGTATGAGGTCAACCTTTATGATATGCCGTCACTGTTCGCGGGGAAGATCCACGCTGTGCTCTGCAGAGCATGGCGTGATCGGGTGAAAGGCCGCGACCTCTACGACTATGTGTTTTATCTCACCAAAGGGGCATCCGTAAATTTGAGGCATCTGCGAGAAAGGCTGCTTGAGTCTGGCTATATTTCTGGTGAAGCAGACTGCACTCTTTCAGATGTCAAGAGAATGCTTAACGACCGTTTTGACGCTATAGACTTCTCGCAGGCAAAAGCGGATGTCGAGCCGTTCATCCATGATATCTCAGCTTTGGATGTATGGAGCGCAGACTTCTTCAAACAGATCACAGAGAACTTAACTGCTGTGTGATCAAAAAATATTTATTTGCTTAAGAGCACCGAGTAAAATCCGGTGCTCTTACTTTTTAAAGGAGGGAATGGCAATAACTGAAACACGCATACACAGACGCATATTCTCCCTGCTCTGTGTGCTCCTTATCTTTATCGCGATCCTGCCCATAACTGCGTTTGCGGAGTGGGTAACGATCTCAACAGTAAACTCGCCGTCGTATTTCCTTGGATACAACAGCAAAAGCGAATGGCATGGCATAGGTACTCCCGCGCACTATGTCAATGAGACCGGAGCCGTTGCCTATTGTATTCAGACGAACTATAACTCGCCGAACAACAGCGGTTATACCTCAACAAACGGCTGGCAGTACTACGATGAAGTCACCATCCGAGGGATGCAGGCCATTCTCGAACACGGCTACCCGAACGATGATGCGGGGTTCTCCGCAGATGAGGCACGGTATGCCACGGCAAACGCGCTGAGATTCTGGCTTGCCGAACAAGGCTGCGAAGGCGTCCCTGAGTGGATGAATCTCAGAATATATGCCGGTAATTTCTGCGCCGTGAGCGGATATGAGGATCTGTTCGACTGGTGTCTCTATCTTCTGGACTGTGCAAGGCTTCAGGATACATACGTGCATACGGTAAACTTTTCCCCAATCACGCTGACGGAGGACGGAGATTACTATGTCGGAACGACTACAGTGACCCTCATAAACTGCACCGGAGGCTATCTCTTTGACCGCTCCAACCTGCCCTCTGACGCTACCATTTCAGGCTATACGGGAGATACCGGCGACGTGCTCACGATCCGGATCCCCAAGAGCTATGACAGCTCCGCGTTTACCCTTACCGCTACCGGCATAGACAATCAGACAGATGCTTCACTCATCTTCTATAACCCGGATAACTGGGGCGAGCAGCGTATTTTGGCATACTCCTACAGCATTGAGAAAGATGCTGCTACAGGAAGTGTTGAAGTTGTAACGCCGAAACCTGAGCTGCCGAAGAGCGCACGTCTCGCTATCCGCAAGATAGACGCCGACACCGGCGCGGCCATGCCTGGTGTCACATTCGCTTTGTACAATGCCGAAGGGGTGACTGCTGCCTACGGTACTACAAATGAGGACGGGTATGTATACTTCGCGAATATGCCTCTCGGGGACTATTACTACGAAGAGATAAATACCCTCGACGGATACGTCTTGGACAACACCCGTTATTCGGTCTCGTTGGTATCCAGCGGTCAGACGGTCGAGGTCATCATGACGAACAGCCGCTTCCGCGCAAAGCTCGTCATTGTCAAGCAGGACGGCGAGACAAAAGTTCCTCTTTTAGGTGCCGGATTCCGCCTGTTAAATGCGTCCGGAGAGATAGTCGGTGAAGGCTGCACCGATGAGAATGGGCAGATAACCTTTGAGAACCTCAAGAAAGGCAGCTACACGTATCAGGAGTACGAAGCTCCTCAAGGGTATGCTTTGGATGATACTGTGTATCCCTTGGACATTACCGAGCACGGTAAAACCATCACGGTCACAGTGGACAATACAGCCATCCAACCGGAGCGTGACGGGAGCATAACCGTTATGAAGAAAAGTCCGGATGGCAGCATTCTGACAGGCGCTGAGTACCTTTTGGAATACTCCACAGATAACGGCGCATCGTGGCAGCCGGTATTCACTCGCACGGGCGAGAGCATAGAAGCCGGAGGCTGTACAAGCTCTGAGCTGAATAACGGTCGTCTCTCTGTGAGCAGTGCTGGTATTGCTACGTTTTCCGGTCTCAAGGCAGACCGTTCTATTATATATAGACTGACGGAGACGAAAGCGCCTGACGGCTGCACTCTGCTGGCAGAGCCTTTGTACACGGGCACGCTTCCCGTAAAGGTGGACAAGTCTTTCAGCTCTGATGACTGTGAAGTTATAGACGGCGAGAATTACTGCTATACCCTCTACGTCACGGCAATCAACGGTGCTATGTACCGTCTGCCGAACACTGGCGGCAGCGGCTTCGCGTATATTCCCATAGTGCTCTGTATCCTCGGCACAGCTATGTACATCTCAATTAAAAAACAGACGACAGAAAGGAAAAACATTCATGAAAAGACTTAAGAAAGCACTCGCACTTGTTCTTGCGCTGGCAGCAATTATTTGCATGCCTGTTCATGCCAGCGCTGCGCAGGAGTCAAATTCGTATGGAATAGACTTTTCCAAGACAGCATCCGTAGACATATACAAGTACGATCTGACCAGTGCCGAGAAGGACGGCGTTTGGAACAGTTCATACGTCTCGACAGGCGTCCGTGATGAGGATGGCGTAGAGTCCATCCTCGGCAATACACAGATAGTGAACCAGCTCACCGGCAACGGCGAATCCTACGGCTACGCCATCAAGGGAGTTGAGTTCAGCTACATCAAGGTCGCAGATATTGAGCCGTATAACGGGGCTTCGGATAACGAATTCAGCACCGATCTTCTCTACGGTTTCAAATCCGGCACGCAGACGAGTAAATTCCTTGAAGCGATAGGACTCAGTGAAAATGACCGCTATGCCGCTGCGGACAAAGAGGTTGACGGAGCAGTAGTGTTCTACTTCCATTCGGATACCCTTGTCGATGCACTGAAGAACGCGCTCACAAATAATGCGACCTCGGTCAAGAACGCACTTGAAACCTACGTCCGCGAGAACGGCGGCACTGCCATGCCGGAGACTGACGGTTGCGGTCACAGCGCAGTTTCAGGCCTGCCTCTCGGCCTGTACCTCTTCGTCGAGACCCGCGTTCCCGAAATGGTCACGGAGACTACTGCGCCTTTCCTCGTTTCTCTGCCCATGACCAGCACCGCAGATAACGCAAGCTGGCTTTACAATGTGACGCTTTACCCCAAGAACCTCACCGGCATCCCGACACTTGAAAAGACCGTGCGTGAGGCAAAATCCAGCAGCGGCAAGAACAACGGCAGCGCAGCCATTGATGACGGCTTTGCACATACCGCAACTGCTTCTGTTGGCGACGTTCTGGAGTACCAGATAATCTCCACGCTCCCGTCCATCACCTCGGCGGCCTCGTATCTCACGGATTACAGCTTCATAGATACCGCTGAGAAAGGCATCCCGTATCTCCAGAACGGCGTCATGCTTGAGTTCTTCAAGGACGCTGCATGCACGGACAAGATAGCAACATGGACAGAGGCTGACGGTAAGTTCAATGTCAGCTACACCACTACGGAATCTGGCGGCTACATTATGAGTATAGTGATGACGGAATCCGGCCTTTCCGAGATCAACACCAGCAAGGCCGTGTATGCCGACGCTTCTATGGTCAACTCCGGTTATTCCGACTTCACGCTCCGCATTACATACTCTGCCCAGCTGGATAAGTCCGCAAACTACGGCGACAGGGGCAACACCAACGACGTCGTCCTCACGTGGAAGCGCACGAACAGCAGCTATTACGATACGCTCGTCGATGATTGCCATGTGTACGTGTTCGGGCTTGACCTCACAAAGAAGTTCTCCGATGGCAAGGGAGACCT
>ERZ827423.2153-NODE-2153-length-16446-cov-5.678238_pt1 | contig 16446 bp, 17 predicted proteins | sample MGYA00519775_ERZ827423 | MGnify/ENA primary metagenome ERZ827423 (study PRJEB31778, sample SAMEA3449296) | human gut metagenome | biome: human gut; feature: human-associated habitat; material: faeces | place: United Kingdom | collected 2010/2012 ...
TCCTGCTGGCCGTCGGCTTCGTCGTAGATGCCGGCGTAGCGTTCCAGCACGGCCCCATGTGCAGACAAACTCCCCAAGAGGTGTTTTCAGTACTTGGGATGTGTAGTAAGGCGCATCGGGCGAAATCCCCGCCGCGCAATCTGGGGATTGTCCGTTTTCGGTAAGTATCCTGACCGCCGTTCGGCCGCGTCAGTCCGTACTATTTCCGGGATGTGCTGCGGACCGCCCCGGGTTTCTGCACGAAAAGCTGGTCTCATATAACGGGCCGCGTCCAAAACCCCGGGCGTGCGCGGCGGCAAAGGGAAACGCCGAAAAAACTTTATAACGGCCGCCGGCCTGGGTAACCCAAAGCGTTTTAACTATGCGCCAGCCTGCGCCGCAGCAGAACCGCGGCGCAGGCTGGCGCTTTTTGTCCGGGAGTATTGCTTAGGCCAGAGAAGCATAGATCGCTGCAAGCAGCTTGGGCATGTACGCATCGTGGTCGGCCGGCGCGTGCTGGTGCATATAGACGAAGTACAGGTCCTCCTTTGGATCGACTGCCATCCAGGTGCCGAGCGCGCCGGACCAGCCCCATTCGCCGACGCTGCTGATCGAGCTGCCGTGGATCGGCTCCGTCATGACACGCACGCCGAATCCGTAGTTATAGCTGGGTCCGAAGGCGCAGGGATCGCCCTGGTTATAACCGGGGAGCTGGCGCGCGTTCAGATGCGGCGCGGACATCAGTTTGAGCGTGCGGCTGCCGATCAGGCGCACGCCGTCGGCCGTACCGCCGAGCGCGAGCGCGCGCGTAAATTTGAAATAGTCGCCAAGGGTGGAGATCATCCCCGCGCCGCCGGAGAAGAAGTGCGGCGGGCCCCAGTTTACGGCGTCGACCGAGGGCGTTCCCACTTCGTCCGCGTGTATCAGCTGTCCGTCCGGGCCGAATGTGCACATCTCCGCGACAGGCCCCGCCCCGTCCAGTAAAAATCCCGAGTCCCGCATGCCAAGCGGGCGGAAAATATGCCGTTCGCAGTACTGCGCCAGGGTCAGGCCGGTCCATATCTGTATCAGCGCGCCGAGAATATCGAATGAAAAACCATAATTGTAATAGCTGCCGGGATCGAACATGAGCGGAAGCGTTCCCACTTCCTCCGCAACGCGCACCGTATCCCAGGGCCGTCCAGCTTCCTGTTCGGCGCGCCAGCGGCGGACCAGCTCGTCCATGCCGCGTCCGGCCGGGTCGTCGCCCGTATAGGGAATTCCCGAAGTCATGGTCAGAAGGTCGCGCACCATAATCTCTCTGGCCGCCGGGCGCAGTTCCCAGCTCCCGTCGGCCCGCCGCTGGCCGACGTTGGGCGCTGCGAAGGACGGAATATATGCGGATACGGGGTCATTGAGCGAAAATACGCCCTGCTCCCACAGCTGCATGACGGCAACCGCCGTCACCACCTTGGTCATGGAATACACGCGGAATTTCGTCGATTCATCTACCGGCGCCGTCCGTGCCAGATCGGCGTAGCCACAGTACTCCTCATAAACGCGCGCCCCGCCGCGGCCGATGGCAATGGAATTGCCCGTCGCAAAACCGCGTTCGACAATCCCGCGCAGCGCGCGCCCGATCCGGTCCGCCGCGCCTTTGTCAAAACCGTGCATAGACAGTTGATCTACCCGCATTACGATCCCTCCAAAAAATCTGTTTTCTATTATCATAGCACAGCGTTCCAAAAAAACAAGAGGTCCGGCAGCCAATCTTTTTGTAATCATTTTGTAATTATTAACAGGATTAGCTGTGCGAAAATAACAAAGAATAAGAATATATCTTTTATAATTTACAATTAACGCTTGCATTTTGGATACAGGAACCATATAATTACTGTGTAGCAAATTTGTAACCAAATTGCAAGAAGTTCAAATCAAAGGAGCGATCAAGATGTTAAGCCCCGCGAAGCGGTTTGGAAAACTACGACTGTTTGCCGTTCCCTTACTCGCCGCCTCTGCGCTGGCCCTGTTTGCAGCCTGCGGCGGCAACCCGGATATGATCAGCAGGCAGGAAGCCGAGCAGATCGCGCTGGAGCAGATGCCGCAGGCGGAATTGTCCGAACTGGATCTGACAACGGATAAAGGACTGGCGCTCTACGAGGGAACCTTGCAGCAGGATGACAAGGAATACAATTTTGAAATAGACGCGGAAACAGGCCTTGTGCTCAACATGGCCGAGGCCGGCGCGGAAAGCGCGGCTGAACAGGCCGGCAAGACGCAGTCGTCCGAAACGGCCGGCGCGGCCGTGCAGTCGGCTTCCGGAGAAGGGGAAATCGGGGCGGACGCCGCGCAGGCAATCATTCTGGAAATCGAGCCCCAGTTTACGATAGACACGTGTTTTAAAACAGAATACGAGGGCAAGTCGGCTTACCAGTGCGACGGCACGGTGGGCGGCGAAGCGCGCAGCTATATAATCGACGCGGTTTCCGGCGCAGTGCTTGCGGAACAATAGGAGCAAGACCGCGCGTCGGCGCGGCTGCTTTTAAATTCGGCGGGGGCATTCCCGCCGTTTTTTTTTGCGCGCGTATTTTCTTGATATTGCATACGGTTTGTGCTATGATAATAACCGCCGTGTCCATGGGTCCATATCCGTACCCGCCGCCGTGCGCCGCATCTTTGCCGCGCCGCATATGCCGGCCGCGCACCGTTCCCTTCCGTTCGCCTTTGCGGAGGCAGCGGTCAGGAGAACCTCGCGACGCCGGCGTTCGTCGAGTCTGCGGAGCCGGTCCGGTTCGTTCCGGGCGGGAAGCGGCACGCGAAACGGCGTGTTCTGCATGAACGAAAGCGAAAAGCACAGTTGGCCGCATTTGTCAGCGCGTCGAGTGTGCAAAACATATAAAATCTTCTGCGGAGGTCAAACAATGGAGAAAAAGCTTTTGGTCATTTCCATCGACTCCTTTATTACGGAAGACCTGGAAATCATGAAAACACTGCCGAATTTCAGCCGTGTGCTGGGAGAGGCGTCGGTCGTAAAGCGCAATCTGACTACATATCCGACCCTGACGCATTCGATCCATACCACGATCCAGACGGGCTGCCGGCCGGGAAAACACGGCGTTGTGAACAACGAGTGGTTCCGGCCCTATTCCAAAACGCCTCCGCCCTGGTTTGACGACGCGGCGGACATACAGGTCCCCACCTTTGCGCAGGAGTGCGCGACGCAGCTGGGCGCGACCACAGCGCTCGTGTTCTGGCCGCTGATCCGGGGCGCGGACGCGGACTGGGTGATTGTACGCCCGGGCGTGGGCGGCCCTCACGGCGCGTATGCCGACGCGGAGGACGAGCTTGTCAGGACCAGCACGCCCGGCATTTATACCGGCCGGCTCTACGAGCGGTGCAAGGGCGCGTGGGAGCTTCCCCATTACTATGATTGGGACGAGTTCTCCGCCCGCGCCTGCGAGCAGATGATCTATCTGCACCAGCCGGATGTGATGATCACGCACTGGACGGTCATCGACGCGGAGCGGCATGCGCTGGGCGTGTTCAACGAGCGTATCCGGCCGGCCTATGAGGCGCTTGACCGGGGCCTGGGCTATATACTGAAAGCGCTGGATGACACGGGGCTGTGGGGCAGGACCATCCTCTGCATTACGAGCGATCACGGTCAGCTCGATATTACGCGCTCCTGCCGGCCGAACGCATTTCTGGCCGGGCATAACCTTATTACCCTGAATGCGGACGGCTCGCTGCAGGATTATGAGATCTACTGCCACGGCTCCGGGCTGTGCTGCCAGGTATACCTGAAAGACGCCAGCGCCGCGAATGTGGAAAAGGCGAAGCGCTTCTTTCTTGCGCACAGAAAGGAACTGGGCTTTTCCGAGCTGTTCGGGCGCGAGGAGCTGATGGAGCGTTACGGGCTGGAAGGGGACTTCAGCTTTGTACTGGAGACGGACGGCGAAACAGGCTTTGTCTCGGACCTGCAGGGCGAAGTGCTGTCCCCGATTACGGGCGGGGATTACCGGAGCAGCGCCGGTTCGCATGGCCACTGCCCGGAAAAGGGCGTGCAGCCCTGCCTGATCGTGCGCAACCCGTTCCGGGCGGACAAGGTCACGCTCGAGCACGGGTACGTGATCGACCAGGCGCCGACTTTCGCCGCCATGCTGGGCGCTTCCATGCCGCAGGCGGATGGAAAACCCATGGCGGAACTGATCTGAACAGGCGTAAAACAAAGCGCCGGGCTTGTAAAAGCAAGCCCGGCGCTTTTATGTTTCGCTTTGCGTCCGGCTATCTGTCATTCCAGCAGAACGAGCGGCGGGCCGGAGAACCGAAGCGTCCTGCCGCCGAGCAGCGCCATTTCCCGCTCCGCGTGGCTGGATACGAGCACGGGCCGGTTCTGGCGCAGAATCAGCGCTGCAAGCCGTTCCATCAGCTCCGGGTCCAGGCCCTTGAACGGTTCGTCGAGCAGCAGAATCCCGCCGCCGTAGGCCAGCGCCCGTGCAAGCGCGACGCGCCTGCGCATTCCGCCCGAGAGCGCGTCCGGATAGCTGTCCGCATCCGCGCCCAGGCCCACTTCCCGCAGCAGCTGGTCCGCCTGCGCCCCGCCGGACGGCGGGAGCACGGCGCGCACATTGCCGCGCGCTGTCAGCCAGGGAATGAGCCGGTCCTCCTGAAACAGGAAGGACGGCCGGTCCGGCACGCCTGTGATCTCGCCCGCATCGGGCCGGATCAGCCCGGCGATCAGGCGCAGCAGCGTCGTCTTGCCGCAGCCGGAGGGCCCGGTCAGGCAGGTCACGCCGTCAGCCGGAATGTGAAGGCTGAGCTGTTCCAGCACGGCCTTGCCGTCCAGCGCCAGCGACACTTCGCGCAGTTCGATCTTCGGCTCAGCTGCCGGCATGGTAGCCCTCCTTCCTCTGCCCGGCCGAAAGCGAAAACAGGCGGGTAATCCCCTTTTCCAGCAGGAAGCTGAGCAGGATTACCACAATCGTCCACGCAAACAGGGCGGGCGTTTCCAAATATATTTTAGAATAGTAGAGCTGGGTGCCGACCGCCGTCTTGGGCAGGCAGAGCACTTCCGCCGCAATGCCCGACTTCCATGCCAGCCCCAGCGCCGTAAGGCATGCGGCGCGGAAAGAGGGCATGGCGGCGGGGATGTAAATAAGCCGCAGCACGCGCGTTTTTTTCATGCGGAACAGGCGCGCCATCTCGAGCAGGTCGCGGTCGGTCTCGCGCACCGCCGTACACAGATTGGCCCAAACGATGGGGATGACGATGAGCATGGAAATAAAAGCCGGCACGCGCGTATGCCCGATCCACAGCAGGCTGAGGATGATAAAGGAAGCGACCGGCGTTGCCAGTACGACGCGTATGGCGGGCGAGAGCAGCCAGTCCGCAACGCGGAACGTACTGGTTAGGAACGCGGCGAGCACGCCCACAACAATGCCCAGCGCGTACCCGATGAAGATGCGCAGCAGCGATACGCCCGCCGCCTGCCAGAATCCGGCGGTGCCGGCGAGGGCCGCCAGCTGCTTGAGCACAGTCAGCGGCCGCGGCAGAATCAGCTCCTGGTTCACAATCATCGCAGCCCCCTGCCAGATCAGGATCCAGAATGCGAGGGACGCTGCGACGCGCAGCGCGGTATACAACGCGCGCCGCGCGCGGCTTTGGTTACTCTGCTGTGTAGTAGAAGTCGTCACCAGGCAGTTCACCACCTATAGATGTCGGGTCGGCGTCCAGCAGCACCTTATAATAGCCCTCGATGCCGGCTTGAATATCCGCGCCAGTAATGCAGATAAGGTTGCAGTCGGGTATGGCGGCTTTGGCGATGGCGGCGCTGCCCGTAATCTCGTATTTTTCCACGAGCGTGGACGCGGCCTCCGGGTCGCCGGCGACAGCATCGATGGATTCTCTGTATTCCTCCACAAACGCCGCCACGGCCTCCGGGTTCTCCTCTGCGAACTCCCTGCGCACGACGACGCAGCCCATGGTCAGGATACTGCCGTTATCGAGCGCGTTCCATTCCTCAGTCAGGTCCAGCGCGGCGCGCACGTCGCTGTTTTTCATCAGAACGCTCGTCACGTTCGGCACGGGCAGCATGCACACGTCGATCTCGCCCGCGGCCATAAGCGTGGCCAGTTCGTCCGCGTCTCTGAATTCTATCGTCACATCCTCGCCCGGCGTAAGCCCGTTTTCACGCAGCAGGTAGTTGAGCACATACTCGGGGTTTGCGCCCTGGCCGTTGGCGTAGATGGTCTTGCCTTTGAGATCGGACATCTGCTGGATGGTGTTCCCGTTTTCCAGAATATAGAGCACGCCCTCGGTGTTGAGCGCAAGGATCTGGACGTTGCCGCCCGTTTTGTGGTAGAGGGCCGAAGCCGTGTTCGTCGGCAGCGCGGCAATGTCCACTTCGCCTGCGGCGACGCGGCTCACCATGTCGGTGGGCGCCGCGGCCAGGGAGAAGGTGTAGTCGTTTATCGTCTCACCCTTATCGCTTTTGTCCCAGAGCTGGACAGCGCCGATGCCGGTCGGGCCCTTGATGAGTCCGACGCGCACCGCCGTCTTTTCCACAGTCTCAGACTGCGGCTGGCTCTCGGACTGGGATGAAGAGCTCTGGCTCTCCGTCTGGGAAGACGTCCCGCCATCGGCGCAGGCGGCGAACAAGCCGCAGCACAGGGCCAGAAGCAGGAGTACGGACAGGATTTTCTGCATGTGTTTCATTTTGGTATTCCTCCGTTGATATATGTGATTTAAAAGAAAAGCAAAAATATGGCGCGGCCTTTTCGTATGCCGGCGCGCGGCCGTGCCGAGCGGGTCGTTGCCGGCGGCTTACAGGGCTTTCAGCCGCGCGGCGTCCAAAACCGCAATGCTGCGTCCCTGCTTATGGATCAGCCCCTGCGCCTCCAGCGCGTCAAAGGCGCGGTAGAGGGAGGCGCGGCCCATATTCAGCTGTTTTGCCAGTTCCGCATAGGGTATGCGTACATGAACAGTATCCCCCTGCGCGGCGTTCTCATACTCGCCGCACAGATACCGGGCCAGCGCGCGTTCGGTGTGCGCGCCGGAAATACTGCGCAGGCGCGTGTTCAGATAATAAATGCGGCCGGATAAAAAGCGGATATAGTTGCGCGCAATCTGAAAATCCTCGCGCATCAGCTGTTCAAGAAGCGGCTCGGGAAAGGCGAGTATCCGCGCGCGCGTTTTGACGGTAAACTCCACGGCATATGCGTCGTGGTCGTGGAACAGGGCCGAGGGGCCAAAGGACGCGCCCGCCTCTATCCGCTTCATTACAAGTCCGCGGCCGCCCGAATCCGGCTGAACGGCCAAAAGCGTGCCGGAAAGCAAAATGCAGAAACACCGCCGCGCCCGCCCCGGCCCGAACAGCGGCGCTGCCGGCGCAACCTCCCACAGTTCGCACTGCGGATCGTTCGCAGCGCGGATTACTGCCTGCGGCGCGCAGTCCTGAAACAGGTCGCTGCGCCGGAGCAGATCCATATCCTGTTTTGTCAGTCTGTTGCAGTCCATGCCAGCCGCCTCTGTCTCATTTGATACAGTTTAGTTTCAGTATACGCGTGTATAAGCGCTTTGTCAACCTTTTTAGTGGAGTTTTTGTGAAGCCGCCGGGTTTTCCATGCGTCTGGAATAAAAGAAGGAAAGAAACATACATTATTGCAGGAGGTGATGATTTGAAAATACAGTGGAAAAAACTCATCCTGTGTCTTGCCGTTCCGCTTGCGGTGGGCGGGCTTTCCGCACTGATAACCGGAAACAGCATGCAAATGTTTGAAACGCTGCGAAAACCGCCCCTTTCGCCGCCGGGGTGGCTGTTTCCCGTGGTGTGGACCGTTCTGTATATACTCATGGGAATCGCGTCCTATCTCGTCCTGACCTCGGCAAAACCGAACCGGTCCCGCTCCGCCCTGCTGGTCTACGGCGTCCAGCTCTTCTTCAATTTTTTCTGGCCGATTCTCTTTTTCAGCCTGAAACTGTATTTGTCCGCGTTTTTCTGGCTCGTTCTGCTCTGGCTGTTGATTCTGGTAACAACGGTTTTGTTTTATAAAATTGCAAAGCCGGCAGGCCTCCTGCTCGTTCCGTATCTGCTGTGGGTCGCCTTTGCAGGCTATCTCAACCTTGGAATTTATCTTTTGAACTGATACCCGCGGCGGCTGCATTTATTCCCGCCATTCCTGCAAGGTATGCCCGCAAGCGGGCGGGCGGCTGCGATCGATACGGCCCCTTCCCGCAATACAATAGTGCCGTGCGTATTATTCCCGCAATCAAAAAGACAACCGCTTCAGTCCCGCGCCTTCGCGCGGCTGGACGACGGTTGTCTTTTATTACGGTATGTTCTGAGTCTGGCCGTTACGGCATGCTCTGATCTGGCGCGCAGGAGCCTGTGCCCCTGCGCCGGAAAAGCAGCGTCAGTCGCTGTCCGCGTTCGGCGCGCCAGGATCCCGGTCCGCCGCCCGGGTACGGCGGCGGAAGAGGCCGGGCGGCAGCTGTGCGAGAATCACGGCGGCGAACATCAGCGCGCAGCCGAGCAGCTCGCGCGCGCTGAGCGCTTCGTCGAGCAGCAGCCAGCCGGCCAGCACAGCGAACACCGATTCCAGGCTCATGATCAGGGATGCGACCACGGGGCTGGTGTCCTTCTGCGCAAGGATCTGCAGCGTATAGCCTACGCCGCTGGACATCACCGCCACATACAGGATCGGCGCCCAGGAAGACAGTATGGCGGCCGGGTCCGGCGTCTCGTAAATAAAGGCCAGCACAGTACAGATTATGCCCATAACGAGAAATTGCAGGCAGCTGAGCAGTACGCCGTTGACCTTGGGCGAAAAATAATCGACACACAGGATGTGCATGGAGAAAAAGACGGCGCAGAGCATGACGTAAATGTCGCCCAGGGCAATGGTAAACTGCTCTGTGACGCAGAGCAGATACAGGCCCGCCGCGGCGACGGCCACGGCGATCCATGCGCCAAGGGTCGTCCGTTTTTTCATAAATACGCCCAGCAGCGGCACAAGCACGATATACAGCGTGGTGATAAACCCGGCTTTCCCGGCGGAAGTATAGGTAATTCCGAACTGCTGCAGGGTTGCGGCTGCGCACAGGAACAACCCGCACAGAACCCCGCCGCAAAGCAGCAGCTTGCGCTCCTGCCTGCGCTGCGCGTCCGTCCGCTGTTCGGGCCGCCGTCTGCGGAAAATAAAAGACACCAGCAGCAGCGCCAACGCCGCGATATAGGAACGTATCGCGTTAAAGGTAAAGGGTTCAACAGTATCCGAAACCATGCGCTGCGCCGCGAAGGCCGTGCCCCAGATCAGCGCGCCGCACAGCAGCATAATATTTGCCCGCCAGGTTTTTGCCTGCATTGTAATGCTCTCCCCTGTCTTTTGATAATGTATCTTTCATGATTCGCGCGCGCCTGCGCGCGTTCTTTAAACGGGCCTTCGGCGCATTTGCGCCAAAGGCCCGTATATCTATGTTACGTCCGCGCGCGCCGTAAGCCGGCGCGACAGCGTCCGCTGTTTCATATCAGTCGCCGCGTTCCCGTACGGACCGCTGCGGGCGTCAGCCCGGCCCGGCCTCTGTTCCGGCGCGTGCGCCGGCCTTGTTTGCAACCGTGTAACGCACGCCCTTTCGCACGGGAAAACGCCGGTAATCAGGCCCGCATCTGCTGCATGACGGCCTGGATAATATCCATAGCCTCGTCCAGGATCGGCTCGGTGTGGCTGGCCATCAGCGAACTGCGAAGCAGGCACTGGGACGGCGGCGTCGCCGGCGGCAGAACGGGATTGACGTACACGCCCCGCTCAAACAGCTTTTTCGCCGTCGTGAGTGTCGCGGTCATGTCATAGGTGTAAAACGGTATGATCGGCGTGGTCGAGGCTTTGATCTCGACGCCGCGCCGCGCAAGGCCGGCCCGCATGTAGTCGGACAGCGACCGTAACCGTTCCACAAGCTCCGGATGCGCCTTGATCACGCGCAGGGCGGCCAGAGCCGTCGCAGCCGAAGCGGGGGGGATGGATGCGCTGAAGATAAAGGGCCGCGAGTTGTGGCGCACATAGTCGATCACATACTGGTCGGCGGCCATGAATCCGCCGATGCTGGCGAGCGATTTGCTGAATGTGCCCATGATAATATCCGTCTTGTCCGTCAGTCCGAAATGGTCCGCCGTACCGCGTCCGCCCCGGCCCAGAACGCCGAAGCCGTGCGCGTCGTCGACCATGACGGCCGCGTTGTACTGTCTGGCGAGCTCCGTAATTTCGGGCAGCAGGCAGACGTCGCCGCTCATACTGAACACGCCGTCGGTCACAATCAGCTTGCCCGCTTCCCGCGGCAGCTTCTGCAGCCGCTTTTCCAGGTCGTCCATATCGTTGTGGCGGTAGCGGACCGTCTCCGCATAGCTCAGGTCGCAGCCGTCGTAGATGCTGGCATGATTCTCGCGGTCGCTCAGAATATAATCGTGCCGGCCGGCGACGGCGCTGATAATGCCAAGATTGCTCTGGAAACCCGTAGAAAGAAGCACGCAGGCCTCCTTGCCCAGAAATTCCGCCAGTTCCCGTTCCAGGATATTGTGCAGGTCCAGGTTCCCGTTTAAAAACCGCGACCCGCTGCAGCCGCTTCCGTATTTTTCAAGCGCTTCCACGCCGGCGCGGATTACGTCCGGGTGCATGGTCAGGCCCAGGTAGTTGTTTGAACCGAGCATGATCCGCCGCTTGCCCTCCATCACCACCTCCGGCGCCTGGCCGGACTGCAGTTCATGGAAATAGGGGTATATGCCGGCCTCTATGCTGTCGCGGTACGCTGTGAAATCTCTGCATTTGTCAAACAGCGACATTGTATCACCTCCGAAGTCCAGTTTCACAGGGCTAGCGCTCTGTCATAAACAGCACGCCGAGCGTATTGGGACCGCAGTGGCAGGAGATGGTGCATGCCGCGCGCGTAACATATATATCCTGAAAATCCATCGTCTCCTCAATGGTTTTGCGCACAAGCTGTATGTAGGATTCGTCGATCCCGGAATGGGTGATGAACACATGGTCTCGGACGATATCGGGGTAGGCGGCGAGCACGTCCTTCGTATAGCTGACAAGCACCCTGCCGAGATCGCCGCGGTATTTTTTGCCGACGCGCATCGCGCCTCCGTTTCGGTTGTCCACTTCAATCATAGGCTTGAGCCTGAGCAGGTTAGCGCCGAGCGCCGCAACTGTCGAGCAGCGTCCGCCCGCGTGCATAAACTCCAGCGTATCGAGAATAAAACTGGCGTGGGAGCGCGGCGTAAGCGCCTGGACCTCCTGCTGGATCTGCCGGGCGCTGAGCTTGCCCTCGGCAATTCGTTTGGCGGCCTCGATCACGATGTTGCCGAACCCGGTCGAAAGGCTGCAGCTGTCGATGATATATACGTTCCCCAGCTCCTCCGCTGCGAGAACGGCGTTGCGGTAGGACGCGGACAATGCGCTGCCCAGCGCCACATGAATCACCTCATACCCGTCCTGGACCCACGGCTCGAACTTCTGCATATATTCCGCCATGTTGATCGCGGTCGTTTTAGGCAGAACTTTTCTGTCCCAGTAGGCGCGGTAAATGTCGTCCGCAGTGATGGTTTCGTTGTCGATATACTCCTTGTCCTCCAGAATAATCGTGGTCGGGATATATTCGACGCCGAATTTTTCCTGGAGCACGGGTCCCAAATCGCAGGACTGATCCGCGCTCAGGATGATTTTCTTGCTCATAATGACCCTCTTTCTTTGCTTTGCGGCATTGCAGGGATCACGTCTCGTACCAGGCAGTCTCCTCCATCAGCTCCGATGCGATGATGGCGAGCATGCCGGCGAACTGTTCGATTTCTTCCTCGTCGAACCGCTGCCGGATCCGCTGCAGGACCGTCGCTAAGTAGTTTTCACTGATGTTGCTGTACTCGTAGTATTTCCGGGTCAGGCCCAGATGGTACTCGCGCTTGTCGTCGTCTGAATTTATCTTATATAAATACCCCTTTCCGATCAAAGTATTGACCTTGTAAGTCGCGTTGGACTGGGAAACCCGTATAAAGTTTGCAAACTGGCTGATCGTCGGCCGGTCGAGCGCCTGAATAATTTCCAGGCTGAACGCCTCGGTCGCGCTCAGGCTTCCCGTCCGCTCCTTTACCTTAGTGAAAACGCCCCGGTAAAAGTTGAGTTTGAACCGGGTATATACCTCGACAAAGCTTTCTTCCAACATCGACATTACTCCAATTTCACTGCGCCGGACGCCATAAGCATCCGGACGGCGCACGCTGCCATTTTCGCATAGGTTTATCAAGTTTGTATCTACACCTGTTTCACGCGGCGCCTGCGCGCGTCCCGCGCCGCGTGTCATACTCCGACAGCGCGGCGAGATCTATATGAAAAACAAGGTTCCCGCCGCTTTTCCCCAAGCGCGGTTTCGCGGTATGGGCATAGCCTTGCGCGCCCGCGTCCCGCGCGCATTCAGCGCGGTTTCGCGGTACGGGCATAGCCTTACGCGCCCGCGTCCCGCGCGCACCCCGCGCGGTTTCGCGGTACGGGCATAGCCTTGCGCGCCCGCGCCCCGCGCGCATTCAGCGCGGTTTCGCAGTACGGGCATGGCCTTGCGCGCGCACCCCGCGCGCACCCTGCGCGGTTTTGCGGCACGGGCATAGCCTTACGCGCCCGCGTCCCGCGCGCACTCCGCGCGGTTTCGCGGCACGGGCATAGCCTTGCGCGCGCGTAAGCCCGTTTCTCTACGCGGCGCTGCATACGCCTGAAGCACTTCCATGTTCTCCCGCGCCCGGCGTAAATCCGTTCCCCGTTGCGTTTCTGTCCCTGCGCGCAGATGTTTTATAGTTAAAATATTTGAAGTAATTATATCGTGAAACCCCGTCCAATGTCAAGGGCTGGAGGAAAAAGATAATTTTAGGAATTATTCCTGTAATTTCCGAAAATGGACATGCGCGCTTTTGCTTGACTGCGCGGCGTTTTCGATATACAATAAAGTTGACGCAGTATCGTTTTATCAAACGCAGTAAGCTGCAAAAAACCAGCACCGTAAAGGAGTGGGGTACTATGGGCCTGCTGGCGGTTTTTCCGGAGATCACCTGGCTGCCGGTCGTACTGTTTGTCGTGGGCGTGATCCTCATGGCAATTGAAATGGTCGTGCCCGGTTTCGGCGTGTTCGGCATATCCGGGCTGATTCTGCTCTGTTTGTCGGTCATTCTGACGGCGCAGACCTTTTGGCAGGCGCTGATTCTCATTGCAATCATCGCATGCGTTCTGGGCGTACTGTTCGCCGTGCTCGTCCTGCTCGCCTCGACTGGGAACATGCCCAAAGGGCTTGTCCTGCGCGCGTCGGCGCGGCGTGAGCTCGGCTATTCCAGCGCGCCGGAGCGCCTGTACCAATACCTTGGCAAATCCGGCACGGCCCTTTCGCCGCTGCGGCCCGCCGGCTCGATTGACTGCGACGGGACGCGGCTGGACGTGGTGACCCGTGGCGAGTTTATCGACAAGGGCGCGTCCGTCGTCGTGATAGAAGTTGTCGGCAACCGCGTCGTCGTCAAGGCGGCGGATAATTCTTAGACGCATTGGACACCTTAATGAAAAAGGAGGACTGAACTGTGGAATTTGTCTGGATCGCCGTAATCGCAATTATCATCATTTTATTTCTGGCCCTGTTTTTTACCTTTGTACCCGTCGCGCTGTGGATCAGCGCCCTTGCCGCCGGCGTGAAGGTCGGCATCGTCAACCTGATCGCCATGCGGCTGCGCCGCGTCGTCCCGTCCCGGATCGTCAACCCTATGATCAAAGCCTCGAAAGCAGGGCTGGACGTGAACATCAACAACCTGGAAGCGCACTATCTTGCCGGCGGCAACGTGGACCGTGTCGTCGATTCCCTGATCGCCGCGCAGCGGGCCGACATCCCGCTCGAATTTGAGCGCGCCGCAGCCATAGACCTTGCCGGCCGCAACGTGCTTGAGGCCGTGCAGATGAGCGTCAACCCGAAAGTCATCGAGACCCCGATCATCGCCGCCATCGCCAAAAACGGCATAGAGCTGCGCGCCAAGGCCAAAGTCACGGTCCGCGCCAACATAGACCGCCTGGTCGGCGGCGCGGGCGAGCAGACCATCATTGCGCGCGTAGGCGAGGGTATCGTCACCACCATCGGTTCGTCCGACAGCCACGAGGTCGTGCTCGAGAACCCCGACGCGATCTCCAAAACCGTTCTGGGCAAGGGCCTGGAGGCGGGGACAGCCTTTGAGATTTTGTCTATCGACATTGCGGACGTGGACGTCGGCCGCAACATCGGCGCGCAGCTGCAGACCGACCAGGCCGAAGCCGATAAGCGCATCGCCCAGGCAAAGGCCGAAGAGCGCAGGGCGATGGCCGTCGCGCGCGAGCAGGAGATGAAAGCGGCCGTGCAGGAGATGCGCGCCAAGGTCGTCGAGGCCGAGGCCGAAGTGCCGCGCGCCATGGCAACCGCCCTGCGCGAGGGCAAGCTGGGCGTGATGGACTACTATAACATGCAGAACGTAATCGCCGACACGCAGATGCGCGGCGCGATCGCCGATCCTGAAAACGCGCAGGATAAGCGCGATATGTAAGAGGTCGCCGCCATGAACAAAACAATGAAGAAATACGCGCTGCGCACGGGCGCGCCGTCGGCAGCGCACGCATATGCCGGGCCCCACGCGTCCGATGCGGAGGCGGCCCGCCCGCAGCCGCCGGAACCGGAACGGGCCGCGCCGAAAACCGGCGCGCGCCGGTTCCTGAACCCGCGCGACGCGCGCGCGGCGTTCATAGCGGCCGAGCTGCTCGCCCCGCCCCTTGCCAGGCGGCGCGGCCGCAGATTGATATGACGCCGAGGTAACCTATGCAACGAAAATACATTTTCCGCGCCGCCGCCGGGGCCGCCACAGCCGCGGCGGCGCTTGCGCCAATGCTGTACTGGCAGCACAACGTGCTGCAGACGTCGCGGTATATCCTTCGCCATCCCGCGCTTCCGGCCGCGTTTGCCGGAACGCGGATCCTGCACCTGTCCGACCTGCACGGCAAGCGCTTCGGTCCGGCGCAGTCCCGTCTGACGGAGGCCATGCGCGCCTGCGCGCCGCATGCCGTTGTGATCACTGGCGATATGATCGACCGCGGCGACGGGGATATGGCCGCCGCACTGGAGGCCGCAGCCGCCGCCGCTTCGCTCGCGCCCGTATTCTACGTGCCCGGAAACCATGAGGGCCGCTGTCCGCGCTATCCGGTTTTTGCCGCACGGCTCCGTGCGCACGGCGTGCGCGTGCTGCACGACGAAGCGGTTCTGCTTCGCCGCGGGGCCGCGCGCATCGCGCTGTGCGGCGCGCGGGACCCCGTGTTTTATGCGCCGGACGCCTCCGTCCGGCTCCCCCTTTTCGCGCGTGAGCTGGACCGGCTCCTGCACAGCGCAGACGCGCCCTTTCACATATTGCTCAGCCACCGTCCGGAGTTTTTCCGACTCTACGCCGCCTGCGGGGCAGACCTTGCCTTTGCCGGCCACGCGCACGGCGGACAGTGGCGGCTGCCTTCAGGACGCGGCGTATTCGCGCCGGGCCAGGGCTTTTTTCCCGCGTATACCTGCGGCCTGTACAGGCGCGGGAACGCGGTTATGGCAGTCTCACGCGGTCTGGGCGGGCGTGCGCCCGTACCGCGCCTGCACAACCGGCCGGAACTTGCGCTCGTCACGCTCGAGCCGGAGGACGGGGAGGTCAACCCATGAACGGACATAAGAGCGGATGCATGCTGTGCGGCGCGCCGCTGGTGTATTCGAAGACCCCGCGCGCCCTGGCATGCGCCGTGTGCGGCGGTATTTTTCAGACGGACGCGGCCTGCGCGCAAGGGCATTTCGTGTGCGACGCCTGCCATGCCGCTTCGGCGGCTGACGTGATTGCGCGCGTCTGCCTGCATGCGGACGAGCGCAACCCGGCGCGGCTGGCCCTGCGGATCATGCGCCATCCGTCCGTGCATATGCACGGCCCGGAGCACCACGCGCTGACCGGCTGCGTCCTGCTCGCCGCCTACCGAAACAGCGGCGGCGCGGCGGATCTGGAATCCGGTATCCCTGAAATTATACGGCGCGCAGGCCGTGTTCCGGGCGGCAGCTGCGGTTTTATGGGCTGCTGCGGCGCGGCTGTAGGCGCGGGTACATACTGGAGCGTCGCCCGCGGCGCAACGCCGTTGAGCCGGGAAGCGTGGGCGGATTGCAACCGTCTGACCGCCCTGTGCCTGGAGGAAATCGCGGCGCACGGCGGGCCGCGCTGCTGTAAGCGGGACACGTTTTTATCCCTGCGCGCAGCCGTGGCGTTTACAGAGCGGGCGGCCGGCGTGCGCATGGACTGGGACCCCGCGCTCAAGTGCGAATTTTCCGCCGAAAACCGCGAATGCCTGACCGATGCATGTCCTTTTTTCAGCCCGCGGGAACAGCCGCCGTACGCAGACTGACGCGGCGCCGGGAACGCAGCGGCCCCTGTTGTTTAAGGCA
>ERZ827423.2154-NODE-2154-length-16431-cov-4.691439_pt1 | contig 16431 bp, 14 predicted proteins | sample MGYA00519775_ERZ827423 | MGnify/ENA primary metagenome ERZ827423 (study PRJEB31778, sample SAMEA3449296) | human gut metagenome | biome: human gut; feature: human-associated habitat; material: faeces | place: United Kingdom | collected 2010/2012 ...
GCAATGAACAATGTGGTTACACTGAAAGTATAAAAAAAGAGAAAGAAAAAAACAAAAATAATTTTATTGCAGGTCATTATGAAGTTGGAAGATATGCTTGGGTTTTGGAAGAGGTGAAACCCATTACTCCAATAAAAGTAAAAGGCCAGTTGGGAATATGGAATTATAAATAATATAAAAAATTGCTATAGTACCAGTATTATTTTGGCAAAAATTTAGTAATTAAAAATTACATATACCTGTCAATAACATAGAATCTATTAAAGTATCTATTTATATAAATGCAGTATTTATAAGGCTTTATAGAGATTTTATACAACATTTTTCTCAAGATTAATACAACATTTATTACTAATTGATTTTCGACAATCATGTGATACAATATAGTAGAATATGAAATAATAATGCAATTATATGTATTTATAGCATTGACCTTACAGAAAAGGTCAATGCTTTTTTCATATTCTAAAATCCCCCTTTAAATTCAATATAAAAAGTTTGGTACTAAGTTTTAATTATAATTTTATATTTTTAGTACCAAAAAACATAGTTAGTTATTTTAAAAAATGTGTACAGTTGTATAACGCCCCTTATAATATAAGGAATCAAAAGTATACAATTGTATAACAAATATGAAAAGTGTAAACACTACTTAATTTTATAAATGCTTATAAAATAAGGTAAAACTCACCACTGGTGAGTTGTTTGAAAACAGGTTTATCCTGCTTTATCAAAATCCTTTTCCTAAAATAGTGTTTAAAAATTAATGTGCATACAATAGTACCAATTTTTAGAAAGGAGAGTGAAAAAATGGCTTTAGCAAAGAATAATCAAGTTAAATTTAGAATTGATGATCATACAAAAATGGCTCTTAAAAGAGTTTTAGAAAATAAAAAAATTACAATACAATCTATAATGGAAACTTTATTAATGGAATATATTATAAAAAATATTGATTCAGTTATAAATGAATAATAATCCTTATATAAAAATAATATGGGGATTTTTTATTGAATAAAAGGGGGGTAAAATGAATTTAAATAATAATAAAACAAATAAAAACAACATAACTTTAAGTAGGTGTTGTTATGAATGAAAATAATATAACTTTTAAAGATCTTATTTTAAAATATCTTATCGAAGAGATAGAAAAAGAAAATAATGCGCTGTAATTTTTTTTATAATGCGGTATTATTAAATTGTCTTAATACTCAGTCAAGTAAGAAGATTGGAGGATTGAATGTATAATACTTACTTAACTGAAATAGATTTCAATGTTGGAATCTATATAAGATTATCTCAAGAAGATAAAGATAAAAAATATGAATCTGATAGTGAAAGTGTTATTAATCAAAAAGAATTACTAAGAAGTTATGTTAAAAATAATAATTTTAATCTATGTGGAGAATATGTAGACGATGGATATTCTGGTACTAATTTTGATAGACCAGGATTTCAAAAAATGTTAGAGGATATAAAACAAAAAAAGATAAATTGTGTAGTAGTTAAAGATTTATCTAGATTTGGTAGGGATCATGTTATGACAGGATATTATATTGAAACATTTTTTCCTGAAAATAATATAAGATTTATATCAATATTAGAATCATATGATAGTTTTAAAAATCAAGCTAGTAATGATTCTTCAACATTTATAATTGCTTGTAATGATTATTATAGTAAACAAAATTCTATTAAGATAAGAAATGTATTAAATGATAAAAGAAAGAATGGTAAATTTATAGGAAGTGGGCCTAGTTATGGATATATGAGAGATCCTTTGGATAAAGGACATTTAATACCTAATCCAGAAACTGCACCAATTGTAAAAAATATATTTAAGTGGAGAGCAGAAGGAATAGGACCAACAGAAATAGCAACAAGATTAAATAATATGAATGTACCCACACCAGCAGGATATAAGAAAACAAATTATTCTTCTAGATTGATTGATAGAGATAGTTGGAATATATCAACAGTAAAGAAAATTTTAAGTAATAGAATTTATACTGGAGATATGGTTCAACATACTCAAACAAAAGTAAATTATAAATCAAAGAAGAAAATAACTTTAGATGAAAGTTTATGGGTAATAGTTGAAGATACTCATGAACCATTAGTAGATAAAGAAACTTTTAAATATGTTAATTCTTTAGGAAAAAGAAAAACTAGAAATTATAGTTTAAAAACAGAAAGACCAAAAAGAATTTTAGAAGGAAAAATATTTTGTAAAGAGTGTGGTAATAGATTATCTGTTTATTATAGAAAGAAACTTAATTATTGGTCTATTAATTGTAATAGATATTCTAGAGATCCAAAAAGAGGAAGATGTAGTTCACACTTTTATCCTTATGATTATTTAGAAGAACAAATATTAGAGCAATTTAATAATTCAGTATCAAAATTTATAAAAGAACTAGATATAGGAGAATTAAATAAAGAAGTACAAAAAAACGTTCATAAAGAAACAGAAGATATAGATAAAAAAATAAATGATTTATTAAAAGAAAAAGAACAAATTATGAATAAATTATCTACTTTATACAGTGATAGATGTAATAATATTATTTCGGCTGAATTATATAAAGAATTATCTATGGAATCAGAAACTAAATTAAAAAAGATTAATAATATAATTGAAGAAGAAAAAATAAAAAAGAAAAACATAAAGAATAAAGCAAATATACTGCCAGATTATACAAAGAAAATAAAAGAACTATTAGATTTAAAAAAACCTAAAAAAGAGCTAATAAATACTTTAATAGATAAGATAGTAATTGATGAAAATAGAAACATAAATATTATATTTAAATATGATGTGATGGCAGAAATTAATTTTATGTATGAAAATAGGTATTTAATTAGAAACCCTTATGGAAAAAATGGTAAAAAATAAAGTTTTAATGATATAATATATAGTCAAGGAGATGATATTATGAAATCGTTGTTTGACTATATAAACAGTAATAGTTTTTTAGCTACTTTAATAGGTATTGTTGTTGGTTGGATATTAAATTTTATTTCTACGATGTATTTTAATAAAAAGGAAGAAAAACAAAGAAAAAAAGAAATTGAAAGGCAAGAAAGACAAAAGCAATTTGAAAATAAGCCAGAATTGTTTATTGAAAATACTACGTGTAAATCTAATATAGATATGGAAATCTTTATTGGAACTTTCGATGTTAAATATAATGAAGGAAAGAAATATAAAATAGTTTATCCCAAAAGTATAAAAAATAAAGATAATCATGACTATAAAGATATTGTTATAAAGAATATCGGAAAAAGCGATATTGATTGTTTAGATATAATTTCAACAAATAAAAGAGGCATTATATTATGTGATTATGAATTATTAGATAATTTAGTTGATAACGAAAGCGTATGGTATAGTTATTGTTATGACAGAAAAATAAGAGTAGATGAAAGTGTTAAAATTAGAATTTACTTTGAAAAAAATAGGCAACCTTATACACTTTTGAGTTCTACATTAGCATTTTTGTTTGAAGATCAAAATCATAATTATTGGGAACAACCTTTCTTTTATGAAAAAAATAATGTATATCCACCATATGCAATATCATATAAAGAACTTAGACAGGCTGTATCCCCAGATGATGCTTATGATTGTTTTGAGCAACCTTGGTTATGGTAACTATGAAAAAGACTATTTTATAATTAAAGGATGTGAATTTAATGAAGGAGATTTTATTAGGTGTATTAAAAAATTCAAAAAATTATAAACGTATTGCTTGGATATTTATTCTTGTAATTTTGCTATTAATTGTATTTTATCCAATTATTGATGCTAATTTGCTGTATTATAAAAGGGTTTCTAATAGGATAGAAATATTAGAAAAGATAACTAATATAGAAGAAGAAAAATTAGATAAAAATGATAAATTAAAGGACGAATATAATTCTATATTGGAGGAAATATCTGATAAAGAAAATAATTATTTAAACAATATTTTTATCACTGAAGATTCTAATAAAAATAATAATATAAAATTTATATCTAGTGCATGGATGTTTGTACTAGTAGGAATTATATTACCTTTCACAAAGGATAAATCGAAAGGTAAAAGAACTTGGACTAATTTTTGGAGTGGAATATTTTGTTTAGCGTTAGCTGGTTTATTTGGGTTTATAGGGTGTAAAATACCAACTATAATAAATGTTATAGTAAATATTATTTTATATCAAATTATAATGGTATATTTAGCTTATACGATTGCAACAGCTGGAACAAAAAATAAATTAATTAACAGTGGTAACTAAACTCGCGAGGTGGCACAGGCGCTGAAGCAGTATATGCACTCAGAAACAATGATGCTTTATCTAAACTTATCTTAGAAGAGATTGCCAAAACAGGTCAACCAATAAGAAAATGGTATCAAAGAAGATTACCATCTGATCCCTCAAAAGATTATTATTTTATACACAGATTAACTGGTAAAACAGAACCTGTACTTATTGAGTATGGATTTGTAGATAATATAAAAGATGCTAATTTCATAAAGAATAATTGGCAAAATTTGGCAGAAGCAACAGTTAGAGCAGTGGCTAGTTACGTAGGAGCACCATATGATCAAGTTAGTGAAAGTTCAATATACGTAGTAAAAAGAGGCGACAGTTTATACTCAATAGCCAAAAAATTTGGAATAGACGTAAATAATTTAAAATCAGCAAATAATTTACAAAATAATTTAATAAGTATAGGTCAAAAACTAATTATACCTGGTTTTGTTGAATCAACAGGAACTAACATAAATTATGTAGTTCAAAAAGGAGATAGTTTATATTCAATAGCATCTAAATATAACACAACAGTTGATTCAATTAAAAGATTAAACAATCTAAGTTCTAATGTTTTAAATGTAGGTCAAACTTTAAAAATACCAGTAAAAAAAGAATTCGAAGCAGAAGTCGACATAGCAGCACCTACCAATACTTATGTAGTGGAGTATGGTGATACGTTAGATTCTATAGCGAAAAAGAATAATATACCCGTTCAACAACTAATAGATTTAAATAAACTAACTGATTATGAATTGTATGTAGGTCAAATTTTAAAATTACCAACGCTTGCTGGTGAAGAAATAATTGGAGAAAATGATTATGTAGTAAAAAGAGGCGACAATCTATATTCAATTGCAAGAAAATATAATACGACAGTATCTGAAATAAAAAAAATAAACAATCTTACTTCTAATAATTTAGAAATAGGTCAAGTATTAAAAATGCCTACTTCATTAGTTGAAGTTGAGGTAGTAACAGAACCAAATACATATATAGTAAAAAAAGGAGATAGTTTATATTCAATTGCATTATCAAACAATACAACAGTAGATGAAATCAAAAGATTAAACAATTTAACAAGTAATACACTAAATATAGGAGATAAACTTAAACTTCCATCTACAACAAGTGACATCACTACATATACTGTAAAAAGAGGAGATAGTTTATTTTCGATAGCAAGAGAGTATAACACAACCATAAATGAAATCAAAAAATTGAATAATTTGACGAATAATTTGTTAAGTATAGGTCAAATAATAAAAATACCTGTATAATAAAAAAAATCTATATTTTGATGTTATAACTTAAATTTCACATCATTTATAGATTTTTTAATGTAAATTCTTGCAAACGCCAGAAGCTGGTTCATAGAAACAATGACTTTTATACTTACCTGTTAGTTTTTGATCATACCAAGTTGATCTACAAACAGTACCAGTTTTAGGAGCATAAAACCATAAAGCATTAGTGGCAGGGAAAAAAGTTTCACCTCTTATAGTTCTCTCTGCTAACTGTTTTTCTTTTGTGGTTGGATTACTAAAAAATAGCGGACTATCTTTTCCAGAAAAGCCACCTGGTGTTTGATATATCATGTCAGGAATACTTCTTATATTTTTAAAATCCAAACAATCTGCAATAATTCTATTAATACCAACATTACCAACCATAAGCATACCAAGATTTCCCTCACCAGTCGCCTCAGCCCTCATTAATCTTGCAAGAAGTTCCAATTCTTTTGTATTATATTTAATAAGCATATAAATCACCTATAAAATTATATATAAATATTTGACAAATTATGATAAACACTGTAAAATAATTAATGTGACCTAGGGGTATAGTTAAATGGTATAATAATGGTCTCCAAAACCACTGTTGGGAGTTCGATTCTCTCTACCCCTGCCATGAGTAAAATAACCCTTAGTATAGTAAGGGTTTTTATTATATTTGATATTAAACGCATAACTACTAAAAGAAAAATAGTTTTATAAAGCATGTTTAATATATAGTTGCTATGAAATACTATAAATGGAGGTAAATATGAATAATAAAGTTGTGATAATTGGATGTGGTAATGTAGGTATGAGTTATGCATATGCTCTTTTAAATCAAAGAACTTATGTTAATGAACTTGTGTTAATAGATTTAAATAAAGATAAAATAGAAGGAGAAGTAATGGATTTAAACCACTGCCTTGCTTTTGCACCTTCTAAAATAAATATTAAAGTAGGTAGTTATAACGATTGTAAAGACGCAAAAATAGTATGCATAGCAGCAGGAGCAAATCAATTGCCAGGTGAAACAAGAATGGACTTAATTAACAAAAATAGTGTAATTTTCAAGGATATTGTTAGTGACGTGGTGTCATCTGGATTTGATGGCATATTTCTAGTTGCAACTAATCCACTTGATGTAATGACATATTTAACGTTCAAATATTCAAATGCTAAACCGAATAAAGTAATCGGCTCAGGAACAAGTTTAGATACATCAAGATTAAGATTTTTAGTTGGTGAAAAACTTGGTATAAATCCAAAAAATGTGCATGGATATGTGATTGGTGAACATGGAGATTCTGAATTTGTACCTTGGAGTTCAGTCACAATTGGTTCACAAAGCATAAGTGATTTTTTAAGTAAAGAAGAAATGAATAATATTGCCATTGAAGTAAAAGAAGCTGCATATAAAATAATAGAGAAAAAAGGCGCTACTTACTATGGTATAGGTATGTGCTTAGTAAGAATAACAAATGCAATATTAGGTGGAGAAAACACCATAATAACAGTTTCTAATTACGATAAAGAAAATGATGTGTTTATTGGTCTTCCAGCAATACTTAATAATGAAGGTATAAAAGAAAAAATATATGTTACTTTAAATAAAGAAGAAGAAAAAAAATTAACTCATTCAATACAAGTAATAAAAGATGCAATAAATAATATAAAATGATTATTATACATAAAATTTATTGGTGATAAAATGGATAAAAGCGAATTTGAAAAATTTATGAGTCAAGATTTCAACTCATTTTCAAGTTGGCTTTTTTCTCTTAATTCATACGAATTTACATTTATTGCATCTTTGGCTGGTTTTGCAATTGCTCCTTCACTCACACTAAATGAACAAAATTCATTAGGAAATTTCTTTGAGCTTTTAGGTCAAGTAATACTAACTATAAATGCACAAGGTTCAACACTAAAACAAAATAAGGCACAGAAATCAAGTATAAAACATGGAAGAGAACTAGAAACACTAGAACAAGAAATACTAAAACTAAAAGATGAAGTTATTAAACTTAGAAAAGATGTTTTAAACAATGAAAAAAACTAGCCAAGCTAGTTTATATAATATAAGAAAGAATATTTATAATAAAACATAATGTTAAACCGATTATCGTCGGAAGAATAATAGATAAAATCATCCACTTAATACTACCAGATTCCTTTTTAATTGTTAAACAAGTTGTTCCACAAGGAAAGTGAAATAAACAAAATATCATAGTTGAAAGTGCTGTTATTATAGTCCAGCCGTTATCTATTAAAAGAAGTTTTAAAGAACTTATATCTAAACTTGTTAACATAGATTCTTGCATATATGTCATTATTGCTATAGGAATAACTATCTCATTTGCAGGAAACCCTAGAATAAATGAAAGCATTATAACCCCATCTAATCCAAAAATATTTGCAAAAGGATTTAAAAAATCAGATATGTTTTTAAGCATGCTTATTCCATTAATTGATATGTTTGATAAGAGCCATATAACAAGCCCCATAGGCGCTGCAACAACAATTGCTCTTCCAAGAACATATAAAGTTCTGTCAAATATTGATCTAACTATTACTTTTCCTATTTGTGGTTTTCTATATGGAGGAAGTTCTAATATAAAAGATGATGGCATTCCTTTTAATATAGTTTTTGATAATAATTTAGACACTAATAAAGTAGCAATAATGCCTAGCATAATTAATAATACAAGTAATAATGAAGAAGTTATAGTACTAGTAGTAAAGAATATTGCTATAAGAGTAATTAAAGTAGGAAATCTTCCATTACATGGTACAAAATTATTTGTTAATATTGCAATTAATCTTTCTCTTTTAGAATCTATTATTCTGCTTCCTACAACACCACAAGCATTACAACCAAATCCCATACACATTGTAAGTGATTGCTTACCATTAGATGAACACTTATTAAATAAATTATCCATATTGAATGCAATTCTTGGTAAATATCCAGAATCCTCAAGTAATGTAAATAGTGGAAAAAATATAGCCATAGGAGGTAACATAACAGATATTACCCAAGCAAGAGTTCTATATATTCCGTACACTACTGGATCTTTTATCCAAATAGGAATATTTAAATAAGAGAGCACATTATACAAAATACTTTCAAATTTAAATAAAACATTAGATAATAACTCAGATGGATAGTTAGCCCCTACAATAGTTAACCAGAAAATAAAACCAAATAGTAACAACATTATAGGAATACCAGTTAACTTAGAAGTTAATATTTTATCTATTTTCCTATCCCTTTTATTATAATTCACATTATTTATTGTCACAGATTTAATATATATTCGTTCTGATTCTAATACTAATTTTTTAATAATTTCCTTTTTAATATCAATAAACTTACTCTTCTCGTTTTCAATTGTTGCTAACAAAGTTTTATCTTCATATATATCGTAATTTAAATTCTCTTTTAAAGATTCATAAATTTTATCATCACTAAGTAACTTAATACTTAACCATCTTGTATTAATATTTTCAAAAATTTTATCTAAATAACTTTTAATTACACTTATAGAATTTTCAATTTCATCATTGTATTTTATTCTATTAGGTAAAATAGTATTATATATACTATATTTATATATACACTTAACTAACTTATCAAGACCATTATTAGATCTAGCACTAGTTTTAATAACGGGTATATTTAATTCTTTTTCAAGAGCGTCTATATCTATACAAATATTTTTCTTTTCTGCCTCATCAATTAAATTAACACACAGTACTACATTGTTAGTTAATTCTGTTATTTGAAGTACAAGATTGAGATTTCTCTCAAGAGAAGTTGCATCTACAACAACAACTGTCACCATTGGCTTTGAATAACAAATGAAATCTCTAGCAATTTCTTCTTCTTTCGAATCAGAAGATAGCGAATAAGTACCAGGCAAATCAACCAAAATAAAATCCTCATCATTATAATTAAACTTTCCAATCGCTTTAGCAACTGTTTTACCTGTCCAGTTACCAGTATGCTGATTTAGCCCAGTTAATGCATTAAATATTGTGCTTTTGCCAACATTGGGATTTCCCATAAGTGCAATAATAATGTCACTTTCATTGTCCTTATAAACTTCACTTTCTTTAAGATTAAATCCCATAGATTTTTTAGTCAATCCCATTTTCCACCTCATAAACTAATATTTTTTTTGCATCCTCGTTTCTAAGAGCAAGAGTAGTGCCTCTTATATAATATGCAGTAGGGTTTTTAAATGGGCTTTTATACAATACTTCTATCCTTGTGTTAGGAATTATTCCTAAATCAAAAATTCTTGATCTTTTGTTGCCTTCGAATAATATATCGTAAACTATACATACCCCACCAACATCAATATTATCTAATGTAACAATATTTTTCATTTTTCACCTCTATTTTTTGATGTCATGATATCTGTAATAATATATGTAAACTTTATTAAAGTGCTAATACTAATTAATTCATATTGAATTGACTAAAACATATAAATAAACTATAATAAATATATTGAAACTTGTGGAGTGTGAAAAGTATGGCTAAGTTAAATACAAAGAAAAAGTCAAAGAAAAAAACAACTTCTTATAATAAAAAAAGGAAAAAAACAACTGTATCAAATAACAAAAAGAAAAACAGTAAAACTGTAAATAATAAGTCAAAAACAGTAAAAAATAATAAGAACAATAAAAAAATTAAAAATATTAATGAAAGTAATAAGAAATTTACACAAGTTGACAGTAAAATCAATAATTCTAAAAAAATAATAGAAAAAGAAACTAATGATATAAATACCGCTGAGCCACAAGTTATTAAAGAATCAACAGAAAATATAACAGAATTAAAAAATCAAACTTTACCAAAAAATACCGAAAAAAAACAAGAAATAATAAAAGATATAAAAGATAATAACAAGTTAAAAGATTTAATTGCAAAAATAAAGAATAAAGTAAAGAAAATATCAAAACAAAATAATAAATCATTGGATGATGAGATCTCTGATGAAAAAATCACAATAAATAAAAAAATGCTAACGATTGTAACAATGATTTTGATAGTTATAACGATTATATATATTCCTTTGATGCTTATTTTAAGGGATAAAAAGGATACAACATCCTTCAAGAAAATTAGCATTGATAAATATATAGAACTTTATGATAAAAAAGAAATGAATTATGTATTTGTAACAACAAATAAATGCACTTATTGTGATTTACTTAGAACAAAACTATCAAAATTACAAAATGAGTACAAAATAGAAATATTAGAATTAAATGTAGGAAATTTGAGCGAAAAAGATAAAGAAAAACTAAATAATAGTAATTCTGTTTTCAATTCAAATTGGCAAGCCCCAATGTTATTATCAATATCTAGTGGTAAAGAGGTTAATGGAATTAGTGGATATAAAGAGTATTCGGCATTAAAAAAATTTATTGACAATTCAAACAGTTCATCAGAAATAAATTCATTTGTTAAAATTAATTTAAATAAATATTTATCTTTAATTAAATCAAATGAAAAAATAGTTATTTATATAGGAAGAACTGGAAATAATGCTTGCGATAACTATTCAAAAGTATTAGATGAGGTTGCAAAAGATAAAAATATAAAACCATACTATCTAAATACAGATTTAATAAATACTGAAGAAGAATGGGAAAAGTTTGATAATTCAAATAAAATATTTAATGAAGAATGGTTTACTCCAACTACGTTAATTGTAGAAAAAGGTAATATCATAGATTATAAAATGGAAAGTATGGATAAAGGAACACTTATAAGCTTTTTAAGTGAAAATGGAATATAGAGGTGATAAATATGTATAATGAAGTATTAAAATTTAAAAAAAAATACCCTTCAACTATAGCATTTAGATTAAAAGAACATTGTAAAGTCTTAGAAAAACATTTAAACCCAGGAGAAAAAGTAATTTATATTTTTGCGGGTCAAAAAAATGCTCATTCAATAGCAATACCAAATACTTTTGTAATTGCACTTACTAGCGAAAGATTAGTATTTGCAAGAAAACGTTTGTTTTTTGGATATTTTTTCTACGCAATAACACCAGACATGTTTAATGATTTAAAAGTTAATTCAGGTATATTATGGGGTAAAATAATGATAGATACAGTAAAAGAATTTGCTGTTATTTCAAACCTATCAAAAGATTCATTAAGTGAAATAGAAACTAAAATTACACAGTATATGATGAACGAAAAAAAGAAATATAGCTTGAACAATAAAGATTAACATATATCTTTTTTTTTATACAAAAATATAGTATAATTTCAATATAAAATATGGAGGGTAATTATGATTATTAGAAAACCATATGCTTTTTTAATCAAACATTTTAAATTAATACATTTTGTTATGCTAGTATTATCAATATATATTGTAAATAGAGCCAACATAATATTTAATTTTTTTAATGAATATGTTACCACTAGACAAGTTTCTAGTGCAGAATATATATCATCAAACTACTTACCACTATTTCTATTTATAAGTAGTATTTTAATAATAACACTCTCTATAATAATATTTATTTTATTAAAACAGAAAGATAAACCCAAATTATTATATATAATAATTATTATATACTATATTCTTTTCATAATCTTTTTGATTATAGCAGGAATGGTTATATCAACAATTTATATAGAAGGTTTATCTCCACAATTATCTAGAATTTACAGAGATATAAGTTTAATTGCACTAATAATACAAATTATATTTATAGTACTAATTGCAATTAGAGCAGTTGGATTTGATATAAAAAAATTCCACTTCGGAGAGGATTTACAAGAACTACAAATAGAAGTGACAGATAATGAAGAAATTGAAATAACATCAGGAATTGATTTTGATAAAATAAGTAGAAATCTTCAAATAAAAAAAGAAGATTTTAAATCATTTTACATAGAAAATAAAGCAATGATAATTATAATATTATTTTTAATGATAATTGTAATACCAGGTAGTTTCATAATTAGAAATATAGTAAATAATAAGCATTTTCAACAAGGAGAAATTATAAAACTAAATAATTTTGATATGTCTATAAAATCTTCATATACTACAAAATACAATTATAATGGTAATTTAAAATTAAAAGAGAATAAAAGTTACTTGATTATTGAATTTTATTTAAAAAACAACAAACAAAAAAAGAGTTCAATTAATTTAAATAGTTTAACACTAGAATCAAATAATCACATATACTCACCAAACACCTCAAATTATAATTCATTCATAGATATAGGAATTGGATATGATTCACAAGCACTTCTTTTTAATGAAGAAAAAAAATATATTGCAGTATTTATAGTAGATGATGAAGATATAACTAATAATATGAATATTAGGTATACAGATGATCCTACTTCAAAGATATTAAACTATAAAAGAATAGATATAATGCCTATGAATTTAGATAATGATATAAAAAAAGAAAATATAAAAATAGGTGAAATAATAAATCTTAATAAAACATTATTATTAAATACTACATTAGAAATAAAAGAATATGACATAAAAGACTATTATACTTGCACAATAGACGAAAAGGAAAAAACAATAGTAAACACTAATGGATTAGTTTTAAAATTAACCTATGAATTTATAAAAGATAAAAATATTTCATTTATAACTGACTTTAATGAATTCCTAAATAAATACGCTACAATTTCATATGTATATAAAGAAATAACTCACAATGAAAAAATAGAAAATATTACACCTACAAATTATAATTTAAATGATGTTTATTTAGCAGTAAATGAAGAAATTAAAGATGCAACAAATATATATATAGAATTTTCTATAAGAAATATATCATATAAAATAATATTAAAATAACGATACTTTTTAGTAACGTTATTTCTTTTTTTGCATTAAAATCGTATTAAATCACTTTTTATACCTCTGAATCAATTTTTTATTATGTTGACAAAATACCAACCTGCCTATATAATACAAACTGCCTGTCGGCCTTGTAACATTTTTGTAACATTACAAAATTGCGAAAGCCAACATCAAATTCTGTAAAATGAATTGTGGAATAATTTTACAATTTGATGGTTATAATATATATGGGAATGTTTTACAAAAGAGAAAGACAGCCCCAAAAAATTATAGGAGGTCCATTTCATGTTTTTAAAAGTCAATCCCGACACTGGCAAGCGGGTGCTTCGGCGCGGCTTGGTCATTGGCGGGACTGCCGTAATTCTTGTTATGCTTTCTATCATCTGTGTGTTTGCGGCAGTAAAACAAGTAACTATAGTTGAGGAAGGGAAAGACTCGATTACGGTCAGCACGCTCCGCCAGACGGCAGGAGATATCCTGAAAGAACAGCAAATCCCCCTGAACTATGGCGATGTGGTTGTACCTGGCGAAAATGAAACAGTCGTCGGCGGAGGTACAATCGAAATTACCAGAGCAAAAAAATTAACTTTAGCTTTAGACGGTAATGAGTATACAATATATACTGTAAAGGATACCGTAGGCGAGGTTATCGCCGATGAAGGTGTCATTTACGATGAAAATGACAGATGGAACGTAACACCGGAAACAGAAGTCGCCGACGGTATGTGGATTCAGTTACAAAGATTCTCATATGAAGTGGTTGAAGAAACAGAAAGTGTTCCATTTGAAACAAAACAGCAAGAGACAACTGCTCTCGCTGAGGGCGAAACGAAAGTGGTAACAGAAGGTAAGGAAGGCGTCAAGGTCAATCAATATGGCGTCGGCAAATATGACGGTGTTGAAGAAAGCCGCGAATTGCTCTCTTGCCAAATTGTGGAACAGCCGGTCAACCGCGTTGTCCAAATCGGAGCAAAACGCATGACCCTTACTTCAAGGGGCGGTGAAATTGGCAGATACCGCGCCGTTTACACTATGACCGCTACCGGATACGATTTGAGCTATGAAAGCTGCGGAAAACGGCCCGGCGACAGAGGCTATGGAATCACAGCATCTGGTATGCAGGCCAGATACGGCGTTGTTGCAGTTGACCCCAGGGTTATCCCATTAGGTTCCAGGCTGTATATTGAAACGACTGACGGTTCTTTTGTATATGGTACAGCCATTGCAGGTGACACCGGCGGCGCTATTAAAGGAAACAGGATCGACCTGTTTTTCAACTCCCGTACAGAAGCCCTGAATTTCGGGCGGCGCTCCTGTAAGGTATATGTGTTAGAATAATCTTGAAAAGACGGCCAACTGGCCGTCTTTTTTCATTGGTGCTGTAATCCTTCCGCTTCCTGAAAGAATAGAAATGCCGAATAAAGCATCCGGCAAATTTCGCTGTGTCAGCCGTTAAAACAAAATACTATTGCGTAAATGTGAGCAGAAATTTCCTCGCTTTTAAAACTTCGGAAAAATCCTGATAATTGTCCCGGTACACTTCAATAATATAACTGCCGCGGTAATCCATACGGGAAAACAGTTCAAAATAATGTGCGAAATCAACCGTTCCCCGCCCAGGCAAAAGGCAGTCATGGGTGTCGTCATAATCATTGATGTGGACATTGACCAGCCGCTCCCCCATAACCTCAAGATATTCCTCCGGCTGCCGGTGTGCACGATGAGCCTGCTTAAAATCAAAAGTGAATTTCAGATGGGGGCTTTTGATATGGGTAAGAGCCGTTTTGATGAACGCCGGATCACTTGACTGGCACCAGCTTACGTTTTCCCATGCAAGATCCATATTATATTCACCGCAGATGTCCGCATAATGGCTCATCAGTCTGCCGAATTCTTCAAAATCGAATTCCGGCGTGGTCGCACGCAGCTGATTGCCATGAAAGGTATAATAGTTCGCTCCCATGAAAGAAGCCGCCTGAACGAGCTTTCTCATCACCTGTTCCGAATCCTGCCGGCGGCGTGTATATTCATTGAACAAATAGGGTTCCATAACGATACAGAAAGCATGTGCCGATACGACGTTAATATGATGTTGATCGGTAATTTCTTTTAATTTTTTGCAAAAATCAAGCTCATATTCACATTGTGAATTAAAAAAAATTTCAATTTCTGATATACCAGCCTCTGCCAGCTGCTGGACTGCACATTCAGTATATTCAGGGTAAAAAAGGGCAGTTGAGACACCGATTGCCATAAATCAAAACATTCCTTTCTTTTTTGTTGGTTCCTGTATTTTCCGCTAAAAATTCCCGGTTGTATCCGGCTGTCTTCTGTTTTACAATTAGGTTCAAGGGGGACAGGGCTATGAAGAGAAAAATCGTACAGGAATTTTTATCCTATCTGGACAGTTTTGCGCTTGCTTCAAAATCTGTGATAGCGCTTGGCATCCGCCTTGCATTTTATATGCAGGTCATCGCCATTGTTTACTACTTATATTATATGGATAACATTACACTTTTTGTCGTAAATAATACGCAGGCTGTTATGAAAACATCCCTGTCCGTCTTCACTATTTCTATGATAGGCGGCATTTTTTCCGACTATCTGCTGCGGCGGAACAGAATCTGAATTAATCTTACACTTATTTTTTTGATAAGTCAATCACTCCTTAACAGATAAAATGAAAAACAGCTCTGCCTTTTGGGCGGAGCTGTTTTTCTATACAAAATAATTTGCATTTTTCCGTTTCGTGTGATATACTTGCTGTAAGCCAAATTCGGAAGAATCTTTCTGACGGAAATGGTATTGAAATGAGAAACGTTCTGATGTACGAAGGGTCACCTGAGTCGGAAGGCGTCAATAGGATTCAACCGCAGTATCTGTGGTTGGTTGATGATGCTTTGCTGCCCTGTACATTGGTACAGGGCTTTTTAAATCGGAGCAAAGCGTGATAAGCTCGCGCAAGTCAGCTGCGACGATTGC
>ERZ827423.2156-NODE-2156-length-16417-cov-11.995111_pt1 | contig 16417 bp, 13 predicted proteins | sample MGYA00519775_ERZ827423 | MGnify/ENA primary metagenome ERZ827423 (study PRJEB31778, sample SAMEA3449296) | human gut metagenome | biome: human gut; feature: human-associated habitat; material: faeces | place: United Kingdom | collected 2010/2012 ...
ACCGCCGAAGATCACGTCCTCCATCTTCGCACCGCGCAGCGCGCGGGTGCTCTGCTCGCCGAGCACCCAGCTGATAGCGTCGGATATATTCGATTTTCCGCTGCCGTTCGGGCCGACAATGGCAGTACAGTCGCTGCCGAACTGCAGAAGTGTCTTATCCGGGAAGGACTTGAAGCCTTGGATCTCCAAACTTTTTAGATACACGGTATTCCTCTTTCGTCTTATAGGGTGTGATATTCAGGCAGTTTCTTCAAGCCGCGTGCGATATCCGCTTTTCGGTTCTCTGCGTTTGCTTATCGTCAAGCACCCTTTCATATGGTTTTTTATTGTATCATATCCATATTGCTTTTTCAAGTTTCAGGGCAGATTGTGCTGATTATTGTATTTCTCCCCTGCAAAGCCAAAGGCCATTCATACATAAATGAGCCGGAAAAGCAGCTGGGATCGCAAGGCGCAAAAGAACAGCATGGCACCGAAGTGTCATGCTGTTAAAAGTCTCTCGGTGCGCATCTACGCTTACGCGCAGCACGCTTTTATGACAGCGACTGCTTTTTTCAGCTGCTCCATCGGGATATTGAGGGCCGGCAGCAAGCGCAGCTTGTCCTTGGCCTTGATGACCAGAACACCCTTTTCGCGGCAGGCTGCAATGATATCGGATGCGTTTTTCTCTGTCTGGATGCCGATCATCAGGCCGAGACCGGATACGCCGAGCACGCCCTTCGCGCCGGTCAGTTCCCGCTTGATATACGCAGAGCGTTCTTCTACGCCCGCAAGCATATTCTCGTCCAAACGGTTCAGGACGTTGATCGCGCCCGCGCAGCAGACAGGGTTTCCGCCGAAGGTCGAGCCATGCTGGCCCGGCTGCAGCGTATCCGCGCACTTTTCTCCGCACAGGATGGCGCCGATCGGCACGCCGCCGCCCAGCCCTTTGGCCATGCTCACGATATCCGGCTCGATGCCATACTGCTCATAACAGAACAGCGTGCCGGTACGGCCGATGCCGGTCTGCACCTCATCCACACAGACCAGGATGTCATGCGCCTTGCAATAAGCGCTGACTTCCTGCACGAACGCCTGATCCAACGGCAGCACGCCGCCCTCGCCCTGGATCATCTCCATGATCACCGCGCACACATGCTCATCCGCGCAGGACTTGAACTGCGCCAGATCGCCGGCCTCGACATACGCAAAGCCTTCCGGCAGCGGATAGAAATACTGATGGAACTTATCTTGTCCGGTCGCCATCAGCGTCGTCATCGTGCGGCCATGGAAAGACTGACGCAGCGTGATGATCTTGTAGCGGTCTTTGCCATAGCGGTCAGAGGAATATTTGCGAGCCGTCTTGATCATCGCCTCATTGGCCTCTGCGCCCGAATTGGCAAAGAAGACGCGGGAAAGCCCGGTGGACTTCACCAGATGCTCTGCCACCTGTGCCATCGGCTCGCTGTAGAACAAATTCGAACAGTGCATGAGCTTCTGCGCCTGATCGCTGATCGCCGCGCTCAGCGCAGGGTGATGATAGCCCAGGCAGCTTACGCCGATGCCGGAGGTCAGATCGATATATTCCTTTCCTTCACTGTCTCGCAGACGGGCGCCTTCGCCGCTGACCAAAGCGATCTCATTGCGCCCATATGTCTGCATCACATAGCGCTTTTCCAATGCGCGTATCTCTTCCAAATGCATACCGGTCCCTTCCTTTCTAATAGAATACCGTTCCGATGCCCTCATTGCTGAGGATCTCGATCAGGATGGAATGCGGGATGCGCCCATCCTGGATATTTACCGTGTGCACGCCCTGGCGGATCGCTTCGACGCAGCACTGCACCTTCGGGATCATCCCTCCGGAGATCACGCCTTCCTTCATGAGCCCCGGCACCTGCGATACCTTGACTTCCCGGATGAGCGAATCCTCATCGCTGAAGTCACGCATCAGCCCTTTGACATCCGTCAACAGGATGAACTTCTTGGCATGCAGCGCGATCGCCAGCTTTTCCGCCGCGAAGTCTGCATTGATATTGTAATTCATGGTCTGGTCGATTCCTGCCGCAATGCTAGAGACGACAGGAATGTATCCCTTTTCCAGCACATCCAGCACGATGTCGGGGTTGACCCGCACGATGTTGCCTACATTGCCATGCTCCGCATCCCGGCGCACGGCTTCGAACAGGCTGCCGTCCACGCCGGCCAGCCCTACGCCGCGGCCGCCTGCCTTGCGCAGCAAAGAGACCAGGTTCTTGTTCACCTTGCCGCACAGCACCATCTGGACGATGTCCATCGTCTCATCGTCGGTGCAGCGCAGCCCGTTGACGAACTGGCTTTCCTTCCCGACCTTATCGAGCATCTCGCTGATCTCCGGCCCGCCGCCATGCACGAGCACGACCTTGATGCCGATCAGATTGAGCAAGACGACATCCTTGATGACCGCTTCCTTCAGCTCTTCGTTGATCATGGCGTTTCCGCCGTATTTGATGACGACGATCTCCCCGGCATACTGCTGGATGTAAGGGAGCGCCTCGACGAGGATCTGGGCCTTGATCTTGGCATCGATGCTGGTCATGTGCGGTAATCTCCGTTGATCTTCACATAGTCATAGGTGAGGTCGCAGCCCCAGCAGGTTGCCTGCGCATTGCCTTGATGCACATCGGCGCGGATCTCCACATGATCTTCGGAAAGGATCGTCTTGGCCAGATCCTCATCAAACAACAGTCCCTTTCCGTTTTCGCATACAACGATCTCTCCGGCCGCGGAGGCAAAGGTCACGCTGACGGTCTGCGGGTCGAACTTCGCTCCAGAGTAGCCCATCGCGCACAGGACCCTGCCCCAGTTGGCATCGGCGCCGAACATCGCCGCCTTGACCAGCGAAGAGGAACAGATGGACATGGCCAGCGTCTCCGCAGTCTGCTCATCCGCCGCATTCGTGACCGTGCAGGTCATCAGGCGGTCTGCGCCTTCGCCGTCTGCGGCGATCTTCTTGGCCAGATCCTCCATGACGGCGTGCAGCGCTTCTTCGAACACTGCGCTCTGCTCATCTTCATCCTCCAGCATTGCGTTGCCGGCCTGTCCGTTGGCCAGCACGATGCACATGTCATTGGTGGACGTGTCGCCGTCCACGCTGACCCGGTTGAACGTGATCTGTGTATTGCGGTACAGCAGCTTCTGCAGCAGCTGCGCGCTCACGGCACAGTCAGTCGTGATGAACGCGAGCATGGTGCCCATGTTGGGATGGATCATGCCTGAGCCTTTGGCGATGCCGCCCAGATGACATGTCACGCCGCCGATCTCAAACGACACGGCCGCCATCTTCTCTTTCGTATCCGTGGTCATGATCGCACGCGCGCAGCGCACATCGTTGTCTGCGGACAGCGCGATCTGATCCACCGCCTGCTCGATGCAGGCGATCGGCAGCTCCTGGCCGATGACGCCGGTGGACGCCACCAGCACATCATCGACATCTACGCCCAGATAACGCGCGGCCGCCTCACACTGCCGCACGGCATTGGCATGGCCGTTCATCGCACAGGCGTTGGCATTGCCCGAGTTGACGATGACGGCGCGGGCCGTATGGTCGGACAGATGGTCCCGGGTCACCTGCAGCGGGTCTGCCTTCACCTGGTTGCGCGTGTAGACCGCCGCAGCCTGGCATGGGGAAGAAGAAACGATCAGCGCCAGGTCATCCCTGTCCCTGGCTTTCCTGATCCCGCTGTGCACAGCACCGGCCGTGAAGCCGGACGCAGCGCACACGCCTCCCTGTATCACTTTCATTTCATTCACCTCTCTGCGATGCTGAGCCCCGCATACGGGTCAAGTCCCAGCATGATATTCATATTCTGGATGGCAGCGCCGCAGGCGCCTTTGCCCAGATTGTCAAACAGCGCCGTCACGATCGTCTGTTCCTTCCTGCCGCAGACGATCAGCGCCAGATCATCTCTGCCCGCCATGGCGTTAGCGCTGATGGTTCCTTCCTCGCCGAACGGACGCACATGCACGAGCCCATCGTGATAGAAGGCATCCAGCGCGGCGTGCACCTGTGCGGCATCCGCATCCAGCATGATGCTGGTGGCCATGCCGCGGTAATAATCATCCACCACCGGACAGAACAGCGGATCCTTGCTCAGCCCGCATACGCTCTTCATCTCCGGCAGATGCTTATGCTTCATGGACAGCCCATAGAGCCTCGGCGCAAGCAGCGCCTCATCTTTGCCCGCCTCATACTGCGCGATCATCTTCTTTCCGCCGCCGGAATATCCGCTCAGCGAGTATGCCGTGACCGTCTCCTCTGGCGAAAGGATGCCGCACTGGATGAGCGGATAGACGATGGAGATGAAGCCGGTCGCATGACAGCCGGGATTGGCCACCCGCGTATTGGTGCGGATGTCCTCTAAGAAGTGCTCTCCCAGCTCGCTGAACCCATAAGCCCACTGCGGGTCACAGCGATGCGCGGTAGATGCGTCGATCACCTTCGTCCGGGGATCTTCGATCAGCTTGACGGCCTCGATCGCCGCCTCATCCGGCAGGCACAGAAACACCAGGTCTGCCGCATTCATGCATCTGCGGCGCTCTGCTTCATCCTTGCGTTTGTCCTCATCGATCAGGATGAGATGGATGTCATCCCGCTGCGAGAGCCGCTTGACGATTTCCAGACCGGTCGTCCCCGCCTGGCCGTCGATATATATTTCAGGCATTCTGCTCTTCCTCTTTTCCGATAAACTGCGTCAATGCGCTGATCTGCGCCTGCACCGCCTCCGGCGCCGGTCCGCCCGGCACCTTGCGCTGCGCGACACAGGTCTGCAAGTCGATGGCCGCATACACATCCTCTTCAAACAGCGGATGGAACTGTTTCAGCACGTCCAGCTCCACATCATTGAGGGCGCAGCGATGCGCGATGCACCATGCCACCAGCTCGCCGATGGTCCGATACGCATCTCGGAAAGGAACGCCCTTCTTGGTCAGATAATCCGCACAGTCCGTCGCGTTGATGAATCCGCCCAGCGCTGCCTGCTTCATGTTTTCCACATTGAACCTCATGGTCTCAAACATCGGGATGAGCACCTGCAGGCTGTGCTTCACGGTATCGAGCACATCGAAGAGCGCTTCTTTGTCTTCCTGCATATCTTTGTTATACGCGAGGCTGAGCCCTTTCTGCATGCTCAGCAGCGTCATCAGATCGCCGAACACGCGGCCGCTCTTGCCGCGGATGAGCTCGCATACATCCGGGTTCTTCTTCTGCGGCATGATGCTGGAGCCGGTGGAGAACGCATCATCCAGCTCTGCAAAGCGGAATTCCCATGTGCACCACAGGATGATCTCCTCGCAGATGCGGGACAGATGCACCATCAGGATGGAACAGTCCGCCGCCGCTTCCATGCAATAATCCCGATCCGATACCCCATCCATGGAATTGTCGGTGATCTTCGCAAAGCCCAGCTTCTCACAGACAAACTGACGGTCGATCGGATAGGTCGTGGCAGCCAGCGCCCCTGAGCCAAGCGGCATCTCATCCATCAGCGCCAAGGTGTTCTTCAGCCGCACGCAGTCTCTTCTCAGCATATTGCCATACGCCATGAACACATGCGCCAGCGTGACCGGCTGGGCCCGCTGCAGATGCGTATAGCCAGGCATCACTGTATGAATATGTTCGGATGCTTTCTCACACAGCGCCTTCATCATCTCCAGGATGAGGGCGCGGATGGTCTGCAGTTCTTCTTTGACATACATGCGCATGTCCAGGGCGACCTGATCGTTGCGGGAGCGTGCCGTATGCAGCCGTTTCCCCGCATCGCCGATCCGCGCGGTCAGCTCCTGTTCCACGAAGGAATGAATATCCTCCGCTCCTTCCATGATGAGCCTGCCTGCCTCGATATCCGCCAGGATCCCCTGCAGGCCGTCGACGATGGCTTCTCCGTCCGCCGCGCTGATGATGCCTTGTCTGGCCAGCATCTGCGCATGCGCCATGGAGCCTGTGATGTCCTGGCGATACAGCCGCTGATCAAAAGGCAGCGACGCATTCAGCACATCGAGGCTGTGATCGGTCTCTTTCGCAAATCTTCCAGTCCACAGCTTTGCCATAGGCTACTCCACGCCCGGCATATCCGGTTCTTCCTTCGCTTTGATCGCCCGCACCTTCAGCGGCAGGCCATACAGATGGATGAAGCCTGCAGAATCAGACTGATCGTAGCAGTCATCCTCATCAAAGGTCGCCATGCCTGCGGAGTACAGAGAGAACGGCGAAGTGACGGATACCGGCATGATGTTGCCCTTATACAGCTTCAGCGTCACATCTCCTGTCACGGCTTCCTGCGTGCTCTTGACAAATGCGCTCATCGCCTTGCGCAGCGGCGTATACCACTGTCCGTTGTAGACCAGCTCAGCAAACTTCAGCGCCATCTGCGCCTTGTAATGCTGGGTCTCCTTGTCCAGCGTGATCTCCTCGAGCTTCTCATGCGCCTTATACAGCACCGTTCCGCCCGGTGTCTCATATACGCCGCGCGACTTCATGCCCACCAGACGGTTCTCCACGACATCGAGGATGCCGCAGCCGTTGGCGCCGCCCAGCTCATTGAGCTTTTCGATGACCTGCACACAGTTCATCGCTACGCCGTCGACCATGGTCGGCACGCCCTGTTCGAAATGGATGGTGACATTGGTCGGTTCATCCGGCGCCTGCAGCGGGGATACGCCCATCTCGAGGAAGCCTTCCTTTTCCAGCGGCGCCTCGTTGGCCGGATCTTCCAGATCCAATCCCTCATGCGAGAGGTGCCACAGGTTCTTATCCTTAGAATAGTTGGTCTCCGCCGTGATCTTCAGCGGGATATCGTGCGCCTTCGCATATTCGATCTCCTTTTCCCGGGAATTCAGTTCCCAGAAACGCCATGGCGCGATGATGTCGATTTCCGGCGCAAATGCCTGGATGGCCAGCTCAAAGCGTACCTGGTCATTGCCCTTTCCAGTGCAGCCGTGGCAGATAGCGTCGGCGCCTTCCTTCTTCGCGATCTCCACGATGCGCTTGGCGATCAGCGGACGCGCGAAGCTGGTGCCCAGCAGATACTGCTCATAAGCGGCGCCGGCCTGCATCGTCGGAATGATGTAGTCATTGACGAACTCTTCGGTCAGATCCTCGATGTACAGCTTGGACGCCCCGGTCTTGAGCGCCTTTTCCTCCAGGCCTTCCAGTTCGGTGCCCTGTCCGACATTGCCGCTGACTGCGATGACCTCACAGCCATAGTTTTCCTTCAGCCACGGAATGAGCACGGAGGTATCCAGACCTCCGGAATACGCAAGCACGATCTTGTTGTACGTTTTTTTCATTTTCTGTTCCTCCTCAATAAAAAAATGTCGTCCTATGAAAGGACGACATTGCGCGGTACCACCTTACTTCCATCCACCCGTATGATGGATGACACCTCGTTCGTAACGCGAACCACGTTGACTGCCTCATTTGCATTTCGACATCAAAGCTCCAAGACACGTTCCGGATGGTCCTCCTCAGGCTTTCACCAACCGCCTTCTCTCTGCAGAAGAACGCTCTCCGTACTACTCCTCTTCATTGCTTTGGAAGCATTATAGACCGCTTTGCATATTTTTTCAATACCATTTACACAATTTTCACATTTTTTCATGAAAACGTGCATTCAGCGTTTCGCGCCTGATCAGAACTCGGCGATCAGCGTGAAGACGAAGGCGTCTCCGTCCTCGATCATCACATCGTCTGCGGCCGGACAATAGCCGGCAGCCTGACAGGATGCGTTGTTCTCGGAACTGTAGGTCAGCCATGGCCCGTTGTCCATATCCTGCTTCAGCCCGGCGATCGATTCCAGCAAAGAACCGTAATCGCTCTGAGAAAGCTCAGCGTCGAGCCCTTCTGTCTCTTCCAGGAATTCGCTCAGCGTCTTTGCATCTGTGCGGAACGTTTCATTCAGCACTTCTTTTTCCGGGTCCTGGGTCTGGTCGATCACGGTCACCGTGACCTCCTTTGCCCCCTGGGTGCCGGAAGGGCGCAGCAGCATGGCGCCGATCGCAACTGCGGCGATCACCGCAACGGCCGCGGCCGCAAGGATCAGTTTTTTCTTCATCATCATTTTCCTTTCTTGTCATCTCATCATCCGTCTTTCGATCTGAAGCAGCACCTTCTTGATCGGCTCAAACAAAAACAGCAGCGTCAAAAAGGTCAGGCAGCCCTGGATCAGCGATGTCTTGAGTCCCATGATCATATACAGCACCGTCACCGTGTCGCTCAGCAGCAAAAAGGGCAGGTCCACCAGCTGGCCGGTAAGAAACGAAAAGAAGGCGCCGTAAAACGGAATGCAGCCCGGGTGGCGGCTGAGGAAGCCGCGGCAGGACGAAAACAGCAGTCCGTAAGCCGGAAATATGATCAGGTAGGCGATATTCCAGAACATGATCCCATGCAGAAGCAGGTGAACGGCCGCAAACAACAGACAGGAAAGCACCGTCTCCCGCCGCGTGAACACCTGCGAGAATGCCAGGATCGTAAACGTGATCATCTCCAGATAGAGGATGTCCGAGAATGCCTGGAACACCACATAGAGGATGGTGCCCATCAGCGCGATGCGCGTAAGCTCTCTCGTCTTCATCGCCGCCGCTTCACATCATGCGGCTTTTTCCAGGGAATCAGGCATTTCGGCCCATTGCCGATCAGATCCTCCCGATGCGCCTTGCGCAGCGCGCGCAGCACGATATCATGGTTCTTCGGATAGCTGTACTGCATCAGCGCGCGCTGTTCCAGCTTCTCTTCATACGTCTTGGCGACGTATACCGGCTTCATCGTGCGCGGATCCAGCCCCGTATAATACATACAGGTAGCTAACGTGCCCGGTGTCGGATAGAAATCCTGCACCTGCTGAGGCGTATGGCGGATCTTCTTCAGATAACAGGCCAGCTCGATCGCGTCATTGAGCGTACAGCCCGGATGTGAGCTCATCAAATAGGGGACCAGGTACTGCTTCTTCCCGAATTCCCGGTTTTTCTCATGATACTTTTCCACGAACTTCAGATACAGCTCCTTGCGCGGTTTGCCCATCTTATCCAATACGGCGGCGCTGATGTGCTCCGGCGCCACCTTCAGCTGTCCGCTGATGTGATATTGCACCAGACGGTCAAAGAATGTCTCATCCTGATCATACATCAGATAATCATAACGGATGCCAGAGCGGATGAACACTTTCTTTACCCCAGGCAAGGCCCGCACGGCGTCGAGCATCTCCACATAATGCGAATGATCGACCTTCAGGTTCGTGCAAGGCTTGGGCCATAGGCACTGCCGTTTCGCACAGGCGCCGTGTTCCGCCTGTTTGTCACAGGCCGGGCGGGAGAAATTCGCGCTCGGTCCGCCGACATCATGGATATACCCCTTGAACGCGGGCATCGCGGTGATCTTCTTCGCCTCTTCCACCACGCTGTCCACGCTGCGGGAAGAGATCACGCGCCCCTGATGCGAAGTGATGGCGCAAAAGGCACAGGCGCCGAAGCAGCCGCGGTTGCTCGTGATCGAGAACTGCACCTCTTCGATGGCTGGCACATAATGATATTTCGGATGATACGTCCGCTCATAAGGCAGCGAGTAAGTAAAGTCCATCTGTTCCTGCGTCAGCGGCAGCGGCGGCTGATTGCACACGACATACCAGCCGTCATATGGTTCGATCAGGATGCGGGAATTGATGGCATCCTGGTTTTCATACTGGATCATGAAGCTTTTCGCATAGGCGCGCTTATCGCTCTTGACCTGTTCATAGGAAGGCAGCACGATGTAGTCGTCGACGATCCAGTCGATGCGCTTGGTCTTCCACACCGTACCGCGGATGTAACAGATATCTGCGATGTTCATGCCGCTGTTGAGGGCGTCAGCCACTTCGATGATGGTGTTTTCCCCCATGCCGAACATCAGCAGATCGGCCTGAGAATCCATCAGGATCGAACGGCGGACACGATCGTCCCAGTAGTCATAATGCGCAAGACGGCGCAGGCTGGCTTCGATGCCGCCGATCAAGATCGGCACATGCGGGAACAGCCGCTTAAGGATCTGCGTGTAAACGATGGTCGGCCTGTCCGGCCTTTTCCCCATGACCCCGTCATCCGAATACGCATCCTTATCTCTTCGGCGTTTGTTGACTGAATAATGATTGACCATGGAGTCGATATTGCCCGCAGACACCAAAAACCCCAGGCGCGGCTCTCCAAACTGCAGAAACTCCTCATCCCGGTGCCAGTCCGGCTGAGCGAGGATGGCGCAGCTGTAGCCGAACGCCTGCAGCGTACGGGTGATGATGGCACAGCCAAACGAGGGGTGATCCACATAAGCATCTCCCAGCACATAGACAAAATCGACCTGTTCGAATCCCTGTTCAAGCATCTCTTCCCTGATCGTCGGTAAAAAAGCCATTCGATCCCCTTCTTTCTTTACTTCGTCATGATTTTAACATGTTCCCCCAGGATTGAAAAGTGTTGTTAGATCCGGATCACGGGCGCTTTTCCTTCAGGTGCCGGGATGCCTCCCGGATGCTCAGCGCATGCATCGCTTCTCCATGACGCGCCAGGAACGCACCCAGTCCGGATCGTATTTGGAATAATCACGCAGGCTCCAGCCGATGGCCTTGTTGATGAAAAATTCATCGCTGCCCAGATTTTGCACGATGATCTCCTCCAGCAGGGCGGTATCTGTCTTCTCTTTGTGCCCGAGCTGATGATCGATGGCGATCCGGCGCAGCCACATGTCATCCGCGCACGCCCATTCGCGCATCACCGCCTTCACCCGCTCATCGCGCAAGGTGAGGCTGCCGATGACCTGGTCGAAGAAATCGATGGTGTCCCACCACGGCTTCGTCAGCGCTTGTTTCCTGATCCGCGGGATATCCTCCAAGCGGACCTCATCCTTCAGCGCGAGCAGATAATCATAGGCCAGATACTGAAACTCCCGGCATCTCTCATCCATGCACAGATCCAGAAATATCCAGTCGATCTGCTTCCCCTTTTTCTCCTCCTTCAGAAACGGCCGGTACAGCTTCCTGCGCTGCGGCGCGGGAATGCCGTAAAAGAGAAACTGATCCCGCATATAGCGGGACATGGATGCCGCCTGCTCTGCGTCCTGATGCGCTTCAAACAGCGTTTTGACCGCCGCGATCTTTTCCTGACTGCTCTGTCTGCTCATCCTGTGCGCTCGTTTCTCATCTGCCTCTTCTTCATCCCCGCCGTTTATGCTATAATAGCGGCATGCTGAAATTTCGAAACCGATTCCTGATCTATCTGACTGCGATATCCGCAGGCGCGCTGCTGATCTCCAATCTGGCAGCGGTAAAGCTATGGAACCTTTTTGGCATCGCCGTGGACGGGGGTGTGATCGTTTTTCCACTTACCTATATTATAGGGGATCTGACAGTGGAATTCTATGGAAAGAAGATTGCCAAAAATGTCGTGCTGGCCGGACTGCTGGTCAACATCATCGCCGTGCTTGTCTTTACCATCGTCATCGCCTTGCCAGCTTACAGCGGCTGGGGCATGCAGAGCGCATTTTCGATGGTGCTGGGCTTTGCGCCGAGGGTCATCGCAGGTTCACTGGCCGGTTATGTCTGTGCCAACCTGTTCAACAACTTCATCTTCACCAGGATGAAAAACAGCCATGGCTTCTTTTCCCGAAGCTTCATCGCCCGGGCACTCGGCTCATCGGCCTTCGCGCATATGCTCGACTCTGCCATCTTCGAGACCGTCGCGTTCCTCGGCGTGCTTTCCTTCCCTGAATTCCTGAGCCAGGCGGTCTTCGCGTATATGCTGGGCATCGGGCTGGAGCTTTTGCTCTCCCCGCTGGAAGTGTGGATCGCACGCCAGCTCAGCGGCAGGCTGTGCGAATATCAAAACGACAACCGCTTCAGCTTTGAGGTGGTCAAGCGGATCCCGGGCAAGCTGGGACGCGCCGGCATCATCCATACGCCGCATGGCGACATCAAGACCCCGGCCTTCATGTCTGTGGGCACAAAGGGCGAGGTGCGCTTCGTCTCCATGGAAGATCTGAAGGACATCAACGCGCAGGCCATGCTCAGCAACGGCTATCACCTGCGCAACATTTCCGAAGAGATCGCCGAAGAAGGCGGGCTGGCCAGCTGGTCCGGATGGAACGGGCCGACCCTCACCGATTCCGGCGGATTCCAGATCATGTCGCTGGGCTCCGGCATCGGCAAGGTCGTCAGTATGGACCGCGAACAGGAAGTGACCAACGCGGATCCGAAAGAGCGCTTGACCCGCGTCACTGAAGACGGCGTCCATTTCCGTGACCCGTTCACCGACCAGATGGACTTCATCGGTCCGGAAGAGTCGATGCAGATCCAGTGCCGGATCGGCGCAGACATCCACATGGCCTTTGATGAGCTGACCTCGCTGGCCGATTCCTATGAATACAACGTCGAGGCGCTGGCCCGCACCGAGCGATGGGCCAAGCGCAGCCTGCGCGAGCATCGCCGCCATTGCGACGACCTCAGCTACCATCAGGCGCTGTATGGCGTGCTGCAGGGCGGGCGCTGGGAAGACCTGCGCCGCTCCACCGCCAGAAAATTCGCCAAGATGGACTTTGACGGCTATGGCCTGGGCGGCGCCTTCCTCAAGGAAAATCTCGGCGAGATCCTGCGCTGGTGCTGCGAAGAGCTGCCGGAAGACAAACCGCGCCATTTGCTCGGCCTTTCCCGCCCCGACGACATCCTGATCGGCGCGGAGATGGGCGCGGATACCTTTGACTGCGTAGCGCCGACCCGCGAAGCCAGACATGGCCGTCTGTACACGAAACACGGCCACATCAACCTGTCCAAATTCCGCGACAGCGATATGCCGATCGATGAAGGCTGCGACTGCCCGACCTGCCGTGCTGGCTGGACGAGAGGACAGCTGCGCGAATTGCTGAAATCACAGGATCCTGAAGAGCGATGCAAATACTTCAATCTTGCATCCATGCACAATCTGCGCTTTATCATCCGCCTGACGGAAGAAGCGCGTGCCGCGATCCTGGATGGGACATTTGCAGAATACAAAGAGACGTTCCTGCGAAATTATTATCCGGAGCGTTACCAGGAGTGATGCATTCACTCCTTTTTTATCGGCCAAACAGCCTGGATGTGTATTCTCATTCATCCAACTGTTCTGCCCGTGCCTTCCAGCATGCCTGCAAGAAAGCAAGCAGTGCCTGTGCATCCGCATATTCGCTCTTTCGATGATATTCCTTCATCTCGCTGTAGACGCCGGCATCGCTGACGATGCCCAGCAGCCATGTGGAAAACATGCTCTTCTTATAGCGGAAGATATGGCAGCGGACGCCATCCTCCTGCTCGAACACCCGGGTATGCTCCACGCTGTACGGCTTTTTCCCCAGTTCCCGCGGATCGCTCAGCCACTCGCTCAGCCGCTGCACCGCCTGTTCGATCTCATATGGCCGGATGAACCACATGAGCTCCTCGTTCAGCGTGAGGATGACATGACGCGCGTCAAACTTTTCCCGATTCACACGGTTCATCATATCGCGAAAGAGATCAAAGGGAATGGAGACCAGTTCGCGATAAGTCTCCTGCTGTTTCGTGATGATGGAGACATTCCAGCTCAAGATCCGCTCCTGCAGATCCTGATCATAGCCAAAGGGCAGATAAGGATCTGTCGGAAAGATGGTGGGGACCCCTTCCGTCAGCGCATAACGCGCATGGAACGCACCCTCTGCATCGCGGTATACCCGCACTCGGGCATAATAGCAGTCTTTCTTCTGCAGATGATCCATGTAACGCTCAAAGACGAGATCCGCCTGATCTTTCCCGGCCTGCTCGATCAGCGAAAACAAGGTCTCATCAAGCGTGATCGGATAGATGCAGCCAAATACGCACAGATCCGCCTTTAGCGCCTCATGCACGAGAGAGCGGTTCGATCTGATGAGCTCTTCCCGCAGACGGTCGATTTCTTCAAGCGCGCAGACCTCTTCCTCCTGGACGAAAGAAACGACGCCCAGCGTCAGACAGCAGCGGGAAATCAGACGGTAAAAGCAAGCGATGTCGGTCGGCCCGGATGGCAGATTGAGGATGAATTCCAGATCGTCCTGAGCATCGATCTTCATCTGCACGCCCCGGCAATAGATCCTCTGGCTGAACAGCACCAGCCACACGTCATGCTCCTCTTCTTCCTCGAACGTCTCCAGACAGAAGACATCGTTCATGATGCCGAAATACAGCCCTTCTTCAGCGGCAAGGCCGTGAACGAACGCAAGATCTAAGCGGCGGCGGTGATCGGGATCCTGTGTGATGCGGACATTGACTGACATGGTCCTTCTCCTTTCCGGCAATGCCTTTTCTTCATTGTATCACATCCCAAAGCGCTCATCGCATGATCATCCCCTGCCGCAGGGACAAAAGCGGACACGATGAAGTCAAACGCAGTTTCATCAGCCAGACAAAGGATGTCCTGGACGATCAGACAGCCGTGCTGAGAAAAGCAGGCTCATAACCTCGTCTAAAATCAGCCATACTGACTGCAGAGAGGTGATCATGATGCCGTCATCACAAAGCAAGGCCATTTCCTTCGGTCTGGTCCACATTCCGATACGGCTTTACCGCACGACGAGGGATACCAGCATCTCCTTCAATCAGCTCTGCAAAGAGACCCATCAGCGGGTCCGCTATCGAAAGTTCTGCCCCGGATGCAGCCGAGAGCTGAAACCGGATGAGATCGTCAAAGGATATCAGGTGGAAAAGGACAAATATGTCGTATTGAGCGATGATGAGCTGGAAGCGCTCAAAAGCGACAGCGATCAACAGATCCATATCCTGCATTTCGTCAGTCCGGATGAGATCGATGAGCTCTATACGGAAAAGTATTTTTACAGCGTGCCTGAGCCGCGTGCGGAAAAAGCGTATGAGCTGCTCAGGAAGAGCATGCAGAAGCTGAATGCAGCGGCTGTCGCCAAGACCGTGATGGGCACCAAAGAGACGCTGCTGGCGCTTTATCCGCGTGAAGAAGATATCCTGCTGTGCACATTGTTTTTCCAGGATGAGCTCGTACAGCCGCCTCAGACGTTTGCCCATCCGCGCCTTTCCAAGGCCGAAAACGAAATGGCGCAGCAGTTGATCCGCTCCATGACGAAGCCGTTTGCGCCGGAACGATATCATGATGAGTACCAGGCGCGGCTGCGCGATGCCATCGAGCAGAAGATCCGCGGCCAGCAGATCACACAGGTAAAGCGAAGTTCTGCACACACCTCCTCGCTCGACCTGATGGAAGCGCTGCAGCGTTCCGTCACTGCCGCGCAAACCAGCGTCAAGAAACGGAGGGTAAGGCATTGACCGGGTGGATCGCGCCGATGCTGATCGGCGCTCAGCAGCCGGCATTCGATGATCCGGACTTTATCTATGAGCTGAAGCTGGACGGCATCCGCTGCATCGCCAGCATGTGCGATGGAAAGCTGCAGCTATATAACAAACGCGGACAGCGCCTGCTGCAGCGGTTCCCGGAACTCGATGACGCTGGCGCGCAGATCAAAACGGACTGCATCCTGGACGGAGAGCTGTATATATTCAAAGACGGCATCACCGACTTCACAGAGATCCAGAAACGCATGATGCTCAGCGACCCCTTCCGGATCAAGCTGGCTGCCGGAAAGCATCCTGCCGTGTTTACCGCCTTTGATATCCTGTGCGTGGAAGATGAGCAGCTGACGCGGCGGCCATTGATGGAGCGAAAACAGATCCTGAGCGAGATGATCATGGAGAATACGCGCATCAATGTCTCTCGTTTCGTAGAGGGATATGGCATCTCTTTGTTTTCGCTGACGGAAGAGACCAAGCTGGAAGGGATCGTCGCCAAACGGCGGACGAGCCTGTATCATCCGGGGCGTCGGACCAAAGAGTGGATCAAGTGCAAGAACCTGCTCGACGATGATTTTGTCATCACCGGCATGATTCTCAAAGACAATGGCGCATGCAGTCTGATCCTCGCGCAGTATGATCAGGGAGCGCTGATCTATCGGGGACATGTCACGCTGGGCGTATCTTCGGCAATGCTGAGCGGACAAACAAGCACCCGCGGACGATGTCCGTTTCATCCTCTGCCTGCTGGAAATGAGCATGCTCTCTGGTTCGATCCCTTTCTCGTCGGTACGGTGCGGTTCATGCACTTCATGACGGAAGGCGGGCTGCGCCAGCCTGTGTTCAAGGGGTTCCGCGAGGATAAGCAGCCTGAGGAGTGCGTCGTCAAGGAAAGGGAATGAGCGGAAGGATGTCGATCCGCCCGCCTTGATCTGGGACATGTCTTCCCTGATGTCTCAGATCAAAGGCAGGTGCACATTCTTCTTTCTGTTGTTAAAAAGTAAGCTTGGTTCCTGAAATGAAAACAAGCTTGTAGTGGTAGTATAAAAATAGTACAAAGTAAAGATGCCATGCAGACCTAAATCATG
>ERZ827423.2158-NODE-2158-length-16398-cov-3.796182_pt1 | contig 16398 bp, 15 predicted proteins | sample MGYA00519775_ERZ827423 | MGnify/ENA primary metagenome ERZ827423 (study PRJEB31778, sample SAMEA3449296) | human gut metagenome | biome: human gut; feature: human-associated habitat; material: faeces | place: United Kingdom | collected 2010/2012 ...
TATCCATCATTTCCTTGTCAGTACCGCAGATAGATACCTTACCATCATCGGTGATATCGATCTTCACACCGGTACGGGCAATGATCTCATTGATGGTCTTACCACGCTGACCTACTACATCACCGATTCTGTCGGGATCGATCTGAATGGAGATGATCTTGGGAGCGTACTTGCCAACCTCTGTTCTGGGAGCAGAGATTGCAGGCTTCATGCAGGTATCCATGATGAACAGTCTTGCATCACGGCATCTTGCGATAGCGCCTTCTACGATAGGTCTGGTCAGACCGTGGATCTTAATATCCATCTGGATAGCAGTAATACCTTCGGTAGTACCGGTTACCTTAAAGTCCATATCTCCGAAGAAGTCTTCCAGTCCCTGGATATCGGTCAACAGTACGAAATCGTCATCGGTCTCGCCGGTTACCAGACCACAGGAGATACCTGCTACCATCTTCTTGATGGGTACGCCTGCTGCCATCAGGGACATGCAGGAAGCACAGGTGGATGCCATGGAGGTAGATCCGTTGGATTCAAAAGTCTCAGATACGGTACGAATTGCATAAGGGAACTCGTCCTCACTGGGCAGTACAGGGATCAGGGCTCTCTCAGCCAGAGCACCGTGACCGATCTCACGTCTTCCGGGTCCGCGGGAAGGCTTGGTCTCACCTACGGAATAGGAAGGGAAGTTATAGTGATGCATATATCTCTTGCTTACTTCGTTCTCATCCAGGCCATCGATCTTCTGCTGCTCGGACAGAGGTGCCAGAGTACATACATTACAGATCTGTGTCTGTCCACGGGTGAACATAGCGGAACCATGTACACGGGGGATGATATCTACCTCTGCTGCCAGAGGACGGATCTGGGTGATCGCACGGCCATCGGGACGCTTGTGATCCTTCAGGATCATCTTACGAACGGTCTTCTTCTCATACTGATATACAGCCTCACCTAAGATAGCCAGCCACTCTTCGTTCTCAGCGAAAGCCTCGGTCAGCTTGTCGGTGATCACGCGGATGTTCTCCTCACGGGTCTGCTTGTCATCGGTAAATACTGCCTCTTCCATCTCCGCAGGAGATACGATCTCCTTCATAGCCTCGAACATTTCAGCGGGAACAGCACAGCTGGTGTACTCGTGCTTCTTCTTGCCGACTTCTGCTACAATCTTGTCAATGAAAGCGATGATGGTCTGGTTCACTTCGTGAGCCTTATAAATTGCTTCGATCATGGTTGCTTCAGAAATCTCGTTCGCTCCTGCCTCGATCATGATCACCTTTTCTCTGGTGGAAGCAACGGTCAGGTTCAGATCACCTTTCTTCCACTGCTCCTGGCTGGGATTGATGATGAACTCGCCATCGATCATGCCTACCTGGGTCATAGCGCAGGGACCATCAAAAGGAATATCAGAAATGCAGGTAGCGATAGCAGCACCGATCATTGCTACCAGCTCGGGACGGCACTCGGGATCTACGCTCATTACCATGTTGTTCAGGGTTACATCATTACGGTAATCCTTGGGGAACAGGGGACGCATAGGTCTGTCGATGACACGGCTGGTCAGAATAGCATTCTCGCTTGCCTTGCCCTCTCTCTTATTGAAGCCGCCGGGAATCTTACCCACAGCGTACATTTTCTCTTCGTACTCTACACTCAGAGGGAAGAAATCGATACCGTCTCTGGGCTTCTCGGAAGCAGTTGCGGTACAGAGAACAGTGGTATCACCATAGTGCATGAATGCACATCCGTTTGCCTGCTTACCTACACGGTTGATATCAACCACCAGAGGTCTGCCTGCAAGATCCATCTTGTAACTTTGATACATAAATTCCTCCTATCCATCGTACGTGACTTTATCTTTTGTGTTCCTCATGGGACACTCTTATCACTCTACGATATAAATAATTTAATAAATATTTCCACGGTCTGGAGGATTACCGAAACTACTGAAAAATTCATGTTGTTTCTCCCAACATACCCTTTTCAGCGGTCTCGGGGCTCACTTCCATACCGCTTGTTACCCAAAAGCAATGACAGAGTATCTGTCATCACATACACAGAGAAAGCGGAGCGCCGATGTAATCGGCAGACCCCGCTCACCAGTCAGCATTATTTTCTTAAGCCAAGCTTCTCGATTAATGCACGATATCTCTCAATATCCTTCTTCTTCAGGTACTCCAGAAGACCACGTCTCTGACCTACCATCTTCAGCATACCACGACGAGAATGATGATCCTTGGGGTTCTCCTTCAGATGATCGGTAAGCTCCTGGATTCTTGCAGTCAGGACTGCTACCTGTACCTCAGGTGAACCGGTGTCACCGGGGGTTCTTGCATACTCGTTCATGATGGCTGTTTTCTTTTCCTTAGAAATCATTTCTTTTTCCTCCTGTTTTTTAAACGCCTGATACTAAGACTAAGGTCGGAGTGTCCGTAATCTGAGCATCGGCTAATCATACTGTTTCAATATAGCACAATAATCTTCTGTTGTAAATACACTTTTTATTTTCTGGCAGCACGTTTCTGTACTTTTTCTTCGTACATCAGGCTGTCGGCCTGTTTTACATAATCCGCAAAAGTCAGATTGCTGTCCGGATCCGTCACTACAGTTCCGATACTCATGGTCAGCGGGAATGGCAGCTTCTGTGCTTTTCCCTCCGCCTCCAGTGTTCTGCGGATCCTATGGACCAGATCTCTCGAGGCTTCATCGGACTGATACGTCTGTACCACGACGAATTCATCGCCGCCGGTTCTGGCAGGCACCGCATCACGGCTGCTGCACTGCATCAATGCCCTGGCCGCCGCACAGATGGCCATATCACCATATTCATGACCGAACGTGTCGTTGATATATTTGAGCCTGTCAAGATCCACAAACAGTATCAGCAGTTTCCGATGATTCCGTTTTGAGATCCGGAAGGCTTTCTCTCCCAACTGTTGGTATCCCATTCGATTATACATACCGGTCAGGGTATCCATGATATACAGCGAGGATAATTTTTTATTCATATATGCGAGCATTTCTTTTTTATGAAGATTCTCCATGGAACGGGTCAATGCGTTCATGATCTGGAACAGGTACTGCTTCTTCATAAGATAGACCGCATTACGGATGACCACATAGCCCACCGTACGCTCTCCGAAATGCAGCGGCAGGAACAGAAAATCCTGTCCCGGCTTCGGATAGTCAAATGTGGGGAAGATTCCGTCCACTTCCTGTCTGTCCAGATCCAGCCTCTGGTCTCTCTCATAGGCAAAGGTCATCTGCATCTGCCTCGGATAACCGTGTACATAAAAACCTTCGTCTGAAGGTGCTGCATCCAGGTGAATACTCTTTTCCGCCTCTTTTTTATAAGCATTCAGATGATCATCCAGTACAAGATACATCGCATCGCATTTCAGGGAAGGAATGCATTGAGGGATACAATACATCATCTCCTCCACCGTATTGCACTGCATCATTTCCGCTTCCATGGAGAGTACTTCCTCATCGAATTCTTCGCTCTCCACACTGTACATGATCTGATCCTTCAGATGCGCTCTGGCATCCCGGCTGCTACCCTTTCCACAGCCGCAGCTCTCCTGCCACAGCATTTCCGTTTCGGTAAAATTGTATTTTGGTACATTCTCCCCAGCCCAGAGCCGTAGGAGTACATCCATCCCCTGGTAAGCAGCTTCTTCCTGGATATGTCCCACAGTTGTAATGCTGGGGGTATAGAAGCCAGCCTTGTCAAAATTATCAAATCCGGTGATACGAAAATCGGCCGGTGCATGAAATCCCATCTGCGCTGCGGCTTCACATACCGCAACCGCCACATTGTCATTAATACAGATCACAGCATCCGGGAGCTCCTTGTGCCGGTCCCATAGATGTTTATAACCTTCCAGTCCGCTCTTATAATCAAAGGAACCGTACCAGATATCGTCCTTGTCGATCTTTATCTTATGTTCTTTGGCATAATCCAGCATTCCCTGCAGGCGGCAGCTGCTCTCATAATTATCCTGTGCTCCCACTAACAGCCAGAACTTTTTACAGTCATGCACCTCATGAAGATGTGCGATAACCTGCTTCATGGCCGAATAATTATCGATCCCCACATAATAAAAATCTCCCAGTTCATTGGCAATGGATACCACCGGCCGGCCCGATCTCTTTGCATTGCTGATCACATCCGCAAGCACCGCAGGAGAACTGATATTATTTAATTCCAGAATAATTCCATCAAAATCGGACAACTCCGGCAGATTGTAAATATTGTACTCTGCCCTATTGTATCCGGCATCCCTGCTCCAGTTACCTGTACTGTTGAAAATGTACAGATTGACATCCTCCCCGGTCTCCCGGATCCTCTGCAGAATTCCCGCCGGCCATGCATACGTGAACAGACGTCTCCAACCGTCCGTGATTAAAGCTACTTTGCGCATACCCATCACCCATTTAGTTTCATTCTATTTGCTGCTATACTCATTCCAGCACTTTCTTTGACATATAAAAATAGTATCACAGTTCCCATGGAAACGCAATTATAAAAGCATCCTTCCGAATGTCAAAAAGGCACTGCCCGCCACCAGACGCACAATGCCTTTACACTTTAAATTCTTCCCTATATCAATCCTGAATTACGCGGACACATTTCACGGGAGTACGGTATTTATAGCTGCTGATCTTGATACCGGTCTTCGGACTGCTGGCATGGATGACCTGTCCTCCGCCGATATAGATTGCTACATGGTTGATGTTACCTTTACCGTTACCATAGAATATCAGATCTCCGGGCTTTAAATCCGATGCGCTGATCTTCGTTCCTTCATTCGCCTGCGCTCTGGAAGAATGGCTCAGGGCAATACCGTATTTTTTGAACACTGCCAGTACAAAACCGGAACAGTCAGCACCCTTGGTCAGGCTGGTCCCTCCCCAGACGTAAGGGTTACCCACGAACTGTTTTGCGTATTCCACCAGGTCTACGCGCACATCGGATACGCCCTGACCGTAGAGCAGCTCCGTCATGGTAATGGCAGTATCCAGCTTCTCCTCCACTGTGACAAATTCCTGGGACACATAAGCATCCTCACCATCGATGGAGATCTTCACCCAACCGTCGGCACCGGTCTCCACATATTCCATTTCCTCGCCCTGTCCTACCTGCGTCACGATCTCGCTGGAGGTGTTGGGTTCCTGACGTACATTCAGTCCGTCCGTATTGGCAATTGCCACCGTATGTACCAGCTGTGCCGCACGGATCGTAGCCTCCGGTCCTGTGTGTAAGAACTCCCGGCTTACATAGCCGTCCACTTCACCGGACTTGATATGGCACCAGCCGTCCTTCGTCTCGATGACTTCACATGCAGCATCCTTGGGCAGCTTACCCACCAGCTTACCGTCTGTAGAGGGCACTGCTCTGATATTCAGATTGCCCGACTCTACATTGGCTACACCGATATTCGTATATCCCCAGGAAGCTCCCTGCGCATCCTGGGCGATCTGAATGTATTCTTCCAGGGAACGTTCCATTTCCAAAACCGACGCCACACCACCGGATGCCATCAGAACGCTGCTTTCTGCCGCCGATGCCGGCATCGGAGATGCCAGTACACAAAGTGCCATTCCCATTGCAATTATTCTTATCTGTCTGTTTTTCTTACTTTTTATCATAAAAACCTTTCAGTTAAATTCCTTTTACGAATTTGTTACAAATTTATTACATCACGATATTGATTATAGCCTCCACCTCTTACTATGTCAACCCATTCCGGACATTTCCTATATCTTCCTTTAGCTCTTATAGCTTCCCTAACTATCCCCCTCGATCTCCCTGCCTTCTCTTCCCGCCTGCTCGATCAGCGTCTTCTCCACATCGGTCTCATAATTTTTAATAGACACTTCCACGGGTGTCGGATCCTTCGTCAACCGCCTGCCTCCGATATGATTGAAGAACACAATGATACCTGCTGCCAGTCCCACAGAATATGCCACTTCCAGCGTATTCATTCCTCCGGGTTCCGCACCCATGCACATTCGGTACACCCCGGTAAATACTTCGTTGATCCCCACGTCATTATGGTATGCCATAATAGTAAATGCCGTCCCGAAGAAGCTGATCAGGCACACGAACGCAGCCTTACTCCACTGCCGCCAGCCTTTGTACCGATCCGCACTGATCCATTCCACCAGTACATCTGTCTCTCCTACCACCTGCACATCTATTTCCGGACAGAGTTCCTCCATGAGACGCACCAGCTTCAGGCAGCTGATCACGCAGCGTTTTTCTCCTTCTTTCGGAAAATGGCAGACCTTGATGGCATTTAATTTTGCCGACAGTACTTTGTCCCGGCAACGGACCTCCGCTACATCCTTCAGAAATACATCCTGTGCCTGAACCTCCGCATTTCTGTCACATTTCAGATAAACCAACTGCTGTTTCATACTTATTGCACCGTCCTGTAAAATTCTGTTGCAAAATACAGCAGGGAACCGCATAATTTCCCCGCAGCCATACCTAAGATCGCCCATCCCAGACCATGCCGGAACGAAATCCTTCTCGCAAAAATAGGAATACTGTCCAGCATCTCCGCGATAGCCAGTGCCAGGCATCCGATAAACATCCCGGAAAATAATCCGAAGACTGCCTGTGCCGCTACCCCTGTTGCCATCCACAGCCTCATTTTCTCCGGAAACCGCTCCTGCAAAAAGCTCCCCCACTGACTGTATTCCGGAAAAACAGTAGCGAAACACCCTGCCAGCGTCCCAAAGATCACCATTTCTTCATACAGCAATACATAATGGGCCGTGTGCGTTTTCCCTGCGAATCTGGGGATCAGTCCCACCGCCACCAGCACCGTGAACACTCCCGCCGCCGACAGCAGACCGTAGCTGGCTCCTGCTGCTATAAGCAATAATTGTCTGATCAGCATTCCCGTTCCCCTTTCGTAAAGTTTCGCTTCCCGCAGTTATCGACCTTTCTTCAAAGAATTTTCTTCTGCACAAAATAGGATATCCCAAAAGCAAAAATCCTATGCGGATGGCATTTTCTTCAGGAGTGTGCTATACTACATTTGCTTGACGTGTAATCATCCTTTTTTTGAAAAAATATAATTATGAGAGGGTTATAGAACATGAATACAACAGATAATAAGGAAAATAATATAGAAATAAAGACAGAAACGCTTCCCGCGAAAAAAGTCTCCGCTTCTGAGACTCATCAATTGCATGTGGTGATTCACCCGGATATCAACGGCTTCGGACGCTTGTTCGGCGGACGACTGTTAGAATGGATCGACGAAGTAGCCGGTGCCACCGCCAGAAGACATTGCGGCAGAGATGCCACTACTGTAGCCATCGATAACCTGTATTTCAAATCCGGTGCCTATCTGAATGATATTATTGTGCTGATCGGCAAGGTCACCCATGTGGGACATACCTCTATGGAAGTACGTGTGGATACCTACCGCGAAGAGCAGGACGGCACCAGACACCCCATCAACCGGGCTTATTTTGTCATGGTAGCCATGGGCGACGATGGAAAACCCACCCCCGTTCCCGGTCTCATCTTAGAGAACGAGGGGGAACGCATGGAGTGGGATAATGCCATTAAGAGAAGAGAGTTAAGACTCGTACGCAAGAAGGAGGGATTCTAAGAGTCCCTCCTCCCCAGTTATCAGTTATCATTGATTATCTTTTTGTAATAATGTCCCTCATTTTCAAAAACATTATTCAAAAAGAACGCAATCTCTGAAGACACTTCTTCCACAAAAATCCTCCAGGGTTCGTTATGGGAAAAGCCATGATATAAAAGAAGCTTGCTGTGCGGAATGCATTCAACCGCACGTACCATAAGGTCCGGTCTGGAGATGGGATCTTCCGTTCCACCGATGAGAAGCGTGGGAATTGTAATCCCCTTTAAAAACGCCTGCGTATTTGCCTCATTCTGTAAATCTAAAAGCGGACGCTTATAATCGAGCTTCTTTTCTTCCGGTGATTGATGATCCAGCTGCTCTACGGCCATATATTCCTTATCCCGTCTCGCTCTTTCCATTACTGCAGGATCTTCAAAAGTCTCCGGTGGAATTTCCATTGGCTTTACTTTTTCCCCTCTTAAAATTCTCGTTCTATAGGATACAAATCCCTCATCAAGATTATAGGGTCCCGGAACTATTGCGACGAATGCATTCAATCTGTTCTGGTAATCCTTACAAAGATGCCATCCCGTTCCCGCTCCATGGGAATCTCCCGCATAGACGAATTTGTCAATTCCTTTTTTATCTGCAAAGCGGATCACATCTCCTGCCCAGATATCCCACCATCCGGCACCGTAATCAATATCTGAATGATCTGATTTTCCAAATCCACGGTTTGTAAGCAGATATACATGGTAGCCAAATTTGCACAAATCTCTGATGGAAGAATATCTTGGATAATCAATCATAGAACAAATGACCGTCTTGTCCCCTTCGCCATATTCTTCATAATGAATATGTACTCCTTCACTTATTTCTATCATTGGCATGATACATCTTCTCCTTTAATTAAATACACCCAATATTGCAAGTAACGTTACAATAACCCCCATCATAATTGCAAGCATCAACTGCTGGTTTCCGACTTTGCTTGAATACTTTTCAGGACAGCCGGTAATGCAGATTGCGCCTCCCATAGAATATGGAGAAATACTGGTTGCAATCATACCCATCTGTGATGCAACTATAATTGCTGCGCCGGATACCCCATAAGAAACAAGTGCCGGTGCCAGTGCAATAATCAGCGGTGTAATAACGCCACCGGATACAAACAGGCTTAAAAATCCGCATACTGCTGCAATGAAAGGAATAATCGCCGAAGCTGGCAAAGATCCAGACTCTAGCAGGGCTGAAATTGTTTCGGTCACTCCTAAGTTTCCTGCTTCTCCCATCAGCATTGCCATGCCACATACCATGATAATCAGTCCCCATGGAATCTGATTCTTAATTACATCATTGGTATCTGCTGCCTTGGTCAGGTGCATTGCAATGATTCCAAGTGCCGAAAGAACCTGAATAGTCAGATTTGCTTTCATCCACCCCGTTACGGGATTCGGAAGAATCAACTGAATCAGAGTAGGGATAATAAGTACAGCAATTACCGCTAAAATAATATACATAGTTTTTTTCTGTTCTTTAGTAATCTCAATTTTTTCGTCTCCGAGAATTTCCATCGACGTTTTAACCTTCCATCCTCCAAGTACAATGTAAGAAATGAGCATAAAGGAAATGTTGATGACACAGGTTACGACAAAGAGCTTTGTAAATCCTGCCTCTGCTGCTTCCATTCCGATGGATTCGCCAAACCATGAAGAAAATGTAGCATAATTGGTAAGCCAGGGTGCCCATGAGCCTGCACAAGTTGCCCAAAGCAAAATGGATGCCAGTACGGGAGGAAGCTTTGCTTCAATAATAAATGCAAATGCGATCGGAGTCAAAAATAAAATAATGGAATCTGTGGAAGCACCTGCAAAAGCCATTAAAAACGGAATTGCAAAGAAAAGTAGCGGTAACAGCCAGGGTGCACCTTTAAAATTCTTAAACAAATACTTTGTGATGCTCAACATCGTACCGTTTGCTGTCGCATATCCAAAAAAGAACGTAACCAAAAACATATTGACAAACAGCCTTGCTGAGAACAAATTTACCACACCGTTAACCCCAAGTCCGGTAATTGTCACACCAAAAATAAACGCAAAGCCAATGGCAATCAATCCCGCATTTATTTTCAACTTTTTACCGCCAAGTACGGAAATCAATATTGCCACGATAAATAATATCAATTTTACATACGTCATAAAATGAATGCCCTCCAAATTTATAGTTTATTTTCTTCCCGGGATATTGTAAAATTACAATATATAATTGCTAATTTCAATTATGTTTTTGGTATTTTTCACCTAACAGTTGCCTAATCAGCCTAATCATATCATGGGAGGGACAAATCAATATGTCAATTACGGCAAAAGAGCTGGCCCAATTATTAAATCTGTCAACCGCATCCGTCTCCGTAGCGCTTAACGGCAAACCTGGAGTCAGCACCGCAACCAGAAAAAGAATTCTCACAGCGGCTCATGAATATGGTTATGATTTTTCAGCTTCCACAAAAGAGGGAAAATTGACCGGCACGATTTATTATGTGAGATACGTCAGCTATAGCTCTCCCCAGGAAGCTCCGTTTTTCAGTTATCTCGCTTCTAGTCTGGATAAAGAAATACCTGCAAAAGGTTATAAATATAAAAGCATTAAAATTTTAGAAGATGCGGATTTTGATAACAATCTCGAAAAAATCAAGTACTCGGATTGCGCAGGCATTCTGCTGTTAGGCACGGATATCTCATCGGACCGGCTGAAAAGTTTTCTGGCATTAGGTTTTCCTCTTGTCCTTATGGACACCTGGTTCAACACTGTACCGGTCAATTGTGTAAAGGTGAATAATCTTCAAGGTGCCTACCTTGCGACAGAGTATCTGATCAAAAAATACAAATGTCAGCCGGGATACCTGCAATCATCACTCAGACTGTATAATTACGAAGAACGCTTTATAGGGTATACTCAAGCATTGGAGAAATACAGGATGTCTGTACGGAACAGTGATATTAATATCACGCTCCCTAATATGTACGGTGCCCAGGCTGATATGAATGATATTCTGATGTATAAAAACCAATTTGCCAGATGCTATATAGCCGATACGGATGCCCAGGCAGTCGGAGCAATGATGGCTTTTCAATCTCGAGGTTATAAAACACCTGAGGATATTGCTTTCGTCGGATTCGATAATTCGTTCTATTCAGAGAATTCCCATCCGGGTCTTTCCACAATCGATGCTTATCCATCCTGCATGGCGGAAGCATCTCTGAACAGACTTTTGGATATGATAAAAGGAGGATTCGATATTCCTGTAAAAATAGAAATCGGAACCTCCCTGATTGAGAGAGGTTCCGCCTGATAGCACTATCATTTTATTTTTAAAAGTCCCCAAACCAGATATTCAGATCCACTTCCTCATTGATGCCATCCACTGCACCTTTTTCGGTATACTGCCAAACCTTATAGGCATACGGATAATACAGATCATCATTATAGTAAGCGAACCACTTATCATACTGTTCCAGCTGTCCCAGATCCAGCATCAGTGTTCCCATCTCCATGTTGTGATAGATCATGGGCTTGTAGCCGGCATCCTGAACAGTCTGGCAGAACAATGCGGTCAGGCGGGTTCTGCCTTCCACAGACAGATCGTTGGCACGTCCCTTGCCGCCGCTTACTTTCTCCACATCGTAGACGATGGGAAGCTCAACATTGTAAGGCTTTATCTTCTCTAATACCAGATTCGCCTCTTCCAACAGTTCTGCATCCGTAATCGCCTGGGAATAGAAGTAGACACCTACTTTGATTCCTGCCTGTAATGCTCCCTTGATATTCTGTTCGAAATACTCGTCTTCCACAAGCTTCCCTTCGGTACCGTATCCTCTGAGGCCCACACGGATAAATGCGAACTCCACGCCATCCGCAGCGACTTTCGTCCAGTCGATATTGCCCTGATGCTTGGAGACGTCGATTCCCTTGTGGGATACCACCTGTCCGTCCTGCATATACTGCACTTCGCCGTCCTCTAAAATGTTCAGGTTCTCCAATGCATAGTCATTTTTCTGCAAATCCTCACGAATGGGCACGAAATTAAAGGTTCCGTTGCTCACCACGACCAGTTCACCCGGATAGTAGGGTCGTAAGGTCTCTACCATGGTCGTGCCGGAGGTCAGACCGTCACGGATCCCGGAGAGGATCTTGTTCTCTTCTTCATCCTCGGCCTGCTGCTTTGCTTCCGCTATCAGTGCGTCCACTTCCTCCTGCGTATAAGTCCTGGCAACCTCTGCCGTACTCTCCGTCTGACCGCCCGCTTCCGCTGCTGCTGCCAGATCATTTGCGTTATCCTGGAACTTGCTGTCGATCCAGGAATACAGGATTCCGGCAACATAGGTCACCAGCACCAGTACTAACAGACATCCGGTCATGACCAGAATCGATGCTATGGTGTTGTTTTTCTTACGCTTATTTGCTCTGTTCAGACGATCCTCGGAGATCCGTCCGTTTTCATTTTGTTTTTTCATAAGTACCCCTGCTCTCCTTTTGACCTGTTACAACATTTCTCTATTCTTATTATATAGATTTTCAAAAAGAAAGAAAGAGGAAAAATTATGTTTATGAATTCTTAATGAAATTTCGATTTATCCGGCCATCTCCCGCATTTCCCGCAATATCTTTTTCTCCAGGCGGCTGACCTGCACCTGACTGATCCCCAGGATCCCGGCGATCTCCGTCTGGGTCTTATTCTGAAAATAGCGCATACGGATCAACTCCCGGTCTCTCTCCGGAAGCTCCCCAAGCAGCTGTGCCAGCAGCATCTGGTCCAGCAGCCTGTCCTTCTCCACATCATTCTCCACCGCACTGCTGCTTCCCATGCTGGCTCCTACACAGCCGTGGGCCGCGGCCACCACCCGGTCCGCCAGGCACAGTTCGCTACCGTCCTCCTGCCCCACACTGCTATAGAGAGATTCCACCTCCGCTCCCGCTTCCATAGCCAGGATGATCTCTTCCTGACTCAGCTCTGCCTCTTTTGACAATTCCTGCAGTGTCGGTTCTCTGTGCAGGCAGCTCTGTAACCGCTGTCTTGCCAGCCTGACCTTCAGACCGTCCTCCTTGATGGTTCTGGACACTTTCAGTAACCCGTCATCCCGCAGAAACCGTTTGATCTCTCCGGTGATCATCGGAACGGCATACGTGGAAAACCGCACTTCCAGCTTCAGGTCAAATTTATCAATGGCTTTCATCAGACCGATGACACCGATCTGGAACAGATCCTCCGGGTCATAACCTCTCCCCAGGAATCGTTTCACGATATGGTGTACCAGTCCGAGATTTTTTTCGATCAGTACTTCTCTTGCTTCTTTATCTCCACTCTGTGATCTTCCGATGAGTACTGATACTTCTTCCATGCCTCAGTCCTCTTTTCCGATCCAGTCTCCGCAACGCATTTTTTTCCGCATATGTACCCGCGTTCCCTTACCGGGCGTACTCTCTACCTCCAGGTCGTCCATAAAAGCTTCCATAAAAGCAAACCCCATGCCGGAGCGGTCCAGTTCCGGTTTCGTGGTAAATAAAGGTTCCATGGCTTTCTTAATATCCTCGATTCCCTTTCCCTGATCTGTGATCTCGATGGATAACACATCTCCATCCAGGACACAGTGCATCCGCACTTTTCCCGGATGGACGATGCTGTACGCCGGAATGCTTTCCCCATGCCTGCTGTACCCTGCGAGATTTTCATAACCGTGGATAATTGCATTGGTCACCGCTTCCGACACCGCGGTCTTGATATCCGCCAGTTCCTCCAGCGTCGGATTCAGATGGGTGATGAATGCCGCCACTGCCACTCTGGCAAAGCTTTCATTGCAGGAAACCGCATCAAATACAATCTCCATTTCATTCCGCTTCCTCTGTTTATGATACTGTACATCCTCTCTTTCCTCTGTCAGTTGCACTTCTTCCCTCTCTGCCACCATGTTCTCCTCATTTCTGCGCCTATCATTGCACTGTTTTTCATATTTTTTTGCATGATTTCTTTCATATTCTGTGATTTTCGACAATATCTTTGCTCCGCCTCTCTTATCCCGGCAGGATCTCAACGATTTTATGAAGTCCCGACATCCGGAAAATACGCTGGATCTGCCGATCCGTATGGATCGCATAGACATGGCCTCCGAAGCAGGAAATCTTGCGATATCGTCCCATAATAATTCCGATCCCCGAAGAATCCATAAATCGGGTATCTTCAAAATCAAACACTACATTTTCCACATTTTCCCTGACCAGAAGCCTGTCCGCCCCTTCACAGATATAGGAGGCTCTGTGGTGATCCACTTCCTCCGGCATACGCACCATCAGGCAATTATCAATGATCTGAAAGTCTTGAAAATCTTCCATATTTCCTCTCATTCTGCTGTTGCACAGCGTTTCTTCATTATTGTTATAGAAAAGAGGTCGGGGTCAAAAGCCCCCGACTTTGATGCCTACGAATTGCTCCGTGCTACGCACTCCCACAATTCTACCCTCTATTCGCATATCGTGGGATTATCATCCCACTTTTATGCTCATATCGGGGCGGGTCCTAAGGTCTTTCACCCACCTATGAGCAAGCTCATGTGGGCTTAGACCTTTTGACCCTGGCATCATAAAAAAAGAGAACCTGCCTCTTGTAGCAAGTTCTCTTTCGTGTATTGTGTAATTGTCTGATGGTATGTTTTAAATTCCGTTACTGTGCGGTATTTTCTGCCAGTTGGGAACGATATCTCTGCGCACTTCTGGCCGTCTCGGTCTCCGGGAACAGCTCTATGATCTTATCATAGGTGGTGATTGCATTCTGTGCGTCATCGCTCTTGCGGTAGGAATTCCCCAGGCTCAGCCACGCATCCTTGTTCGTCTCATCATAGATCACCGCCTTGGACAGATTCTCGATAGCCGCTTTATAATCCTCACTGCGGTATGCATTATAACCTGTCTCATAGTACTGCGCCGACAGCTGAGGGCCGATCAGTCCAAGCAATGTCTTGTACAGCTTCTGGAACGCTTCGGAGGTGTCATCCACATTCACAGAAGCGGAAATCGTCTCCAGGTTCGCCGCGGTCTGTGTAATATCCTGTGTCTCCAGATAAGTGGTTGCTGCTGCCAGCAGGCTGTCGATAGTCTGTAAGGTTCCATCGGCTCCCACATATCCCTGAAGCTCCTGATTCAGGGTATCATTCTCCGTCTGCAGTGCTTCCATCTGTGTCTCCAGCTCCTGGATCCGGGAAGTCTTGGTATCTAACTGGTTGCCGATATCGGCAATGGTCTTCTGTGCCTCATTATTCGCATTGGACACTGCCGCCGGAACCACCAGGAAATACATTACCGCCAGACCGATGACCAGTCCGATGGCAATATTGATCAGGGAAGAAATTCCCGCGCTCTTCTGTTCCTTTACATTCAACGGTTGTATGATGATCTCGTTATCACTCTGGTAGCGCACCGCATCATCCTTTTTACGCCGGCCGGTCTGTTTGCTGTTCTCATCCGGGGTCAGCTGCGTCTCCACTTCCTTCAGATAACGGAGCGTCAAAGTATTATTGCGGTCAATATCCATGCACTTATGCAGTTCTCTCTCTGCACGGTCCCACTGTTCGCTGTCCATATAGAGCAGTGCCAGAAGCTGATGTGCCCGGATGAACTTCGGGTTCAGGGATAACACCTTTTTCAGCTGGATGATGGCCAGGTCTTTGCTGTCCTGATTGCAATCGTCGTTTCGCTTGTTTCTTCAACAAGTGTGTAATAAATATTATCACCGACTTTGGAAATACTGCCTCCGCATCCAGTAATCTTTTCCGAATCGTTTATAAACGTGGACGGAAGATCATATTCCTTGCCCCATTCATCGACATATGCCTTAATCGAGCCGTCGTTCATGCGATATACCCTGAGCCTCTCACTATCGCAGAATCTTTCCTTGATGTCGGACGGCACATTTTCCGAAATCGTTTCAGCAACTGACGTTTCAGAATTATCCTTTTGCCCTTCAATGGTGTTACAAGCCGAAAGAAGCAACAAAAGCGCCATGATTATTGAAAACACAATGCTTATTTTCATATTGTTCTCCTTTTGTAATAATATGCATTGGATGCTACGTCGCTATTATAACATGATATTCTGCATTTGTCAATACTTTTTATTATGTGGCGTAAATCAACATGTTGACATATTTCGAGCGTAATGGTGTCATTCGGAGTCAATCCCCGCATATACAACACAATATTGCATGCAGTGAAAAAAGCGAAATTTTTCAATGAAGATTTATGCCGCACACAAAAAAACGGAGCTGCGACCACAGCTCCGAGTCTTGGATATTCATCTTCTGATTGGCAAAACAGCTATGCTGACGAAATCCCGGCTCCAATTGGGACGAAAAACAGCAATGTACGCCTCTCTGTCGACCAGCATCCATATGCCGAACGCGACCGCAAGCACGGCGACGCAAGACAAAGCGATGATAAGTTTCTTGTTCATCAGACACCTCATTTTTTCGGGATGTTTACTACACAGACACTGCAAAAATCGCTGCCCGAACGCTTCTTCGGCTTGATTCCGAGCGTTTCGTAATACTCATCGGTAAAAGGAATTTTCGAATAATCAAAGTTATTATAAAGAGCCATAACGCTGTCATACGGCGAGCCTTCAAGCGGCTTAACGTCAAACAGCTTCACAAGCTCCTCAAGCTCCGCCGTAACCGAAGGCGACAGGTGTGCATTCTCCGCGCTGAGCTGCCTTTCAAACGTCTCCTTTGTCATCGAAGGAA
>ERZ827423.2162-NODE-2162-length-16354-cov-54.273146_pt1 | contig 16354 bp, 10 predicted proteins | sample MGYA00519775_ERZ827423 | MGnify/ENA primary metagenome ERZ827423 (study PRJEB31778, sample SAMEA3449296) | human gut metagenome | biome: human gut; feature: human-associated habitat; material: faeces | place: United Kingdom | collected 2010/2012 ...
GCCAGTGCGCGCCGCGAAGCAAGTGCCCTTGGGGTACTCCTCGGAATGACAGGGGCGGGGTTTATCGGCAAGCGCAGCGCGGCCGGCAGCGAAGCTGCCGGCCGCGCTGCGCTTGACAAAGCCCTCCGCCTACCGTACAATCCTATAGTAACAGACACCGGAGGGAGGGCGGCACATGGCGCGGACAATGAGGCTGACGGCAATTTTGTCGCTGGCGGGGACGCTGCTCCTGTCCGCCCTGTACAGGGCGACATCCGGCGGCATCTGGCTCTCCCTTGCCATTACCTGCGGCACGGTGGCGTATCACATCATCATGCGGCTGCTGGTGGGGCTTGCGTTTAACGCGGGGATGCAGAACCGCGCGAATTACACAAGCCGCTGGTACCAGGTGAGCCGCCGGGAGATGGCGGTGTACGAGAAGCTGAAGGTCAAGCGCTGGAAGCGCGGCATGCCCACCTACGACCCGTCCCTGTTCGACCCTCGGACGCGCACATGGGAGGAGATCGTGCAGGCTACCTGTCAGGCGGAGCTTGTCCACGAGACGATCGTGGTGCTGAGCTTCCTGCCCATTGCGGCGGGCGTGCGGTTCGGAGCCTATCCGGTGTTCATCATCACCTCCGTTCTGGCGGCGGCGTGCGACATGGCGTTTGTCATTATGCAGCGATACAACAGGCCGCGGCTTATAAAGCTGATGGAGCTGCAGAAGCGCAAAGCGCCGACGGGAGAGTAGGGGGCGGCGTCCCCGACGTCCCGTTTCGTAGGGGCGGACGACTCTGTCCGCCCTGTGCAACAGCCTTGTGGCATTTTAACACAAAAAGAGCATGACCGTTCCGGTCATGCTCTTTCGGCTTCAGGTTGCTTTCTTGTCCAGAATATACACCGTGACGTTGCGGCGTCCCCAGTTGTAGCAGTCGCCCTTGGAGGGGAACCACAGATCCACGATGTTGCCCTTGATGGCGCCGCCGCAGTCTAGCGCGGTGCCCATGCCGTACACGCGGCGGCCGTTGGTGGTCTGGATGAACATCTTGGTGTAATAGGGGATCACCTTGGGGTCCACGGCCACGGTGCCCACGCCCACGCGGGCGCCTACCGCCGTTGTCCACGCCGCGCCGCCGCTGCCGCCGCTGTAATAGGCGGTGGAGGAGCAGGTCATGACCTTGCTGTATGTCATGGTGTCGCCGGAGGCAAACAGCAGATAGCCGCCCTCGCCCTCCTCGTTGGGGAAGTCCTTCTCAATGGTGTCGCCCTCGGCCACCTCATAGACCCGCGTGCCGTAGAGTACCAGCTGGGCGTGGGAGGTGTCGTGACTGGCGCCGATATACTTGGTGGACACCACCTCGCCGCTGACCACCGTGTCCTCGTACGTCTCCACGATCTGACCGGTGATGCCCTTGCGGATGACCTCCTCCGTGCCCTTGTCCATCAGCGGATCGGGTATGCGGATGATCTTGAAGTCCGTCTCCACCACCACATAGTGCTGGTAGGTGAGGGTGTGACTGATGCGGATGGAGGGCTGGTCGCCGGTGACGTTCAGCTCCACCATTTCGTCCTCGCCCAGACGGACGCCGCTGCGCTGCAGCAGGGAGGACAGGCGCTCGGCCTCGGTGGTGAGGGTGCAGGTGTCCTCGCCGTGGGTGATGGTGACGGTGCGCCCCGGCTGGAGCAGCAGCTGCATGGACTTGTCGCCCATGCTGCGGCGCAGCAGCAGATCGTCATAGGTGCGCTCCGCGCTGCGGTCGTCCAGCACATGGGGACCGTCGCTGTCCACCACGATGCAGATGGCATCCATGGTGCGGACAGGCTCTGTGGCGGCTGCCACGGTAAAGACCACGGCGGTGGCCGCGATCATGGTGATGATGCGGAGAGATACATGGTCACGCATAATGTCGCGCAGCTCCTTCAGCTCTGGGGCGTGCAGCACTCGGCGGCAGCCGGTCACAAGACGGCTGCGGCAGAACCAACGCCAGTTTTCCCGCGCGTCGGTGGCCACGGCGTCCCATGTCCAGGCAAGGCAGTGACCCACCGCCCGGACGCCGGAGATCACAGCCCGCGCCGCGATATAGGGTGCATCGTGGATGGCCTGGCACACGGTGACAGGCGTGATGCGGCGGCGCGGATGCTTCTGTTGTGTGGCTGATGTTTGTCCCATAGTACCTCGCAGTATAGCCGCCGGAGGGGAATGCTAAACAGGGGCGGCTATAGAAATTGAAACAATTTGTAACTTTTGTTACCATTTGGAAATACCTGTGGAGTATAGCATTATCTGCCGGGTTTGTCAAGTTTTGGGGGATACGGCGGGAAAAAGAGAAACTTTTTCCCGGCTTTTCGTTGCGCGGCGGGGAAAAAGATGGTACAATGGCGGCAATGTGCAAATGAAGGAGACATACCATGGATCTGTGTGACCGGAATGATATACAGGCGCTGCTGGCGCGGCACGGGTTCCGCTTTGCCAAGTCGCTGGGACAGAACTTCCTCATCCGGGGCGATGTGGCGGAGGATATCGCGGCGGCCGGGTGCGTGAGCGGCTGCGGCGTGCTGGAGGTAGGCCCCGGCATCGGGGCGCTGACGGTGCAGCTGGCGCGGCGGGCGGAGAAGGTGGTGTCGGTGGAGCTGGACAAGCGGCTGCCGCCGGTGCTGGCGGAGACGATGGCCGGCTATGACAACTTCTCGCTGATCGAGGGCGACGTGATGAAGCTGGATCTGGCGGCGGTGGCGGCGGAGCGATTCGCCGGGCTGCGGCCGGTGTTGTGCGCCAACCTGCCCTATAACATCACCACGCCGTTTCTGACCGCCTGTGTGCACGCGGGCTGCTTTGAGCAGCTGACGGTGCTTATTCAGAAGGAGGTGGCGCAGCGGATCTGTGCCCGGCCGGGAACGGGGGACTACGGCGCGTTCACGCTGCTGATGCAGTACTACACCGAGCCGGAGCTGCTGTTCACGGTGCCCAACACCTGCTTCATGCCGCCGCCCAAGGTGACGTCCGCCGTGGTGCGGTGCGTGACCCGGCGGGAGCCGCCGGTGCAGGTGAAAAGCGAGGAGGCCTTCTGGCGGACGGTGCGCGCGGGCTTTGCCCTGCGGCGCAAGACGCTGGTGAACAGCCTGCAGACGGGGTGGCAACTGCCCAAGGAGCGGCTGACGGAGATCGTGACCGCCTGCGGCCTTTCGCCCACCGTGCGGGGCGAGGCGCTGGGTCTGGAGGAATACGCGCGTCTGGCAGATGCGCTGGCGGAGGAAGCGTAGGGGACGGTGTCCCGGCGCCCCGCACGGGAATCCCCGATAGACGTTTGTAGGGGTGGACGACTCTGTCCGCCCCGTCAGCGAGGCGCGCAGCGCCGCGGCAATTCGTCCCCCTTCCACAAATCTCCGCCAAAATCACAACAACTCCCTGCCAAATTTTGTGCACCTATCCAAAATATGAAAATTTTGCCGGAAACGGTTGCGGATGGTATTCGAAGGTGCTATATTTAACCCATACATCGTAAATATACTATATACGGACACCCATGGGTGTCTCGCTTTGCCGCCTTCGGCGGCAAAGCAGATAGCGTATTTACGAAATCTAATTTTACATGGGAGGGTTCTTAAATGAACAACAACCAAAAAGCGACAAAGCGCGCACTGCTGACCAGCGTTATGGCACTGGTCATGTGTGTGGTCATGCTGGTCGGGACAACGTTCGCCTGGTTTACAGATACAGCGTCCACCGGCGTGAACAAGATCGTGGCCGGTAATCTGAAGGTGGATCTGGAGTATGCAAAAGCATGGGATGAGGAAGGTGCTCCTATAGCGTGGGAAAATGTCACAGAAGACACCAAATTGACTTTCAGAACTATAGATAACAGAGCTGCGGACAAGATTTTCTGGGAGCCAAACTGCACCTATAAGCTGCCCGAGCTGCGCGTTGTCAATAACGGCAATCTGGCTATCAAGTACAAGATGGCTATCAATGGCATCAACGGCGATGCCGAGTTAAATCAGGTGATTGACTGGACGTTCAACGGTGTGAATATGGACACTGATTACGTTCTGACTCCTGCGCAAAAATATTCGGATATTATTACAATTTCCGGCCATATGCAGGAGAGCGCAGGCAATACCTATATGGGTAAGACGATCGAGAATATCTTTATCAAGGTATATGCTACACAGGCGGCCAGTGAATATGATAGCATCAACAATACATACGATCAGAATGCAACGTACCCTGAGGACGTTACCTCCGGCGGCACTATCGAGACAGGTGCTACTACCTATGCTGAATTGAAAAACGCTATTGCTCTTCTCGGAAGGAACAACCTTACCCTGAATATCGGTGCGGATATCGCCATTCCGGCAGGTGAGACATGGACGCCCATCAGCGTGGATGGCAGCGTGGGTAACGGTACACTGACTATTAACGGAAATGGGCACACGATTACCGGCCTGAACGCGCCGCTGGTTGCGAATACTTGGGCTGGCAAGTCCAACTGCATCATCAAGGGACTGACCTTGAAAAACGCCAATATCACAGTTGACGAGAACGATGAACAGGAGAATGTCGGCGTTGGTGCGTTTATCAGCGTCCCCTCTGCATCCGAAACCATTATTCTCGAGGACTGCAAACTGATTAATTCCACCGTCAAGGGGGGACACTGGGCAGGCGGCCTGATTGGTGTCTCCGGCGGCTACAATGGTAGCGATGGTCCCGTCTTTGAAAATGTGACCATCAAGAATTGCTCTGTTACGGGCAGCACCATTGAGTCCAAGGGTTCTGTCGGTGCTATCTTCGGGCATGCAGCGTGGGATAATGCAACCCATGTGGAGATTACCGGTTGCACAGTGACCGGCAATACTGTAACGAGCACCGGTTCTTCCAACAATAAGGCGGGCTCCCTGATGGGCACGGTTGGCTGCGCAGGGAACAATGCGGTTAATAACGCCTTGGAGCCTCATGCCGATCCGGGTGTATTTGTGACCAGCTGTAATGTGAGCAACAACATTGTAACTTCCAACGGAACGACCATCGATGAGGTATACGGCCGTCAAGGGTCGACGGGCGGCAAATTGGTTGTTGACGGCGTGACTAAGTGCCAGTAAGATTCACAACCCTTTATCCATCACTGTGTTGACGTTCCCCGCGGTTCCCGCTTGTAAAAGCGGCGAATATAACCCTCCTCCGTCTGTGCGATACATGGACGGAAAGCGCGGCGCCCCATCCGGGGCGCCGCGTTGTTTTTTTGGGGGGGGGTATGCACCTGTAGGGCGGGACCCATGTGTCCCGCCGAAAAATGCGTACCCGGCGGCGGGGCACGCGGGCCCCGCCCTACGGGACGGTATGTTGAACCGCGCGAAACGGGACGTCGTACCCCAAGGGCATTTGTTCCGCTGCGCTCCACTGCAGGACGCCGTCCCCTACGGGCTTTTATCCTGTGATCTCCACGCGGGTGCCCTCGCTATCCAGCACGCAGCTCTCATAATAGCCGTCGCCGGTGACGCGGGGCAGGCTGACCACCGGATAGCCGTCCTGTGCCAGACGCGCCGTCAGCGCGTCCACCGCCGGGCGGCTGCCTACATGGATGGCAATGTGATCCAGGCCGCGGAAGCGTCCCTCCGGGCGCGGCGTGACCTCGTCCCACGCCATCAGCTCCAGCTGCCCGCCCTCCGGGAACGTGAGAAAATAGGAGCGGAAGCCCGTCCGGGGATTGTGATAGAGCGCCCCGGCGGTGCAGTCAAAATACCGGGTGTAGAAAGCCCGCGCCCGCTCCAGGTCGGCTGCGAACAGGGCTGTATGTGCCAAACGCATGGCCATATCCTCACTTTTCCAGATGCACCGACCACCGCCCCATGCGGAAGAAGGGGTTCGTCTCCGTGGGCGTCAGCCCGGAGAACACGCCCTCGGTGGTGAGCACCGACAGGGATTTGAAGCAGACGGGCGCAAAGGGCGCTGTGTCCAGCAGGTGCTCCCACAGATCGTGGAGCGCGGTATTCCGGCTGTCGCCCTCCGCCGTGCGGCACAGCGACAGCAGCCGCTCCGTCTCCTCGTCGCCCCAGCCGCCGTAGTTCAGGGAGCCTTCCCAGCCCACCAGCGCCGACACGTCCCAGTCGGCGGTCAGGCGGCACTCGCCGTAGTACAGGTCGAAATTGCCGTCCTGCAGCCGCGAGAGGAACGTGTCCCACGGCACGGCGTCCACCGTCACCGTCAGCCGCTGGTTGGACAGGGAGAACGCGACCTCCTCGGCGGCAGTGACCTTGAAGCTGTTCTCCTGGTTCACCAGCAGCGTCAGCGTCCGGGGCTTTTCGTTTTCGCGGGGCTCGCCCAGCGCCTCGTTCAGGGCGCGGGTGTAGGCGGCGGCGCTGTAAGCCGTCTCCAGCGCGGTGTCATAGCCGCTGTAAGCGGGGGAGGCGGGCAGCTGCGCCGCCGTGCCCTGCCCCAGCAGGCAGGAGGAGACGAGGGTCGCCCGGTCGATGCCCGCGCTCAGCGCCCGGCGCAGCGCCGGATCCTCCAGCGCCGTGCGGCGGGTGTTCATGCCGATGAACTGCATGACGGGGGTGGGGATCTCAGTGTAATCGCCGCTGCCGGAGACGCCGGTGCCGTCGCTGGCGGTGAGATCCAGCACCAGCAGCTGTATCTCGCGGGAGGAGAAGGCGTACAGCGCGGAATCCCGATCCTTGCAGTGCTGAAGGCGTATCTCGGTCAGGGGCACGGCGGCGTCCTGCCACCAGAGGGTGCTGGCGGTCAGGTACGCGCCGCCATCGTCCTGCGCGAAGACGTAGGGGCCGCTGCCTACGGGCACCGCGCGGCTCTCCGTGCCCGATTTGACCACGGGGATGTCCAACCGGCAGGGCAGGGTGCTCAGCGGACGGGATAGCCAGATCATCACCGCGCCGTTCCGCGCCGCCACGCCGGTCACGTCCTCCAGCCGCTGGGCGTACCGGGCGCTGGTGCGCGCCCGCTCCAGTGTGGCGGCCACGTCTTGGGCGGTGACGGCAGAGCCATCGGAAAACAGGGCGTCCGCCCTGATGCGGATCGTCCAGACAAGGCGCTGGCTGTCGTACTCCCAGCTGTCCGCCAGCACCGGCTGGGGCTGGAACTGCTGATCCAGCGCAAACAGCCCCTCGTACAGCAGCGCGCCCACCGTCTGCTGTACCGTGTCCGTGGCGGTGACGGGATCCAGCGTCTCGCCGGAGACGTAGGGCAGGGTCAGGGCGGTCAGCGGCTCCGGCTCCGGCTCGTCGTTTTCCGTCTGATAGAAGCTGGACAGCTCGCCCAGCGGGTCGTCTGCCGCCTCCCAGTCGGAGCAGCCGGTGGTGCACAGCAGCACCAGCGCCAGCAGCAGGCAGAGAAGGGAACGTTTCATAGCGTGTCCTCCCGGAGGGCGATCAGCGCGGCCTGCTCGCCGCGGCGCAGCCCCATTTTCCGGTGGCTCCAGTAGAGATCGGGGCGGCAGGCGGTGCAGTGGCTGCACACGTCGATGCGCGTCACCCCGGCCTTTTGCAGCCACAGGGCGTTGACGGCCTTCAGGTCGATGTGCCACTTGCTGCCGTTCCAAACCATGAACGGCTCCGCCGCAGCGCCCAGCGTGGCGCGCAGCGCCTCCGGCACGTCGCTGTCCGTCTCGAAGCAGCACTGGCCGATAGCGGGCCCCACGGCGGCGCGGATGTCCGCCGGGTCGCAGCCATAGTCCTGCGCCATGACCCATACCGTCTCCGCGGCGATGCCGGCGGCGGTGCCCCGCCAGCCGGCGTGGGCGGCGCCGATGACCCGGCGCACCGGGTCGTGGAGCAGCAGCACGTTGCAGTCGGCGGAGAACACGATCAGGGGGATGCCCGGCACGTCGGTCACAAGGCCGTCGGCGCTGTCGTAATCCTGCGGACGCCACAGACCCTTGCCGCAGTCCTCCGCCGTGACCCGGCGCACGTCGCTGCGGTGTACCTGCCGGCTGAGCACCGCCCGCTGTACGTCCGTATCCAGCGCGGCGCACAGGCGGCGGAAGTTCTCCTGCACGTTGGCAATGTCGTCGCCCCGGCGGTCGTCCAGATTCAGGCTGTCCCACGGGGCGGGGGATACGCCGCCCTTCCGGGTGGAAAAGCCGTGGGTGACGGCATCGTTTTCCAACACGTCGGAGGTCAGCCAGACCAGATCGTTTTTCGTGTGGGTGTGGAACATAGCGTCTCCTTCCGGAGGGGGACGGGGCGTCGGGGACGCCGCCCCCTACATTAAGATGGGACGGGCGGCGGCTTCAGCCGCCGCCCGTCATTTTACAATGCCTCGCAGAGTTTGCGTCCGCAGACGCAAATAAAATCAAATCCATTTTCGGCGGCGGCGTGTACGTCGCCGAAAATTCTTCTCGGCCTGCAAACGTGCGCGTGCGCGACTTTGACGCGCACGTCGTGCGCTGCAGCAGGCCGCAGCCCGCTCAAACGACAGCCCAGCGAAGCGGGTGTCGTTTGAAGTTACTCAGGAGTGGTATTCCTTGCAGGTGCACTTCTTCCACTTCAAGCCGCTTCCGCAGGGGCACAGGTCGTTGCGCCCCACCTTGACGACCTTCTTGGGCTGCTTCTTCACGGTGCCGTCGCCGCCCACGTTCTCGGTCATGCCGCTGGCCACGCGCTCGCGCTTGACTTCCTCGTTCTGGCGCAGGCGGACGGAGTACAGACGGCGCACCGTCTCTTCCTTCATGGCGTCGATCATTTCCTCGAACATCTCCAGGGACTCCTTCTTGTAGGCGTCCACCGGGTTGGTCTGGGCGTAAGCCCGCAGACGGATGCCCTGCCGCAGATCCTGCATGGCGTCGATGTGCTCCATCCAGTACTCATCCACCACACGCAGCAGCACCACGCGCTCCAGCTCGCGCATGACGGGCGGGGTGATCTCCTGCTCCTTCTTCTCGTAGAAGTCGGCGGCGGCCTTGGTGAACATGTCGATGAAGTCGTCCTCCGTCAGGGTGGACAGCTGGCTCTCGTCGATCTTCACCGTGTACTTGGTGAAGTATACGCCCTCCACGCTGCGCAGCAGCTCGCGGCACTGTGCCATGTCCAGATGCGCCTGCCCCATGAAGGCGCTGCGCACCTGATGACCGATGGCGCTCTCCATCATGCCCATGATGATGCCCTTGACATCCATGCCGTCCAGCACCTGCTTGCGCTGGCCGTAGATGATCTCGCGCTGCTTGTTCATCACGTCGTCGTATTCCAGCACGGATTTACGCGCCTGGAAGTTGCGGCTCTCCACCGTGGTCTGCGCCTGCTCGATGGCGCGGGACAGCATCTTGTTTTCGATGGGGGTATCCTCGTCGATGTTCATGCGCTCCATCAGGTTGGTGACGCGGTCGCCGCCGAACAGACGCATGAGGTCGTCCTCCAGCGAGATGTAGAACCGCGTTTCGCCGGGGTCGCCCTGACGACCGGCACGGCCGCGCAGCTGGTTGTCGATACGGCGGGAGTCGTGCCGCTCGGTGCCGATGATGAACAGGCCGCCGGCCTGCCGCACCTTGTCGGCTTCTCCGGCGATCTCCGCCTTGTGCTGCGCCAGCTTGTCGGCAAACAGCTTCCGGGCGTCCAGTATCTCCTGGTTGTCCGTCTCGGCGTAGCCGGTGGCCTCAGCGATCAGCTCGTCGGAAAGCCCGGCCTTGCGCAGGTCATTCTTGGCCATGTACTCGGCGTTGCCGCCCAGCATGATATCCGTACCACGGCCGGCCATGTTGGTGGCCACGGTCACGGCGCCGAACTGACCGGCCTGCGCCACGATCTCCGCTTCCTTCTCGTGGTTCTTGGCGTTCAGCAGGTTGTGCTTGATGCCCTCGCGGGTGAGCATCTTGCCCAGCAGCTCGTTCTTCTCGATGGACACGGTGCCCACCAGCACGGGCTGCCCCTTGGCGTGGCACGCCTTTACCTGCTGGATCACGGCGCGGTACTTGCCGTTTTCGGTCTTGTACACGCTGTCCTCGTTGTCGATACGGGCGATGGGGCGGTTGGTGGGGATCTCGATGATATCCAGCGCGTAGATGGTGGCGAATTCCTCCTCCTCCGTCAGCGCCGTACCGGTCATACCGGACAGCTTGCGGTACAGGCGGAAGTAGTTCTGGAATGTGATGGTGGCCAGCGTCTTGCTCTCCCGCTGGACGGACAGGTGCTCCTTGGCTTCGATGGCCTGATGCAGACCCTCGGAGTACCGGCGGCCGAACATGAGGCGGCCGGTGAACTCGTCCACGATCACCACCTCGCCGTCCTTGACCACATAGTCCACGTCGCGCTTCATGATGCCGTGGGCTTTGATGGCCTGGTTGATGTGGTGGGCGATGGTGCTGTTCTCCGGGTCGGACAGGTTGTCCAGATGGAAGAACTCCTCCGCCTTCTTGATGCCGCGGGCGGTGAGGGTGCAGCTCTTGCTCTTCTCGTCCACCACATAGTCGGCGTCGATGTCGGTGGCTTCCTCCTCCTTGTCGTCCGTCTCCACCACCACGAACTTCTTCAGCCGGGCGGCGAACATCTCCGCCATGTCGTACAGCTGGGTGGCTTTCTCGCCCATGCCGGAGATGATCAGCGGCGTGCGGGCCTCATCGATCAGGATGGAGTCCACCTCGTCCACGATGGCGAAGGCGTGACCCCGCTGCACCTGCTCGGAGGCGTACAGCGCCATGTTGTCGCGCAGGTAGTCGAAGCCCATCTCGTTGTTGGTGCCGTAGGTAATGTCGGCGGCGTAGGCCTTCTGGCGCTCCTCCTTCTTCATGTCGTGGATGATCAGACCCACGGTCAGACCCAGGAAGCGGTGAACCTTGCCCATCCACTCGCTGTCGCGCTTGGCCAGATAGTCGTTGACGGTGACGATATGGACGCCCTCGCCGGTCAGGGCGTTCAGATAGGCCGGCAGCGTAGCCACCAGCGTCTTGCCCTCACCGGTCTTCATCTCGGCGATGCGCCCCTGATGGAGCACGATGCCGCCCACCAGCTGCACGGGGTAGGGGCGCATGCCCAGCACGCGGTCGGCGGCCTCCCGCACGGTGGCGAAGGCCTCCGGCAGGATGTCGTCCAGCGTTTCGCCGTTGGCCAGACGCTCCTTGAACTCCGGAGTCTTGGCCTGCAGCTGGACATCCGTCAGCTTTTTATAGTCCTCCTCCAGCGCGGTGATCTTGTCCACGATGGGGTAGATGCTCTTCAGCTCCCGCTGGCTGTAGGTGCCGAAAACCTTGGTAAACAGTCCCATATATCTGTATCCTTTCTGCTTCTGAGGATTTTGTACATAGCAATACTAATAGAGTATACCACACTCTTTTGTCTAATGCAAAAGAATTTCTGTGAACAGTTGTCGGGCAGACGCACCGGTTTGCGGTTGTGCAAAGGAGGAAAACGTGGTATACTGAACAACAGTAAGAAGCAACCCCACCCCCACAACGAAAAGAAGGAGTTTACGCCATGAAGCTGAGTTTTTACGGTGCAGACCGGTGCGTCACCGGCAGCTGCCACTGTCTGGAGGTCAACGGCAAGCGGATATTGGTGGACTGCGGCCTGCAGCAGGGAAGGGACGAGGTGGACAACACCGCGCTGCCCTTCCATCCCGGCAGCATCGACGCGGTGCTGGTGACCCACGCCCATATCGACCACTCCGGCCGCATCCCCATGCTCATCAAGAACGGCTTTCAGGGGAAGATCATCACCACCCGGCTCACCGCCGACCTGCTGGATATCATGTTACAGGACTCCGCCCACATTCAGGAGCAGGACGCGGAGTATCAGAACCGCAAGAACAAGCGCGCCGGCCGCCCGGAGATAGAGCCGATCTACACCGTGGCCGACGCCCTGCGCGTCCGCGAGTTCGTCCAGACCTGCGAATACGGGCAGGACGTGCCGGTGGTGGACGGCGTAACGGCGCAGTTCATCGACGCCGGACATCTGCTGGGCAGCGCCAGCATCAGGCTCATCTGCCGGGAGGGGGACGAGGAGCGCACCATCGTGTTCTCCGGCGATATCGGCAACGTGGATCAGCCCATCATCCGCGACCCGCAGTTTTTCACCAGCGCCGACTATGTGCTGACGGAGTCCACCTACGGCGACCGCAACCACACCGAGGTGTGGAGCTACACCGACGAGCTGGCGGAGATCATCGACGAGACGCTGCGCAAGGGCGGCAACGTGGTCATCCCCTCCTTCGCCGTGGGCAGAACGCAGGAGCTGCTGTACTTCATCCGGGAGATCAAGGACAAGGGGCTTGTCACCTCCGTGAAGGATTTCCCCGTGTATGTGGACAGCCCGCTGGCGAAGAAAGCCACCACCATCTTCTGCGGCGACCTGCGGGGCTATCTGGACGACGACGCGCTGGCGCTGGTGCAGGACGGCACCCACATGTTCAACTTCCCCGGCCTGCACCTGACGGAGACGGTGGACGAGTCCAAGCTGCTGAACATGGACAAGACGCCCAAGGTCATCATCTCCGCCTCCGGCATGTGCGATGCGGGGCGCATTCGCCACCATCTGAAATACAACCTCTGGCGCGCCGACAGCGCCGTGGTGTTCGTGGGCTTCCAGTCTCCCGGCACGCTGGGGCGCAACCTGCTGAACGGCGCCGAGAGCGTGCGGCTGTTCGGCGAGGATATCGCCGTCCGCGCCAAGATCGTCAACTTCCAGGGGCTTTCCTCCCACGCGGATCACGACCATCTGATCGACTGGATCAAGCACTTTGATCCGGCCAGGACCACCCATGTGTTCGTGGTGCACGGCGACAGAGATGTGGCGCCGGTGTATGCCGACACGGTGAAGTCCCTGGGCTTTGCCGCCCACGCGCCCCAGTACACCGAGGAGTACGACCTGATCGCCGACAAGCAGCTCTCTCCCGGCTATCTGCCGGAGCGCAGGACCCGCGCCTACGAGGGCGCGCCCAAGACCACCGGCGCGTATCAGAGACTGGTGCAGCTGGGCGACATGCTCGTCGGCCTTATCCGCCGCAGCAAGGGGCGGGACAACAAGACGCTGGCCGCCTTTGCCGAGGCCATCAGCAAGCTCATCAGCAAGTTCGAGTTCTGACCCATGCCGGAGAAGAACAGAACATACCGCGCCCGTATCGAGGGCTATACCTCCGAGGGGCTGGGCGTGGCGCGTATCGACGGACAGGCGGTGTTCGTCCACCGGGCGCTGCGGGGCGAGGACTGCGACGTGCTCATTCTCAAGGTGCTGAAAAACGCCGCCTTCGGCAAGGTCGTGCAGGTGCATGAGCCGTCCCCCCACCGCCGTGAGCCGGACTGCCCGTGGTACGGGCGGTGCGGCGGCTGCGACTTCCGCCACATGGACAGGGAGGAGGAGCTGTACGCCAAGCGGCAGCGGGTGCAGGACGCCCTGCACCGCATCGGCGGCAGCGACGTCTCCGTGGAGGCCATTTACAGCGGCGAGCCGCTGCACTACCGCAACAAGAGCCAGTACCCCGTCTCCGCCGACGGGCAGGTGGGCTTTTACAAGGCGCGCAGCCACCAGCTGGTGCCCGTGGAGCGCTGCCTGCTGCAAAAGCCCCCGGCGGACGCGGCGGCGGACGCCCTGCGGCGGTATATCGAGACGTATCGGGTGCCCGGCTACGATGAAAAGGCCCGCCGCGGCCTGCTGCGGCATCTGTACATCCGCACCAACCAGGCGGGGCAGTCGCTGATCTGCGTGCTGGTCAACGGGAAGAAGCTGCCCCACGAGCCGGAGCTGGTGTCCCTGCTGCGGCAGGCGGTGCCGGAGACGGTAGGCGTGGTGCTGGGCGTGAACACCCAGCCCACCGGCGCCATACTGGGCGGCGAGTACCGCACCCTGTGGGGCGAGGACGTGCTCACCGACCGGCTGTGCGGCCTGACGTTCCGGCTGTCCGTGCCGTCGTTCTATCAGGTGAACCACGATATGGCGGAGGTGCTGTACCGCACGGCGCTGGACTTCGCCGGGCTCACCGGCACCGAGACGGTGCTGGATCTCTACTGCGGCGCCGGCACCATCACGCAGGTGATGGCGCGGCGGGCGGGGCGCGTCATCGGCGCGGAGATCGTCCCGGCGGCCATTGCGGACGCCAGAGAGAACGCCCGGCGCAACGGCATCGGGAACGTGGAGTTTTTCTGCGGCGACGCGTCGGCGGTGGCGGCGGACTTCGCCGCCAGAGGGCTGCGCCCGGACGTGATCTGCGTGGATCCGCCCCGGAAGGGGCTAAGCCCCGACGTGGTATCTGCCGCCGCGCGGATGCAGCCGCAGCGCATTGTGTACGTCTCCTGCGACCCGGCGACGCTGGCGCGGGACGTGAAGCTGTTTGCGCAGGAGGGCTACGGAGCCGTCCGCGCCGCCGCCGTGGACATGTTCCCCGGCACGGCAAATATAGAATCTGTCGTGCGCCTGGAGCGGACGAAGTGAGAAATGTATAGAAAAGAGACTGTCGAAAAAGCCTGTCATTGCGAGCCAGTGCGCGCCGCGAAGCAAGTGCCCTTGGGGTACACACTGGCGCGGCAATCCGTTTCTAAAACGCACAAATCCTGCACTTTTCCGCAGATTTCCAGCTAAAAGGTTACGGATTCCCACACCAGTGACATCGGTCACTGGTTCGGAATGACAGGGGCGTGGGTTTATCGACACGCAGAAAAGACCGGCTTCGCCGGTCTTTTTTCTTATAAATACAAAAATCCACCGGGAGACCGGTGGAAAACGCATTGACAATGTGGAAAAAATTTGGTATAATGACTTGCTTTATATTGGACGAGTGGCGCCATAGCCCCACTCTCATACAACCAAAGTATACCATCTCCGCTGCGGAAACACAAGGGCTTGTGGTGAAAATGAACCAACAAGCCCGTGCGTATCGCGTCGGAGCTCAATAACTTATGGAAAGGCGTGATCGTAGAGATGGCGAAAGACAAGTACTACGGCAAGACACTCCGCAAGAACTTTGCCCGTCACGAGGAAGTGATGGCGATGCCCAACCTGCTGGAGATCCAGAAGAAATCCTACCAGTGGTTCCTGGACACCGGCCTGCGTGAGGTATTCGCTGACGTGGCTTCCATCGTGGACTATGCCGGTAATCTGGAGCTGAGCTTCATTGATTACAGCATGGATGAGAAGCCCAAGTACGACGTGGAGGAGTGCAAGGCGCGGGACGCAACCTATGCCGCTCCCATGAAGGTGCGGGTGCGCCTGCACAATAAGGAGACGGGCGAGATCAAGGAGCAGGAGATCTTCATGGGCGATTTCCCGCTGATGACCCACGGCGGCACCTTCGTCATCAACGGCGCCGAGCGCGTGGTGGTCAGCCAGATCGTCCGCTCCCCCGGCATCTACTACGGCAAGGAGATCGACCTCAAGACCGATCTGCCTCTGCTGACCAGCACCGTCATCCCCTATCGCGGTGCGTGGCTGGAGTACGAGACGGACACCTCCGAGGTGTTCTGGGTGCGTATCGACAAGAACCGCAAGCTGCCCATCACCTGCCTGATCCGCGCGCTGGGTCTCAAGACCGACGCGGAGATCATGGAGCGCTTCGGCGACGACCGCCGCATTGTGGCCACGCTGGAGAAGGATACCTGCAAGACCTATGAAGAGGCCATGCTGGAGATCTACCGCAAGCTCCGCCCCGGCGAGCCCCCCACGCTGGACTCCGCCGAGACGCTGATGCAGAACCTGTTCTTCGACCCCCGGCGGTATGACCTGAGCATCGTCGGCCGCTATAAGTTCAACAAGAAGCTGACCTTCTGGGCGCGCGCCAAGGGTCAGAAGCTGGCCATGCCCGTGGCCGATCCCGCTACCGGCGAGATCCTGTTCGAGGACGGCCATGTGCTCACCGCTGACGACTGCACCCTGCTGGACAAGGTGGGCGTATATGAGATCAGCGTCACGCTGGACTCCGGCGAGACGATCCGCATCTTCACCAACAAGATGTGCGACATGTCCCACTATGTGGACTTCGATCCCCGCGAGGCCTGCGGCATCAAGGAGCGGGTGCGCTTCGACGTGCTGCAGGAGCTGCTGGCGCAGTACAAGGGCGAGGAGCTGATCGAGCAGTGCCGCCTGCACGCCGACGATCTGGTGCCCAAGCACATCATCGTGGACGACATCCTTGCATCCATCAACTATATGAACGCGCTGGCCCACGGCCTTGTGACAAAGGACGATATCGACCATCTGGGCAACCGCCGTCTGCGCTGTGTGGGCGAGCTGCTGCAGAACCAGTTCCGTATCGGCTTCAGCCGCATGGAGCGCGTGATCCGCGAGCGCATGACCATTCAGGATCTGGACATCGTCACGCCCCAGAGCCTGATCAACATCCGCCCCGTCACCGCCGCCATCAAGGAGTTCTTCGGCTCCAGCCCCCTGAGCCAGTTTATGGATCAGACGAACCCGCTGGCCGAGCTGACCCACAAGCGCCGTCTGTCCGCGC